>Ga0181579_10001084_pt1 | contig 22564 bp, 18 predicted proteins | sample 071ome_24_FD_132996 | JGI IMG/M metagenome (GOLD analysis project Ga0181579, IMG submission 132996) | Coastal salt marsh microbial communities from the Groves Creek Marsh, Skidaway Island, Georgia - 071402CT metaG (megahit assembly) | ecosystem: Environmental > Aquatic > Marine > Intertidal... | reverse complement strand
TCCGGGTTTCGCCGTACGGGATCGCCAGCATGGACTGCCAGACCCGGCGCTGGAAATCGGTTCCTTCCGGGGCGAGCGGCAGATCGAATTCGGTCCGTGCGCCGTCGAAATACTCCAGGATCTGGTCACGTGCCTGCAGCAGAAGTCCCGGCTTCCCCAATGCGGTTTCAACCGCGTTTCCGGTTCGCCGATTCGAGTTCCAGGTGAGCGCGGTTATGCGCTCCTCCTGTTCCGTCAGGGTCAGCTCTCCAAGCGGCGATGCGAAGGAAAGCGTCGGCATCATCCGGCGCTGCGAAGGGCCGCTGACAGGGAGGCAGGGTCGGTGTGCGGCAATGAACAGGTGACGCTGATACAGACATAGGCAGTCGCTCTCCCATCTGTTTGCCCCTTGCCCAGGGCGGGGTGGTTTTCCGGCAATGCGGCGTCCGGCGCGACGACCGAAAGAACGCGGTTGGGGGTGTCGGCCTTGAAGACGGCGTCCAGCAGCGCGTCGGTATCCGCGTCTCCGCGCTTTCCGACAATCACGATCTGCTGTGCGCACTGCATCAGCTCGGCCGCATTCATCAGAGACGTGAACGGAAAGAAATTCCGTTCGAGCGCGCCGGAGAATGCCGCGACCGTCTTGGCGGCCCGGTCGCGATAGCGTGTTTCGCCGGTCAGGAACCATAGTCGCGCCAGGTTTTGCGCCATTACCGCGTTGCCCGCGGGTGTCGCGTTATCCTCCGCGGATTTGGTGCGGACGATCAGGGCCTCGGCGTCGTCGGCGGTGAAGAAATAGCCGCTGCCGTCTTCGTCCCAATAGTGCGCGTCCAAAACGTCAGCCCATTCCTTCGCCCGGTCGAGGCAGAACCCGTCGCCTGTTACTTCATGGAGAGCAAGGGCGGCGCGGATCATGCCGGCATAATCGTCCAGCGTGGCCGCATGGTTGAGCTTGCCGCTGCGCCAGGCGTGGAAAAGCCGGCCGTCCTTCTGCATGGTGTTCGCGACAAAATCGAACGCAAGCCGGGCCGCGTCTATCCAGGCCGGTTCGCCGAAAGTCGCGCCGGCTCCCGCCATCGCCGCGATCATCAACCCGTTCCAGTCGGCCAGTACCTTGTCGTCCCATCCGGGCCGAATTCGATCGTCGCGCAGGGCAAGGAGTTTTGCGCGGCATATTGCGAGGCGCTGCTCCTCTTCCATAGAAAACTCGCGCGGCGGGTCGGTGCGGTTGAGGATCGTCTTGCCTTCCCAGTTGCCGGCCGTCGAGACGTCATAGGCCCCGCCGAACAGGGGGGCGTCGTCACCCAGCGCTTCGGCGATCTCCGCCGCTGACCAGACGTAGAATTTTCCTTCCTCGCCCTCGCTGTCGGCGTCGAGCGTAGCGGCGAATCCTCCCCCGTCGGCGATCATTTCGCGCAGGGTCCAGCCGATGGTTTCGCGCAGTCGTGTCTCGAACAGATTGTTGCCGGTTCGGCACCACGCAAAGCGCAGAAGATCGATCAGCTGCGCGTTGTCGTAGAGCATTTTTTCGAAGTGCGGCGCGAGCCAGATCGCGTCGGTCGAGTAGCGTGCAAACCCGCCGCCGAGATGATCGTAAATCCCGCCCTGACACATGCGGTCGAGCGAGTGGGAAACGATCTGGCCCAGCCCGTCATGACCGCATCGAATATATGTGCGCCACAAAAGTTCGAGGATTGTCGGGTTGGGAAATTTCGGTGCGGTGCCGATGCCGCCATTGACGCGGTCGAACTCCTCGGCGAGGCGCAGCGCGGCGCGCTCCGCCATCTCGAGCGCGATGCCGTCGCCGGATTCCGAAACCGCCATTGCCGCAAGCGCTTCTCTCAGCGCCGTGACGTTCTTGCCGATATCCTCCTGCCTGTCGGTCCAGTAGCCGTGGATGGTGTTCAGCACGTCGGGAAATCCAGGCCGGCCATAGCGTGAATCCGGCGGGAAATACGTCCCGCCCCAGAACGGCTCGCCGTCCGGGGTGAGGAACATGGTGAGCGGCCAGCCGCCCTGCTGCCCCATATGCTGCAAGGCGCGCTGATAGATGGCGTCCAGATCGGGCCGTTCTTCCCGGTCGACCTTGATATTGACGAACAGCTTGTTCATCAGCGAAGCGGTTTCTTCGCTCTCGAAGCTTTCATGCGCCATTACATGGCACCAGTGGCAGGCGGCGTAGCCGACCGACAGCAGGATTGGCCTGTTCGCCGCCTTGGCCTCGGCCAGTGCGTCAGGCCCCCAGGGCCGCCAGTCGACCGGGTTGTCGGCGTGCTGGAGAAGGTATGGGCTGGTTTGGTTGGCGAGGGCGTTGGGCATGATGTCTCCGGGACTTTGTTTGGTGGCAAGGTATGAAATGGGAAAGAGGGACGCAAAGGCTGATATAGGGCGGCGGTTCTGATTTGATGAGCCCGGATATGAAATCCGTTGGCGCTGCCGGTTCTCCTGGTCTGTGTGTTTTCGGGTCTTCGTTGCGCTGGAGTTTCGGTTTAGGCTTTCCTCCGGTCAGGAAACAGAAGGGAGATCAGGGAAATGCCGAAACGTGTGCTGCAGCCCGGAGGGGTTAACGCCAAGGGGAGCTACAGCCCGGGCTGGGAAGTTTCGAACGGGCGGTTGATTCATGTCGCCGGTCAGATTCCGTGGGACGAGAACAACCAGACTGTCTGCAAGGGCGATGCCGCCGGGCAGACGCGGCAGGTGTTCGCCAACATCGGCAAGGTTCTGGCCGAGGCAGGGGCGACGCTCGACGATGTCATCAAGATCACCGTGTTCGTCGCTGATATCCGCTATCGTGATGCGGTCAACCAGGTCCGGTCGGAAACGTTCAAGGAGCCCTACCCGGCCAGTACTCAGGTTGCCGTGGCGGCGCTGGTCGATCCGGAATGGATGGTGGAGATCGAGGCGGTTGCTTTCGTAGGTGATTGATTTATTTAAATAAAATACGATATTGTCGGGGCAATATCATAAGAAAACGGCCCCTCGATGGAGGGGCCGTTCCCGTTTCAGGTCCCGGTCAGGAGATCAGGAGCTTTTCTTCTTGGTATAGAGACGCTTCTTGATCTGCTCGACCACGTCAGGCGTCGCCGCGGCGAAGCCTTCCTTGATGTAGCCGCGAATCTGGTCGGCAGAAACCGGCGAGTGCTCGACCCGGCGGGCGAGAACCCGTTTCTTGAATTCCGGATCGGCCATCATCGCGACGAAGGACTTCTCGAGGATCGAGACGACATTCTTCGGCGCGCCCGGCGGGACGTAGAACGCCTGGCCGACATTCAGGTTGGTGTTCAGCACGGTGAACATCTTGTGCTCCATCGTGCCGGGTTTGAGAAGATCGCCGAGATGCGGGACGCCCTTGACGAATTCTGAATCCGACTTGGGTCCGTACATGATGACCGGAATGATCTTCTTCTGCGGCAGCCAGGTCGGACGGACGCCGGTGAAACCGGACAGGAAGTTGTTCCGGCCCTGCGTTTCGCCCTTTTCGATCGACAGGTTCATGGCCCCGCCGCCCTTGTAGCCGAGAATGATCTTCATCTTGGCGCCGAGGGTGGCGTTGACCAGACGCGGGAAGATCGAGCCCGAAGACGCGAAGCCGCTGCTGGCGATGGTGGTTTCCTTGTCGATAATCTGCTGCAGCTTGGTGATGCCCGCTGTGTGCCAGTAGAAGATGCCGGCGGCGCGGGCTGCCGGGGCGCCTAGCCACTCGAACTTGCGCGCATCGTAATGGACCTTGCGGACCAGCGGTGTTGTGACAATGCCAGGCGCGGCCATGGCGATCATTTCGCCGCCCTTGGGCGCGGCGTTGGCCATATAGTTTGCCGATTTTGCGCCGCCGGCGCCCGGCATGTTCTGGATCAGCACATCGGGCTTGCCCGGAATGTAATTGCCGATATTGCGCTGAACGAGCTGGCAATAGACGTGATAGGTGCCGCCGGAACCGGACGGGACCTGAACGGTGATGGTCTTTCCTTTAAAATAATCCATCGCCGTGGCTGGCATGCTGAAGGCCGCAAGGGCGGCGACAGCGGTTGCTGTGGCTGTAAGTGATTTAAACACGATTTTTCTCCCTGTTGTGGTCGACGCTCGGGCGTCTTGCTTGATCGGCGATAGCCGTAATTCTGCTACCGAAAAAAAGGCTAACACCCAGGAATTTGATCGTCGACAAAAATGACGAAAAATTGACCGCGTTTTTTTTGTGGCCTGCGACGTCGGATCCGGACAGGTCAGGAATTTTCCTGTTGAGTCCCGGCCGCGCGTTCGATCGCGGCTTCCCTTTTCCATATATAGAGGCCGGCCGCGATGATGATGATCGCGCCGGCGGTTGCCTGGAGGGAAGGAATGTCTTTCCAGAAAAAATATCCGAGCGCGGCAGCCCAGACGAGGGAGAGGTAGCGCAGCGGGGCGACGATCGCGCCCGAGGCAAGCGTGAAGGCGGCGATGTTCAGCCGGTAGGCAAGGGCGATCAGGATCGCGGTGATTCCGATCATGCCCCAGACAGCGGGTGTGGTGGGGCTCAGCCCTGTTACTGGGAGGGTGGCCATGCCGCCTGTCATTGAAACGATCATCGTCCAGAAAAGGATGGAGGGGCCGGTATCTGCCTGACCCAGCTGTCGGGAGATGATATCGCGCAGGGCCGAGGCGAGGGCGGCGCCAAGGGGGGCCAGGGCCCACCATCCTACGTTCTCGAAGCCGGGTCCGACGATGAGAATGGCGCCGCCGAATCCTGCGAATGCCGCTCCCCAGCGGCGCCACCCTACCGGTTCCTTCAGAAAGACCGCCGACAGCACGGTTACCATGATGGGGGAAGAGAAAATGATCGCGAGGGCGTCTGCGAGCGGCATGACGCTGAAGGACAGGATGACGAGGGCGCTGGTGGCCAGGCCGAAAAAGCCGCGCAAAAAGGTCTGAAGCGGCGCGGTGCTTTTCAGGGTCGAAAGAGGGTCGCCTTCGATCCGTACGAGAAGGAGGACGATCGGGATGGAAAGAAGGCCGCGCCAGGCGATGATTTCGCCGACATGAAGCCAGTCGAGAAGGAGTTTGCTGACCGCGTCATGGGTTGTCAGGATCATGGTGCCGATGGTCATACAGACGATGCCCTTGATGGCGGATTGCGGCTTTGTTGTTGGCGCTGCTGGCATCTTTGTCGGCTGGGTTATTTTTCTCTGGTTTGTATCACAATTGTTACGATTGGTGCTGCGTGTGTGTTTTTTGGGAGATTTCCTGTTTTTTGATCGCGCTTTTCGTATTGCGGGATTGCATCGTGTCAGGCAAGAAGCCTCATGGACCACAGGGATACGATATTTGCGCCGGCGACGGGCCAGGGGTTGTCTGGTGTTGCGATAATCCGGGTGTCGGGCCCAGGGGCATCTTTGGCGTTGCAGGCGATTTGCGGCTTGTCGAGTTTGGAGCCAAGACGGTCCATACGGTGCCGTATGGTGGATCCGGAAACCGGAGACCTTCTCGATAAAGGTCTTGCTCTCTGGTTCCCGGGGCCGAACAGCTTCACAGGGGAAGATGTGGCGGAACTCCATATTCATGGCGGTCGGGCGACGCTTGGCGCTGTGTGTTCGGCGCTGGGCGGATTGCGAGATCCGGTCAGTCGCGGGTTTCGGTTTGCAGATCCCGGGGAGTTTTCCCGGCGGGCGCTTGAGAACGGCAAAATGGACCTGTCCGAGATCGAGGCATTGTCCGATCTGGTGCAGGCTGAAACAGAAGCGCAGCGGCGTCAGGCCCTGCGGCAGATGGAAGGTGCGCTGGGGGATCGTATTGAAGAGATCCGGGTTGGTCTGTTGAACACCCTTGCCCGGCTGGAAGCGGCCATCGATTTTCCCGATGAAGACCTGCCGGATGATCTCTTTGCCGAAATAGATCGCAATATATTGGAGGTGAAGGGCACTGTAGCACAATATATTGCGGGTTCAGAGCGTGGAGAAAGGATAAGGGAAGGGTTGCGTGTAGCGATCGTCGGGGCGCCCAATGTCGGGAAATCGAGCCTGCTCAACGCGCTGGCGGGACGCGATGCGGCGATTGTCTCGGAGAGGGCGGGTACGACGCGGGATGTGGTCGAGGTCAGGCTGGATCTCGGCGGGTTTGCCGTCACCGTTGCCGATACTGCCGGGTTGAGGGAGTCGGAAGACTCGATTGAGCGGGAAGGGGTGAGGCGTGCGGAAGTCGTGGCGCGGAGCGCGGATCTCAGGCTCGTTGTGTACGACGGTTCGACAGGGTTGGATGGGGCGGCGCGCGCTTTCCTGGGGGCTGACAGTATAACGGTATGTAACAAGATCGATCTTGGGTGCGAGGGGGTTCCAGGGGAAGACGCTGTGTTTGTGTCGGCGCGGACCGGGCAGAATGTCGATGCGTTGATCGGGGTGCTTACGGCACGGGTTTCCGAATTGCTGGGGGGCGCGGGGGGTGTTCCGTTGACGCGGGAACGGCATCGGATTGCTCTTCAGTTGTGTCTGGAAGGGCTGGATCGGGCGGGTGCTACGGATTCTGTGGATTTGAAGGCAGAGGATTTGCGTTTGGCGGTGTCGGCGTTGGGTCGGATTACCGGGCGCGTGGACGTAGAAGACGTTCTGGACGTGATTTTTTCCGAGTTCTGCATCGGAAAGTGAAATCACCGGGGGCGGTGTTTCACGTGAAACATTTTGACAGGCGGCACGGGTCCGCCTAATTGAGGGCCGGAGAGGATCGGGCGATGGACTCCTTTGACGTCATAGTTATCGGCGGAGGGCATGCCGGCTGCGAGGCGGCGGCGGCTTCGGCGCGTGTCGGGGCCAGTACCCTGCTCCTGACACACCGGATCGAGACAATCGGCGAGATGTCCTGCAATCCCGCGATCGGCGGGCTGGCGAAGGGTCATCTCGTCCGGGAAATCGATGCGCTTGACGGGATAATGGCGCGGGCGATCGATCGTGCCGGGATCCAGTTCAGAATGCTCAACCGGTCCAAAGGCCCCGCGGTTCAGGGGCCGCGCGCGCAGGCCGACCGAAAGCTTTATCGGGAAGCGATCCAGAATCTTCTGAACGAGCAGGAAAATCTTACGATAAGAGGAGAGGCGGTTGAGGATCTGCTCCTCGATTCCGATGGGGCGGTTTCGGGAGTTGTCACAGCGTCGGGAACCCGCATCGGGGCGGGCCGTGTCGTGCTGACGACCGGGACGTTTTTGCGGGGCATGATTCATGTCGGGGAGCGGACCTGGCCGGCGGGGCGTGTTGGAGATGAGCCGAGCGTCGGGCTGGCGCGGACGCTGGAAAGGATCGGATTTCCTCTGGGGCGGCTTAAGACCGGAACCCCGCCGCGGCTTGACGGTCGGACCATCGGCTGGGAGGTGCTTGAACGTCAGCGGGGCGATGACCCTCCCGTGCCGTTTTCCTTTTTGACGAAGCGGATTGAGACACCGCAGATCGATTGTTATATCACCGAAACGACAGAGGAATCGCACCGGATTATCAGGGACAACCTGGACAGGGCGCCAATCTATTCGGGGCAGATAGAGGGGACCGGCCCGCGCTATTGCCCGTCTATTGAGGACAAGGTCGTACGATTTGCCGATCGGTCGCGTCATCAGATTTTTCTGGAGCCGGAAGGGCTGGACGACGATACGGTTTATCCCAACGGCATTTCGACCAGCCTTCCGGAGGAGGTTCAGCTCGAAATGCTGAAGACCATTCCCGGGCTGGAGCGGGCGCGGATGATCCGGCCGGGTTACGCCATCGAGTACGATTTCGTCGATCCTCGGGCGCTTGGACCGACGCTCGAAACGCGACAGGTGCCGGGGCTCTATCTTGCGGGTCAGATTAACGGCACCACAGGATATGAGGAGGCCGGAGCCCAGGGGCTTGTCGCGGGACTTAATGCAGCGCTTTCTGCGAGCGGCGGTGAGGCCTTCGAGGTTGATCGCGCTGACGGGTATATCGGTGTAATGGTCGATGACCTGGTGACGCGTGGTACCGCCGAACCCTATCGGATGTTCACATCCCGGGCGGAGTATCGCCTCCTTCTTCGGGCAGATAACGCGGATCAGCGGTTGACGCCCCTTGGCATGCGGATCGGTTGCGTTTCCACTGAGCGTTCGAGCGTGTTCGAGGTCAAACGAAAGGCGCTGGAGGAGGGGCGGGATCTGGTCGCTTCGCTGACGGCGAGCCCGTCCGCGCTTGCCAGGGCAGGTTTTTCGGTGGCTCAGGACGGGGTGCCGCGCCGCGCCGATCAGGTGCTTGCGCAGAAAGGTCTGTCCGTCGCCGATCTGGTGTCCATGTGGCCTGAGTTGGCCGCTCTGTCCGCGGAAACTGCGGAGCAGATCGAGATCGAGGCGCGCTATGCCGGTTATCTCGAGCGGCAGAAAGCCGATATCGAGACTCTGCGCCGCGATGAGGCGCTTCGATTGCCGGCCGGTCTGGATTACACCGCCGTCGGCGGGCTGTCGAACGAGGTTCGCGAAAAGCTCGATCGCGCACGGCCCGCGAGTCTGGGTGCGGCATCGCGGATTCCCGGTGTTACGCCGGCGGCGATTACAGCGCTGCTGCGGCATGTGCGACCACGCCGTCGCGGGGCCGATGCAGCGTGAGGCCCCTTTCGCCTGAAGAACTGGCCGAACAGCACGATGTTTCACGTGAAACACTGGGCCGTCTGAAAATCTATGTCGACCTGCTCGCCCGCTGGCAAACCCGCATAAATCTTGTCGGTCCCGATACGATGGGGGATGTCTGGCGGCGTCACATTCTGGATTCCGTCCAGGTTGCCCGGCTTGTGCCGCCCCCGGCCGAGACGATTGCGGACCTCGGTAGCGGCGCCGGTCTGCCCGGCTTGGTGATGGCCATTCTTCTTGAAAAACCAGTCCACCTGATCGAATCCGTTGGCAAGAAAGCAAGCTTTCTGCAGGAGGCCGCGCGGGCGACCGGCGCACCGGCTACCGTTCATAAAAGGCGCATTGAAGCGGTTCAGCCATTCATGGCCGACGTCGTGACTGCGCGGGCGCTGGCGCCTCTGGAACGGCTGCTCGGCTATGCCCACCGCTTTGCGACCGATAACACGATTTTTCTTTTTCCCAAGGGCACCCGGGCCGAGGAAGAATTGACCGAGGCTCAAAAAAACTGGACAATGCAGGTGATGCGCCATCCCAGCGTGACTTTCGGCGACGGCGTTATCCTTGAAATTCGGGATCTGCACTCACTTGAATCGGGGGACTGACGCGTGGCGGAAGTACCGGCAACAGCTGATATCCCGGCTGATATCCCGGAAGAATCAGTGGCTTCCAAGGCTGCAAGGATCATTGCCGTCGCAAACCAGAAGGGCGGCGTCGGCAAAACAACAACCGCGATCAACCTGTCTACGGCCCTGGCAGCTGCCGGCAAGCGTGTGTTGCTTTTCGACCTCGATCCCCAGGGCAATGCTTCGACCGGTATCGGTATCGACAGGGACGCGGTGGCAAGCGGCAGCTACGAGGTGCTGATCGACGGCGCGCCGTTGAACGACGCTATAGTAGGCACAGCGGTGCCGGGGCTGGACCTGATCGCCGCCTCGCAGGATCTGGCGGGCGCCGAGCTTGAGCTCGTGGAGCTGGAGCGACGCGAATTCCGGTTACGCGATGCTTTCGCGGCGCTGTCGCCCAATCCTGAAACGGATTCGGGAAATTTACCGCAATACGATTATGTCCTGATCGATTGTCCGCCCGCGCTCGGGCTCCTGACGCTTAATGCTTTCACCGCAGCAAACAGCGTCCTCGTGCCCCTCCAGTGCGAATATCTCGCACTCGAAGGGTTGAGCGCCCTCGTGCGGACGATCGACCGGATTCAGCGCGCCTTCAATCCTGGCCTGGCCATAGAAGGCATCCTGCTTACCATGTACGATTCCCGAAACCGGTTAAGCACCCTCGTTGCTGAAGATGTCCGCGAATATTTCGGCGACGTCGTTTACCAGGCGGTCATTCCACGCAATGTCCGGGTGTCCGAAGCGCCTTCGCACGGAAAACCGGTTCTGCTTTACGACTACCGGTGTCCGGGATCGCAGGCCTATATCCGCCTCGCGCGGGAAATCCTCCACCCAAAGAAAATGGAGAAAGGTAAATCAAATGAGTGACGATCCTGCCACGCCCGCCGAAAACGCATCTCAAACGGCGTCGCGGCCCGTCGCCCGAAAGCTCGGACGCGGATTATCGGCCCTCCTGGGCGACGACACGGTCGAATCTCCCAAACCCGAAAACCAGCCAACACGCGCTGCCCAACGCGACGGACTCGTAAAGCTCCCCATCGAGTACATAAGCCCAAGCCCGCTTCAGCCGCGCAGGCGGTTCGCCGAAGAAGACCTGGATTCCCTCATCGAGTCCGTAAAACAACGCGGCATCCTCCAGCCTATTCTCGTCCGCCCCGCAGCGGGTGAGGAAAACCGGTATGAAATCGTCGCCGGCGAACGCCGCTGGCGCGCGGCCCAGTTCGCGAAACTCCATGAAGTCCCGGTGCTCATCCAGGACCTCAACGATGTCGGTGTCCTCGAAGTCGCTATCGTAGAAAATGTCCAGCGCGCCGACCTAAACCCCGTGGAAGAGGCGGAGGGATACCGGCGCCTGATCGACGAATTCGGCCACACCCAGGAAACCCTTTCCGAGGTCGTCGGAAAAAGCCGTTCGCACATCGCCAACACATTGCGCCTCATGACCTTGCCCGACTCAGTACGGCAGCATCTGGCCGAGGGTCGTCTAACGGCTGGACATGCGCGCGCCCTCATCGGCCTTTCCGCCGCCGCAAAAATCGCCGACCGTATAGTCAAAAAGGGCCTGAGCGTTCGTCAGGCCGAGCAGCTCGCAAAACAGGAGCGAATTCCGTCCGCCGACCGCGCTTCGGCAAAGCCAAAACCCAAGGACCCCGACACCATTGCTCTGGAACGCATGCTCAGCGATGTCCTCGGACTTAAGGTCAATATTGCGTTCGGAAAAAACGGCGGCAGCGTCAGTATCGATTACCGCACCCTCGAACAGCTCGATGAAATCATCCGCCGGCTCGGCGCACCTGCCCGCCAATGGGAAGAATAGGAATTCCACAAAAATGGACCGCAACATTCGGTCTGCGCGCCCCGAAATAAGGAGTAAGCCCCCAACATGTCCTTATCCTTATCCACTCGATCGACGCCTTTAGACCTACGTCCCGCTTTCATCGCGTTCATTGTCTGGACCGCTCTCCCCGTAAGCCATTGAAATAACACAAAACCCGTCTCTGGCATAAATATTGCGTTAACCTTGATCGATCGGGCGCGGCATCAGTGACCGTAATTGTCCCGGGGGTTTGCCGGGTCGCGTCCGCGCGGCGATCGGCCAGGGAAGGTTATGAAAGAAAAGGAAAACGCCCAGCGCATCGTACGAAACGCCGCGATCTTCGCGGTGATCGGTCTGGCCCTTCTGGGTATCGTTTCGCTCGCACACAGCGCGCCCGCCGGATTCTGAACCGGCGTAAAAATTTCCGATCCGCCGTAGCGCTTCCGGCGGATCGCGCCGTATTCTTCGACACCTTACTGTTCAACAATTCAAACGCACCTCATACAGGGTGGCGGCGTGACCGACAAAGCTGCGCAAACTGAAAACACGCGCTCCGATTCCGTGCCCTGGCGTCTGCAGATCGCCGTCTACGGCATCGGTCTGTTCAGCACGTCGATGTTCTACATGTCGGCGATCGTCGTGCCGCTGTGGATTGCGTCCATCGAACAGTCTGTCTTTCTGATCGGGGTGGCGCTCGGCGCGCGCCATTTCCTGCCGCTGTTCCTGTCGATCCATGGCGGCGTTCTGATGGACCGGCTAGGGGGGCGCCGGGTGATGGTGTTCTTCGCCGCGATCGGCGTTGCGGTGCCGCTGCTGTTTCCGGTCATGCCGATCATCTGGGCGGCGCTGGTGCTGCAGATGATCTCGGGCCTGGTCGATGCCATGGGCTGGCTCGGCGCGCAGACATTGATCGGACAGCACATGAAGGGCAGCACGGTCTATACCGGGCGGCTGTCCTACACCTGCCGCGCCGGCCATCTGATTGCGCCACCGGCCATCGGCTGGGTGTGGGATGTCGGCGGTCCGATCTGGGCGTTTGTCGGGCTGAGCCTCTGGTGCGTCGGGACCCTGCTCTGCTCGCTGGCCCTGCCGGCGGCGCGAAACCCGGCCTCCCCGGATTCCGATGATCCGCCTCCCCGCGTGCGGGTGGCGGATGTGATGCCGCGGGTTTCCGATTATGTCGGCGCCTTCAGGCTGGTCGCGGTGCCGGCCATCGCGCTGGTCGTGATGTGCAGCATGATGACCCATGTCGGCGCGTCGGTGCACAGCACCTTCTATGTCGTCTATCTCGGCGATCAGGGCATAAACGGCACCCAGATCGGGTTGCTGCTGTCGGCGTCATCGGTCGCGGCGGCGGGCGGAGCGCTGATCGCGTCCTGGACGGCGCGCCGGATCAGGCCCTACTGGCTGATGCTGGGGGCGATCCTGACAAGCATCCTCGCCGTGGCGGTGACCCCGCTGCTCGGCCTGTTTGTTCTGCTGGTGGTCGCCTCGGCGGTGCGCGGCGCCTCCAACGGGCTGACCCAGCCGATGGTCATCTCGACCGTGCTGCGCGCCGTGGAACCGGAAAAGCGCGGCTCGGCGGCCGGGATCCGCGCAACGTTCAACCGCGTTGCCTCCATCGTGTCCCCCATTCTGATGGGCGCGGTTGCGGAGCTTACCGGTATTGTAAATGCGTTCTACTTCGTTGGCGCGATGGCCATCGTGCTGATCGGCCTTCTGGCGATCCACGTCGCGCGATCGCCCGTCCTTTCGGCATCGAACGTGGTTCAGCGCGAAGAGAGCTGAGACGAAGGCCGGTGTTGTTAGGACATGAAACGCGTTTCACATTTTTTGTAACAGGCCCCGAACATCCCGAGGAACCCGCCGTTGGTGTCGGTAAAACCCCGCCCGCCCGCAGCCCCCCCCCCTTAAAAACCAGCCCTGGCGAAACGGAATGATTTTTGCCGTGGTCGCGCGGTCGGTGGATTCCGATTGCGGCCCGTAATGCGATCTCGCCCAAACTTGCCCTGGCGCGTCCGGTGACGGATTATCCAGGTTTGGTTGGAACCAGACAGAGAGGGGCCGTCCCATGACCGGATCGAGCACCGATATATTCCGCGTCACGCTGATTGGTACCGGCGCGCCGCCGCCAATTCTCAACCGGTTCGGCCCCTGCACGCTGGTCGAGGTCGGGGAAGAGAAATTCCTGTTCGATGCCGGGCGCGGCGCGCTGCAGCGGCTCTATCAGCTCGGCCTGCCCTTCGGCGACATCACCGGGATGTTCCTGACCCATCATCATTCCGACCACCTCGTCGGGTTTACCGATCTGTGGCTGACCGGCTGGATCGGCCGGCCCTGGGGAAAGCGCACCGTGCCGCTCAAGGTCTGGGGACCGGAAGGCACCGATCAGATGATCGAGCATCTGCCGCTGGCCTTCGCCACCGACATCCGCGTGCGCGCCCATTCCTATCATCCCGACGGGGTGAAGCTCGAATCCACCGAAATTGAAGAAGGCGTGGTCTATGACAAGGGCGGGGTAAAGCTCACCGCCTTCCGGGTCGATCATGGCGGCGAGGCGCTCGATGCGTTCGGCTACCGGATCGATTTCGACGGGCGCAGCGCGGTGCTGTCCGGCGATACCACCTTCAATGAAAACGTCATCAAATTTGGTACCGGCGCCGACCTGCTGGTGCATGAGGTGGTGCACGGCATCGACATGAAAGCCGACACAAAAAATATCGAGCGCATCATCCGCAACCATACCACGGCAGAAAAAGCCGGAGAGGTATTCGCCCGCGCCCGGCCCAAGCTCGCGGCCTATACCCATCTGTTGCTGTTCGGCGCCGCCACGGCGGACGAGCTGGTCCCAGCGACGCGGGCGACCTATGACGGGCCGCTGGTGGTCGGCGAGGATCTGATGCGGTTCGATATCGGCGACGAGGTCACGGTGACGCCGTTCGCGGGGACGCTCGACGCGGATTGAGGGGTGACCTAACGGCGGGCCCGGGTCGCAGAACCATACCGGTGGCGCCTGCGTGGTCAGATCGGGTTCCGCTTGCCGTACATGTCGATAATCGCGCGCTCGTCGGGGTCGGGCGCGACGCCGTTTAGCCGATCAACAATCCATTCGCCGGTGGTGATGCCGAAATGCTCGCCCGCGGCGACCGACGCCGCCCCGCCCAGGCTGTGCTTGGCGCCCTCATAGACAATCAGCTTCTTCGGCGCGGTGATCCGGTCATACAGATCGATCGTGTGTTCAATGGGGCTGAGCTCGTCGTCCTCGCCGGCGATCATCAGCACCGGACAGGAAATCTTCGCGGCCGCCTCTCGCACGTCGAACGTTTCTGCAAATCTGTCGAACGCATCGTCGTCGGTGACATTCGACATCAGCATGAACCGCATGCGAAAGGTTGGCGACGCCGAATTGAAAATCGAATAGCAGCCCGGCTCGTGCAGCGCGAAGGCCTGCGCCAGCCCCTTCACCCGGTCGCCCAAAGCGGCGGCGGCATGGATGCTGAAATTGGTGCCGAAGCTGGTGGCGCGGAGCGCGATGCGGTCCGGGTCGATGGCCGGATGCTTCGCCAGCCAGTCCACCGTCGCCACGCCCGCCGGGCCATGATTGTCGGCGGTCACGAAAATACCGCGCCCGGGGCACACGCCCTGGCCCGGCCCGTCCATGGCGAGCACCGCGATGCCGCGCTCCAGCCAAGGGTCTCCGTACATCGACACAACGTTTTCCTTGCACCCGTCCATCCCGCCGATATTGACGATGCAGGGAAATGTCTCGCCGTCCGCCGGCGCGTGCGGCAGATGCAGCAGGCCCGACAGCGCATCGTGCTCGAACGGGATATCGATGCGCTCGATGGGACGCGGCGCGCGTTCGATAAACGCGTCGTAGCAGCGCACCATGCGATCTTCGTAACTGCGGTAGCGCTCGTCGATCTCGTAAAGCGGCCAGCGCGCCGCCGCCCAGAGAAGGGCCGCAAGGATATAGCTTTCGCGCGCCGGCAGTTCCCGGCCGAGCCCGGCGTAATGATCCGCACGGGCTTCTATACGGCGCGCGGCGCTGGCGAATTCCCGATGCGCGTCGCTGAATTTTTTCATGCGCGCGCCCGCGGCACGGAACACGGGCGCCGCCGCCGGGCCCGCCGGTCTGGCGTAATGCGACAGCCGCTCCTGCTCCCACTCGATGCCGATGGTCGCCACCACCGCATCCATCAGCCAGCGCTGGTCGCGCCAGCGCCGCGACCGCCGTTCGCTCTCTCCGCTCATATTGCTCCCCTATCCCTTCGTAATAATGTCGATCAGCGCGTCCGGCATGGTGAGCATCGGGAAATGCCCGGTATCCAGCTCATGCCAGCGCGCGCCCAGCGCTTCCGCGCAGCGCCGCTGATGCGGCTCGCCCGGCTTGCCGGCGCGTTTGCACCAGATGACGGACGCGTCCCAGTCCTGATCCCAGAATTTTTCCAGCACCACCGGGCTTGTGAAACAGCCGATGGGATGCACGGTGGATCGGTCAGCGGCCCAGCTGGCGGTTTCCTCATCGAGCTCCTGAATAAACCGGTTATAGCGGTCGTCGCGGGTCGGGCCGATGGACAGTTCGGTCTGAGCCGACAGGCCGCTGCTGCCGGTGATGTCGCGAATGCATTCGCCATTCATGAGGGCCAGCGCGTCCGAAAACACCAGCCGGGAAATGCGGTCGCGCGCGAGCTCTGCCGTTTTCGCCATGACCATCCCGCCGGCCGATGCGCCGACCAGCACGACGTCGTTCAGATCCTCTGACCAGAGGAACTGCGCGACTTCTTCGGCCTGCGTTTCGGTGGTGATGCCGGGGCGCAGCTGATAGGCCCGCTCACCGCACCCGTCGAGCGTCGGTGTATAGACCGTATGGCCTGCATCGCGCAGCTTGGTCGCAACAATCTTCCAGATCCAGCCGCCCTGAAACGCGCCGTGTATGAGTACGAAGGTCGCCATTAATCCTCCATCCGTTCCGCGTATTGTCGTTGCTCCTGCGTCCCCGCAATCTCCCGGATCAGCTTGCGCCGAATGGCGTAATAGATGTCCTTGAATCCCCGCGCGGCCTCGACGAACGCGCCGGGGCCGCCGATTACGTTATCGTAAAAGAACCGTTCGAGCCCCGGCCAGCCGGTCAGGATCGGCAGGCCGTTGACTGTGATGCCGGCGGCGACCGCCTGATCGCGCCCGACCGTGGCGTCGAGCCCGTTGCGATCCGGCCCGTCGCCGGAAATATCGATCACGCGGCGCGCGCCGTCATAGGCGTTCGAATTCAGCGAATTCATGCCGTAGATGATTGCGTCGCCGAGCGCGGTGCCCCCGCCGTAAAGCTCGCGCGGATGCTCCTCCAGCTTCTTCGCAAAGGCCTCGATGTCTGCCTTCGATCCGATGGTGGTCCAGGGCACGATGGGGATGTGCAGCTCCTGCCCGCTCCACTCGACATAGGTCAGGGCGATGCGTCCCAGCCGACCGCCGGTAACCGCGCGGATGATGGTCGGGTGCCGGAGTGCGCGCGCGTAGCCGATCCGCTGCAGCAGGAATTCCTCGTCATCGACGCTGCCCGACCCGTCGGCCAGCAGGATCAGTTCGAGATCGACTTTTTCCTGCGCCGCGGATGCGTTCGTAAGTCCAAGGATTATCGCCAGGGCGAAAGCCGGAACGGTCAGAAATCGCATCGGCTTGTCCCTTTCCGAACCCTGGTTAGCTCGCGCTTTATCCGCCTCGCCGTCCGGCCAGCGCCCGGGCGCTGGCGGCGAGCCGCAAAAGCGTCTGGTGACAGACGGTTTCGGCGGGAAATCCCGTCGATTTGCAATTCTTCTCGGCCTCGCTGAGCCAGTCAAGCGCGCGGTCGAGATCGGTCCTGCGCCACAGGCGAAGCTGGTCGCGGAACGCATCTGCCTGGCGAAAGAAGATCGGCGGGCGGAGTGATTTGACGGCGCTGTCGGCGGGCGCGCCTTCCGCCATCAGCCCGGCGCAGGCATGCAGCCGCTGGAAATGGCGTCCTGCCGCGCGGAGGATCGCGGTCGGCTCTATCCCTTCCTGGATGGCGCGGTCCTGCATGCGGGGAAGCCGCGCCAGGTCTCCGCCGGCGACCGAATAGACAAGATCGTCCAGCGTCATCGCGGCGCTGTCGCCGACGCAGGCCATCGCATCGTCGAGTGAGACCTCGCTCTGTCCCGCCATATAAAGGACCAGCTTTTCCAGTTCTGACCGGCTCACCATCCGGTCGGACCCGAGATTGGCGACAAGGTAAGCCATGGCGTCCCGCGATGCCCTGAGCCCCGCATCGGCGAGGGTTTTGCTCACCACATCCGACAGCGCGCGGCCCTCGTCGGCGTAGCATGGGATCGCGGCGCCGGCGGCTTTCGAATCCTCGAACAGCTTGCGCAATTTTGAACGCGGTCCGAGATTGCCGGCCTCCACCACGATCAGCGCATCGCCGACCGGGTCGGACAGGAAATCGTCCAGCGGCCCGGCGTGGGCGTCTGCCGCATCGCGCAGGTTAACCGCCCGCCGGCCGCCCGTCAGTGACATCGCTGCCGCCTCGTCAAACAGCCGGGCCGGGTCGTCGCGCAACTCGGCCGCGCGCAGCTCGACAATCCGGAACGGGTCCGCCGGGTCGTCGACGACAGCGTGGATCAGGGCCTTGCCCCGTTCGCGCACCAGACCGGAATCCGGACCGTACACCAGGACCGCATGCAGATCGGTCGGCGGCGCCTTCAGAAAACTTTCAATATTTCGGGGCGCGATTTTCACGGAACGCGCTTTATCGTTTCGGGACGGGAATCTTGAAAACGGCCGGGTTATTGATGGCTGCGGCGATTCTCAGGCGAATCTCTTCCGCCAGCGTCCGGAGCGCTCGGTTCCTCGCATCGTTCTCCGCGCTCAGCGTCGCGTAATCGGAATCCAGAACATTGTAGCTGTTGGTCGAAAGCGCCGAACCGTCGAAAGTACCAGGCGCGTAGGGCGGCAGCCGTTCGAGCCGGAATTTCGCACTGAGCGTCAGGTTTGCGCGCGTGGCGCTTTCGTCCCGCCGGATCGCAAGCTCGGATTTCGACTCCGTAAGCGTAACCGTCAGCCGGTAAAACGCACGGTCCGCGGGCCCCTTGGGCGAAAGCCGCGCGCGCAGCATGGTGCGAAGCTGCTGTCCCTTGCGGTCGGCGATCGGTTCGACGTCAATCGTCGAAAGCGTCTCCGAGCTGGCATCGCCCCGCGCGTGGTAGACGGGGCGGAAACCGCAGGCCTGCAGCAGCATGGCGGCTGCGACGACGATGACAGCCGCAAAAGCGCCGGCGCGCGTTCGTTCAGCCGTGAACCACATTGACGATCTTGTTGGGCACGAAAATGATCCGGTTGACGGTCTTGCCTTCGAGCGCTGCCTGAACGTTCGGTTCGGCCAGCGCAGCGTCCTCCGCGGTTTTCTGGTCGGCATCTCGCGGCAGCTCAATGGTCGCGCGCAGCTTGCCGCGCACCTGAACCGCGACCGTCACCGTGTCTTCCACCAGAAGGGCCGGGTCGGCCTCGGGCCAGGCAGTGTCGGCCAGCAGGGTTTCGTTCCCGAGCCGATGCCACATCTCTTCCGCGAGGTGCGGCATCATGGGACCGACCAGGCAGATCGCCGTTTCCAGCGCTTCCCGCCTGACCGCGCCTGCAACGTCTCCGGTTTCCGCGAAATCGCCCAGTGCGTTGACCAGCTCGTAGATGCGCGCGACGGCCCGGTTGAAGTGGAACTTCTCGAGATCGTCGGTGACGCCGTCGATCGCCTTATGGACCTGCTGGCGCAGCGCCTGCGCTGCCTCCGACAGGCTGTCGGGGATCGGCGTTCCGGCCGCCGCGATTCCGTCAGCCGTGCCCAGCCGCCACAGCCGGTTGAGAAAACGCCACGCGCCGGCGATACCGGCTTCGGTCCATTCGAGATCGCGGTCCGGCGGGCTGTCCGACAGCATGAACCAGCGCGCGCAATCCGCCCCGTAGGTGGCGATGATGTCTTCCGGGTCGACGACATTCTTTTTCGACTTCGACATCTTTTCCGAACGACCGACCGTTACCGGCGCGCCGCTCTCCAGCAGACGCCAGGCGCCATCGTCGCCTTTTTCGAGCTCGGCGGGCGTGACCCACGCGCCGCTTTCCGTCCGGTAGGTCTCGTGACACACCATGCCCTGGGTGAACAGCCCGGCGAAAGGCTCCTTGACCGACAGGTAACCGCAGCGCTCCATCGCCCGGGTAAAGAACCGCGCATATAAAAGGTGCAGGATGGCGTGCTCGATGCCGCCGATATACTGATCGACCGGCAGCCAGTAATCGACCGCGTCCCGGTCGACCGGCGCGCCGGACCTCGGCGAGCAGAAGCGCGCCTGGTACCAGGACGATTCGACGAACGTGTCCAGCGTGTCGGTTTCGCGCTGCGCCGGCTTGCCGCAGGACGGGCAGTCGACATCTTTCCAGGTCGGATGGCGCAGCAGCGGGTTGCCCGGCTGATCGAACGTAACGTCTTCCGGCAGCACGACCGGCAGGTCTTCCTCGGGCACCGGCACCAGCCCGCAATCGTCGCAATGGATTACCGGGATCGGGCAGCCCCAGTAGCGTTGGCGCGACACGCCCCAGTCGCGCAGCCGGTAGGTCGTGCGCGCCTCACCCTCGCCTTTCGCTTCCAGCCGGGCGATCGCTTCCGCCTTGGCGGCCTCGACCTCCATCCCGTCGAGAAAGTCGGAATTGGCAAGCCTGCCCGGACCGGTATAAGCCTCGTCGGCGACTTCGTATGTTGCTGCGTCCGCCTCGGGCGGGATCACCACCGGGCGCACCGGCAATTCGTATTTGCGGGCGAAATCCAGGTCGCGCTGGTCATGCGCCGGACAGCCGAAAATGGCGCCGGTGCCGTAGTCCATCAGCACGAAATTGGCGACATAGACCGGCAGCGTTTCGCCTTCGCGGAACGGGTGCGCGGCGACGAACGGCGTGCGGTAGCCCATCTTCTCTGCGGTCTCGATGGCTTCTTCCGACGTGCCGACCCGGTCGCACTCGGCGATAAACTCGCGCAGCGCCGCGTCGTCTTCGGCCAATGCCGTCGCCAGCGGATGATGCGCGGAGACCGCGAGGAAACTCGCCCCGAAGATCGTGTCGGGCCGCGTGGTGAAGACTTCCAGCTTTTCGTCGCCAGACGGGCCGGAAAGGGAAAACTCGATCCGCGCGCCGGTCGACCGGCCGATCCAGTTCTCCTGCATGATTCGGACCTTGGACGGCCAGCGTTCCAGCTCCTCCAGCGCAGCGAGCAGCTCGTCGGAAAAATCGGTGATGCGGAAGAACCACTGATCCAGTTCGCGGCGCTCGACCTTTGCGCCGGACCGCCAGCCGAGCCCGTCGATCACCTGCTCGTTGGCCAGCACCGTATTGTCGACCGGGTCCCAGTTGACCCAGGATTTCCGGCGGTACAGGAGGCCCTCCTTCAGAAAATCGAGGAACATCTTCTGTTCGTGCCGGTAATATTCCGGATGGCAGGTGGCGATTTCGCGCGACCAGTCGAGCGACAGCCCCATCATTTTCAGCTGGCCGCGCATCGTGTCGATATTGGCGTAGGTCCAGGCGCCGGGATGCGATTTCTGCTCCATCGCCGCGTTCTCGGCGGGCATGCCGAACGCGTCCCAGCCCATCGGGTGCAGCACGTTGAATCCCTGCGCCCGTTTGTAGCGGGCCACTACGTCGCCCATCGTGTAGTTTCGGACGTGGCCCATATGGATGCGCCCCGACGGGTAGGGAAACATCTCCAGCACGTAATATTTGGGCCGGGAGGGATCCTCGGTCGCGGCGAAGCAGTCGCGGTCTTCCCAGACCGTTTGCCATTTCGCCTCGGTTTCCTTGACGTTATAGCGCTTCGGGCGCCGTTCCTGTTTCTGGCCTGAATCTTGCTGGCCTGAATCGCTAGCCATCTGTCTGCCGGTTTCTGTCAGTGCTTCTACGGGGATCGTCTGGATTTATCGGCACCCTGCAACCGCTCGGCGCCGCTGCCGGACTGTCTCATGCGCGGGCGCGCGCCGCAAGAACCCGGACGGCATTGCAACCGGTCCGGCGAGACCTGCGGCGTCCTTTTACTTGCTCTGGGCGGAAGCGATGCGCAGCTGGCGCGCGCGCGTCAGGATCTGGTTTTCCAGATTGGTCGCGGTATCCTTTGACAGCGCGCCGCTCACCCAGCTTTCCTGTCCTTTCGACTGTTGCCGGAAGACCGAGACCCGGACGCCGTCGGCGCGCAGTTCGCGACCGAGGATATAGACGCTCATCTTGTAGCGCTCATTCGGCGCTTCGGGCGGCGAATACCAGTCGGTGATTATAACGCCGCCGAATGGATCCGCCTGCGAAAGCGGCATAAAGGCGATGGTATCCAGCGAAGCCCGCCAGAGATAGCTGTTGACCCCGATCCCGGAACCGCCGCCCTGGCCTTTCCGGTCTCTGCCCAGATTGAACAGGTCCAGCCCGTCGCTGCCAAACACAGAATCCTGCCCCTGTTTAGCGAGGTCCGAGTCGTAAACGATCTCGCCGGGTCGGGACCGGTCCTTGTTCGGATAGTCCGCCTCCGTCTGAATACCGCAAGCCGCCAGTCCGAAAACGAGGAAAAATATGACAGGGGTCGAAATTCGGTGCGAAAACCAGTTTACCATGGCAGTCCAGCCCATGTTCAATCACGAAACCCTCAAAGTATACAGTAACCGGTCGCTTGCGCGAATACTAATCTCACCCCGCTGCAGATCTGCAGTTCCCCCGGTGCTAGCGCGCCTTCGGCGATGGTGTGCACGCGCCCTTCTAGCGTCCCCAGGCGGTCATCTCTCCAATCCGGAGCCGGCCCTTGAATCCCAGCAACACACGGCGATCCCGGCCCGGAAAGCCGATCGCACCCATAATGCGACAAAAATGTCACAGTCGTTGCAAAAATGCGCATCGACCGGGAAAATTAGTTTTTTGAGCAACTTAACTGGAGCAAAACCTGCGAACGCCAAGGCACAAAGTCTTGCGCGGATCTGACACTCAAATGTTGAGGAAAGTGAAAAATGACCAAGAGCAAACTTCTTGCAAGCACGATGCTCGTTGCGGCTGCGACCGCGATGAGCACCGTGCCGGCCAACGCCGTCGACCTGAAGATCGGCGGTTTCGGCGAATACTGGATCGGTTATGGCGACAACGATGATGCGGCTGGTACGGTTAGCAATATCGACGTCAAGCACGACGCCGAGCTGTACTTCTCCGGCGAGGCAACCCTCGATAACGGCATGAAGATCGGCGCCCGCTTCGAGCTCGAAGCCGGGAACGGTAGTGACAATGGCGGCGATGGCAACACAGGCTGGGACGAGAGCTTCGCCTGGGTAAAGACGTCGTTCGGCCAGCTCAATATCGGCAATAACGACGTCGCCACCGGTTATGTCGGCGGCGTGTCCACGGTCGGCCCTGTCGGCATCATCAAGTCGGATGTCGATGACTGGATCCCCGGCAATGATACGCTCAACAACACCGACGTCGACCTGGGTTTGGGCGATGCACAGAACATCACCTACTTCACGCCGCGTGTCGCGGGCTTCCAGG
>Ga0181579_10001083_pt1 | contig 22566 bp, 25 predicted proteins | sample 071ome_24_FD_132996 | JGI IMG/M metagenome (GOLD analysis project Ga0181579, IMG submission 132996) | Coastal salt marsh microbial communities from the Groves Creek Marsh, Skidaway Island, Georgia - 071402CT metaG (megahit assembly) | ecosystem: Environmental > Aquatic > Marine > Intertidal... | reverse complement strand
CGCGTCAGCGGCCCGACCCCTTCTTCTTTCCGCCCGGCGACGACCAGATCCGATGCCCCCGCGCGGGCGACAATTTCATCGGCCGGCCGTCCGCGTACGACTTCCCACGATACCGATAACCCGTCGCCAGCTGTCGGATGCTGGATATAAGGAACGCCTGCGGCATTGACGACTTCATCAAAGGCCTTTCTGGCCGCGGACACGCGAGCCTTCTCTTCCTTCTCGAACGATTTGAGCAGGTTCTCCAACTCAACCGGATCCCAATCCTCCGACGCCATCGGCAGCGGTTCTTCGAATACACGGCGGCAACAGATTGCTTCGACATGCCCGTCATTCAGCCGGGCGATTTCGATCGCGCATTGCATGCCGGTTTTCACCGACGACATACCGATGATCGGAAAAAGAATTTTTTTATACATAGCACCCCCAGATTCCACGGCGCCGCGATACCGCAGCCACTTATCCTAGAGGTGGGAACAGAAGCCGGTCAAAACAATGGTGAAACCTGTCTCCGCAACACCCAAACATAAGGGGTGCATCAGTAATCTCAGGCGCGGGACCAATCCAGATAGGCGTCTTTCATCTCGCCGGAAAGCGCGGCAAGGTCTTCTGAAACGTCGCCGAGAGATTCCCGCGCGGTGCGGTAGGCATCGCGGGCGTCGACGAATTTCTCCCACAGATCCGCCGCGCCAAGCGGGTCGTAATGCTTTCGCATTTCCCGGAACGGGCTCTCGTTCAAACTCACTTTCAGCGCCGTTTTGAGGCGCTTGGCGACCTCGGCCTCACCGGAGGCATAGGCATGATTAAAGGCGATCAGAATTTTGTCGCTCAGCCGCCGGCCCTTTTCCAGGGACACGCCGGACTCGGACATTACCGCTTCCAACTCATCATTATCGCGTGGGCTCATGGCCGGTCTCCACCTGATCATTGCGATAACCAATGGTCGCGGGACGCGATGAAATTTCGGTTAATTTATCCCTGAATTTTTTTTGAATTCATGGTGAATCAATTCGAAAATTAAATGATTTTTTAAGCATCCGCGCACGACACTTTCCCCGTCACCGAAGCCAAAGCGGCATCAGGAGGGAAGCATGTCATTGTCAAAGCACTCGATTGAAAACCTGATCGATTTGGTCGAAATCAAGATCGGCGCCCTGGAAATCATGGACGGCGAAGACAAGCGCGAAATGCGGAAGTTACAAAACTGCCGCGATGAGTTGATCGCGATGCAAACCGGCATTGAGATGCCGCGCCGCCGCGGCCGGCCCAAGCGCACCGTACCGATGGCCGACAACGTCGTCCAGCTGCACTGAGTCTTCCAGCGCGCCAATAGGCGCGCGTCAAGAAAGGCGCGGAAACTAAGCTGCCCGCGGCTCCAGCGGAATCATTCCCTTTTGCACCGCCGGGCGCGCGTCAATGGCCTCATACCAGCGCTTGACGTTGGGAAATTCATCCAACGCGATTCCCTGCCACTCATACCGGGCGCACCACGGGAAGATCGCGATATCGGCAATCGTGTATGCGCCGGCCGCCATCCATTCACTATCGGCAAGCCGCCCATCCAGAACACCCCATATCCGGCGCGTTTCCCTGGTGTAGCGCTCGATCCCGTAAGGCACTTTTTCGCCCGATGACCGGCGGAAATGATGCGCCTGTCCGAACATCGGCCCGACCCCTCCCATCTGAAACATCAACCACTGGATCGTCTCGTACCGCCGGTCGATTTCCTGCGGAAAGAACTTCCCGTGCTTTTCACCGAGATACATCAGGATCGCGCCCGATTCGAACAGGGTGAAGGGCTTACCGTCGGGCCCGTCATTATCGACGATCGCGGGGATCTTCTGATTGGGGTTCAGCGCCGTGAAATCATCGGCGAACTGGTCGCCCTTGCCGATCTCGATCGGATGCATGGTGTATTCGACACCCAGCTCCTCCAGCATGATATGGACCTTACGGCCGTTGGAGGTGCTCCAGCTGTAAACGTCGTACATATTATTCTCCGCTTCTCTTGGATCAGGGAATGGCCATGCCGCGCTGAACGGCGGCACGATTGCTCATCCGGTTATACCAGTTACGCACGCCGACATAATCGTCGACGGAAATATCAAAATTTCGCTGCAACCCGTCGACCCAGGGATAAGCGGCCATATCGGCAATTGTGTAGGTCTTGGCGAGGAACTGATATTCGCGCAGCCGGAAATCCAGCGCGCTGACATACCGGCGGATATGGGCTTCCATCCGCGAGGCGCCCTGCGTCAGAGCCTCTTCCGACACACCTTCGACGAGACCGTTTTTGAAAAAGAAACATTCGCGCGAAAACGGGGCGAGCCCGGTCAGCACGATCATCATCCATTGGGTCGCTTCCATCCGCGTAATGGCATTGTTGCCGTAAAAACGCCCGGTCTTGTCGGCGAGATATTGCAGAATAGCGCCGGCCTCGAACACGCGGACGGGTTTTCCCCCGGGTCCTTCCTGATCGACAATCGCGGGAACGGTATGATCGGGACTGATCTTTTCAAAGGCGGGCGATTTGTGTTCGCCTTTCATAAGATCGACCACGTGCGGCGTGTATTCTAGGCCGCATTCCTCCAGCATGATCGCGATCTTGCGGCCGTTGGGCGTGCCATATGTGTAGAAATCGATCACCGGTTCCCCTGCCCTTTCCAGTTATTCGCCTCTGACATAGAGCCGGAAGCGCATCAAATCCACCCCTCCCTTGCCAGAAACCGGCCCCACCATCACACTTTCGGTGCGATGAATGACGGCAAACAAGAATTTCCCTGGCGGCTTCAATTGCCGATCTACGCCACGGGTTTTTTCAACGGCAACATCTATTTCATGACCGGCATCCTGATGCCGCTCTGGGCAATCATCCTTGTCGGGCCGGAAGAGCCGTTCCTGATCGGGTTGATCGTCGCGTCACGGCAGTTCGCACCGGTGCTTTTCTCCATCCAAGGCGGCACGCTTATGGATCGGTTCGGCGCGCGGCGGATCATGCTGGCGCTTGGGTTGATGGGCGCGGTCACCATGGCGGCCTTTCCCCAATTTCCTTTTGTCGGCGCGGTGATGCTCCTGCAGCTCTTAAGCGGTTTCGCGGAATCGACCTGCTGGATCGGCAGCCAGGCATTGGTCGGCAGCGTTCTGCGCGGCAATCCGGTTTATGCGGGAAGACTGAGCTTTTTTCTGCGTTGCGGCGGCTTTGCCGGTCCGCTGCTGTCGGGATATGCCTGGCACGCCTTCGGGCCCGAAGCCGGATTCTATTTCATGGCGGGGTGGATTTTCTGCGGTTGGCTGGCGGGCTATCTGGTACCGGCCAAGGCCCAACCCAGCGACGCCGAATTGACGCCCAAACCGACCGCGAAGCTGCGCGATCTGGTTCCGCGCGCCTCCGACTATATAGAGACCTTCAAAATGGCCTTTATCCCGGCTGTCGGATTAATGGCGGCCTGCACCATGGTCCGTCAGACCGGATCGGTGATGCAGGTGTCTTTTTATCCGGTCTGGCTGAACCAGCTCGGCGTTACCGCCTTCGATATCGGTTTCATGGTCGGGGTTAGCCATATCGTTTCCGCCGGATCGTCCCTATCGGTCGGGACCTATACGCGCTGGGTCCGCGAACACTGGCTGCTGGTTGCGACCATCGGGCTGTCAGTCCTGTTCACCCCCCCTGCTGCCTGTTCACGCCGTCGATCTGCCCCTGCCGGCCGAAATCGGGGGCATCCCGCTTCCGATCATCGACAAGATCTATATCTGGCTGATCGGGATCATCTGCCTGCGCGGATTCGTCCAGGGGATCAACATGCCGCTGATGATGTCGCTCAGCATGCGCGCAGTGCGCGGCGACCAGCAGGGCAAGGTGGCGGCGCTGCGGGTCACGCTTAACCGGCTCGGCACGGTCATTTTCCCGATCCTGATGGGCGCCATTGCAGAATTCTTCGGGCTGGAGGTCAGCTTCTATGTTGTCGGCGGAATGGGGCTGCTGGCGCTCGTTTGGGTCGCGCTCTGGGCGGCAAAGGAAGCTTCTTTCCGATAGGCTTACGCCACTTGCGCGACTCCCGAAGCGCGATCATGCTTTCCGCCATGGCGGAAGAAGAACAACAATCCTACAGCGTTCAATTGCAGGCGGCGGTCTACAGCACCGCCTTTTTCAACGGCACGGTCCAGTCGATGGCCTCGACCATCGTTGCGCTGCTGCTGGTCGCCATGATCAATCCCGAGCTCACCTTTCTGATCGGGCTCATCATCGCCGCGCGGCAATTCCTGACCGTCACCATGTCGATCTATGGCGGCGCGCTGATGGACCGTTTCGGCACCCGGCAGGTGATTATCTGGTTCGGTTTTCTCGGCATCGCCGTTTCCCTTGGCTACCCGCTGACCGGGCCTCTTTTCGGCATCGATATGGGCACAGCGGCGCAGACTCCACCGTGGGGGTTTGTCATTGCCCTGATCATCTTGCAGATGCTGTCAGGTTACGCCGAGGCAACCGGATGGATCGGCAGTCAGACGCTCGTCGGCCAGTTGATGAAAGGACAGCCGATCTATGCGGGGCGGATGACTTTTGTCGCGCGGATCGGCGGGTTTATCGGCCCCATCGCCGTCGGCGCCGCGTGGGATGAATTCGGCGCCTGGGGCGGGTTCGGATTTCTCGCCGCCTGGATCGTCGGCGGCATCATCGCGGCATCCTTCTTGCCCAATCTGGAACGCGCCAGGAAAACCGCAACGGTGGGCAATGACGGGCACGAAGTGGGGCCTACTGACAAGCCGGAATCGAGTTACGGGTCGACTTTCCGGCTGCTGCTGATACCCGCCATCGCCATGGTGATCATGATTACCGTTATGCGCCAGACGGGTTCCGGCGTGCAAACCAGCTTCTACGTCGTCTGGCTGCGGGAAGAAATTGAGCTTTCAGGGTCGCTGATCGGTCTGCTGATCGGTTCCGCCAATGCGGCCTCCGCCGTGGCGGCCCTGACCATCGGGCCGCTGACCCGGGTGATCGCGGATCATTGGCTGTTGATCATCACGATCGGCATCTCCATCGTCTTTATCGCCATCACCCCGATGCTGGGCGATTTTTTCCCGCTGCTGCTGATCGCGATCTGTTGCCGGGGAATCGGCCAGGGGCTCAACCTGCCGCTGATGATGACGATACTCGCGCGCAATGTCGGCCCGACCCAGCAGGGCCGCGTCACCGGCATGCGAATCTCCTTCAACAGGTTCGGGGGCATGTGCGTGCCGCCGATCATGGGCGGGCTTGCGGAAATCGTCGGGCTGGCCAACAGTTTCTATATCGTCGGGCTGGTCGGTGTCGTCGCGCTTTGCGGGCTGTCGATCTGGGTCGCCAATTCACCCGGTTTCAAGAAACAGGGAGGCTAAAATGGCACGTATTGATCCCATTCCCATGGATGAAATGACGCCGGATCAAAGGCGTTGTAATGACGAAATCGCGGGGACGCGCGGCGGCGGTGCGGCCAAGGGGCCGTTCGCGTTGTGGCTGCGCACGCCGGAACTGGCGGACAAGGCGAACGAATTCGGCTCTCACCTGCGCCACAACACCACCGTGCCGCAAAATCTGGTGGAGCTCGCCGTGCTGGTCATCGCGCGGCATTACACGGCGCAATATGAGTGGCACGCCCATATGAACAGCTGGCGCAAGCTGGGGCTGGATGAGGCAATTGCCGACGCGATCCGCGACCACAAGACGCCGGAGCTGAAAACGGACGAGGACATTGTGGTCTATCAGCTCACCACCGAATTGCTCGACGGCAAAAAAGTATCTGACGGCACCTACAATGCCGCCGTCGAGGTGCTGGGCGAACAGACTGTGCTCGACCTCGTCACCATTATCGGGTTCTACGTAATGGTCGCGCTGGTGCTGGTCACGTTCGAGGTCGAAATCCCCGGCGATCACGACAAGAAACCCCTGCCGGAGTAAAGCCATGGCCGAACAGCTTCCCCCCGATCCACCGATCCGCCGCGTCGTCACCGGACACAACGAAGAGCTGAATTCCGTTGTCAAAATCGATGGGCCGGCGACCAATCATAAATGGCCGCCGCATGGCATGAATGTCTCCACCCTGATCTGGTACACGGATGAAATGCCGGTCGAGATCTGGTCGGAGGAGGATTACGGCGACCGGACGGTCGAGCGCCAGCCAGTGCCGCGCGGTGCGCGTGTCGCGGTGATTGATTTTCATCCCGGATGCCCCGGCATGATGCACCGCACCGATACGGTCGATTACGTCGTCTGCCTCTCCGGCGAGATCGATATGGAGCTGGATGACGGCGCCTCGGTTCATATGAAAGAAGGCGACGTGATGGTGCAACAGGGCACCAACCATAGCTGGATCAATAACGGGACGGAGACCTGCCGCCTCGGCTTCGTCCTGCTGGACGGCAAGGCGGAACCCGGCAAGGGTGAAACATCGCCGCCACCCACCCTGCCGAACGACCTGACAGGCGATCCGCCCGACCCGCCGATCCGCCGTATCGTCACTACCCATGACGCGAGCGGCAAGGCCATCGTCGGCATGGACGCAAACGCTGATAACCACAAATGGTCGCCGCGCGGCTCGGTCTCCACCCTGATCTGGTCGAGCGATGAATGTCCCGCGGAAATCTGGTCGGAAGAGGATTACGGCGCGCGCAAGCTGGGTACGCAACCGCCGCCCAACGGCACCCGTTTCACCATCATGGATCACCCGCCGAATACGCCGGGCCGGATGCACCGTACCGATACGCTCGACATTATCTTGGTGATGGAGGGTAAGATCGATATGGGAATGGATCAGGACGCCAGCGTCACGCTGAACAAGGGCGATGTGATGGTGCAGCAGGGCACCAATCACAGTTGGGACAATGTCTATGACGAACCCTGCCGCCTCGCCATTATCCTGATCGACGGCAAAAAAGGTGATCTGAAGATAACCGCCTGATTAGCCACCCGCCCCCTCAAAGCGGGCTGTCTGAAAGCTGTCGAGATCAAGCGCCGTCCGGAAATCGCCGGTACGGTCGAACTTGGAGGATTCAACCTGAATGCCGATCGCGTCGGCAACCCGGTTGATGGCATTAAACAATGCCGCGACCGCCGCCGCATCCACCACCGCGCGCGGCCCGCAACGGTCAAGCAGTGCCTGACGCGCCGCATCGAGTTCGACCGTCGTTCCGACGACAATCTGTTCAGCGAAACCGGCGAACACATCTCCGTCGAAAATATAGGGGGATGGTCCCGCCCCGGTCACCAGCCCCAGATCGGGCGACCCTTCATCCTGCAGGCTCACCCGGAGCCTGTCCGTATGGCTGACGGTTCAGTAAAAACACCCGTTCAGGGCCGACACCCGGCTCGCCACCAGCTCGACCTGCGCCTTTTCGATGGCGCGCGGATTGACATCGACCTGCCACATCGCCTCGGGCGGCAGATATTGCGCGTCGTTCAGGGCAAAGAAGGATTGCGCCTCTGCCGGCACCAGGCTCATGGCGCGGCGCACATGGGGCGCGGTCGGCGCATCGCCGATATTGCCGGGATAGATTTTCTTGAGATCATCCGAGGCTGCCTCAGGCCCGACAGTCGGCAGCCAGGAAATGTCCTCGGCCGCACCATCCGGTCCCACTCGCGCTGGTTCGCCAGGTACCGACTCGGGCAAGTCGTGACGGGCAACCCCGATCCCGTCGCAAAACGTATCGACGCAAATCGAGTGGGCGACGACCCCGACAATCTCGACATAATGCGTATCCGGCAGGTCGTCCCCGAGCATCGAACGGACCCATCTCTCCGCAATTCGCGCGGGATCGCTGACGATCCGGTGGATAAGCTCTACATAATTCTCCGGCAGGGCGCCCAGATGGTCGTGCTCACCCTCGACCGTATAGGGCGACAGTGACGCCTTGCGTTCGGCGCAAAGGGCGCACGCGGCGACATTGCGTGTCTCCGCCGCAATCGCGACACGCGTTTCCCCGTCCAGCCAGGTGCCCGGCGCGGCGATGTGACCCCAGGCCGCCTTGTGTGCCGTCTCGATATCGGCACGAACGGCAAGAGCGCTATTTGCGTAGGAAACCGCCATCTTCATTTCTGAAATTGCCGGTCGCCGAACATGATCGACCAGGCCTTGTCATCGTGTTTGGCGGGGCGGACGGACTCTTCCGCCAATATTTGCACCGCGCGCTGGACCGCCGGGCGTTCCGCGATACGGTCAAACCAGTCGCACACATTGGGGAAATCGTCATTATCGACGCCACGCCGCGCCGGTTCACGGCACCAGGGCCAGACCGCCATATCGGCGATCGAATACTCGCCGGCCAGATACTCCGCCTCGCCCAGCCGCTTGTTCATGACGCCGTAAAGCCGGCGCGCCTCGTTCGTATAGCGGTCGATGCCGTATTGCAGCCGGTCGACCGGCTCGCGTTCCCGGGCGTACTCCCTGAAATGTCCGGCCTGACCGAACATCGGTCCGACCCCGCCCATCTGCCACATCAGCCATTGCAGCACGTCATAGCGCCCCGGCGGATCGTCCAGGCCGGGCAAAAACTCTCCGGTCTTTTCCGCCAGATAGATCAACATCGCGCCGGTTTCGAAAACCGAAATTTCGCCGCCGCCGATGGCGTCCCGGTCGATCATCGCCGGAATACGGTTATTCGGGCTGATCTTCAGAAACGATTCCTCGAACTGGTCACCCGCGCGGATATTCACCGGATGGACCGTATAGTCCAGCCCGGTTTCCTCCAAAATAATATGGACCTTGTGGCCGTTGGGTGTTGCCCAAGTGTAGAGATCGATCATCGAGAAACCTCCCGCTCCGCTGTAACGGAAATCTTCACATCGAAGTGGCGGGCGGGCAACCGGTCCGGCGGCTCAATCAGCCGGAAAGCTTCTTGCGCAAAAGCTCATTGACGACCTTGGGATTCGCCTGACCCTTGGTCTTCTGCATCACCTGACCGACAAACCAGCCGATGATCTTTTCATTGCCGTCCCTGAACTGCGCCACCTGATTGTCGGCGCCGGCGATGATCTCATCGAGAATGCCCTCAAGCTCGCCTGTATCGGAAACCTGCTTGAGGCCTTTTTCCTCAACAATCGCGGCGGCATCCTTGCCGGTTTCCGCCATCGCCGCAAAGACCTCACCCGCCGTCCGGCTGTTGATGTCGCCAGCGATCACCAGATCGGCCAACCCGCCATATTGCTCTGGCGACACAGGGACTTCCGAAATATCGATGGAATAAGTGTTGGCGTACCCGAACACATCCCGGCGCACCATATTGGCAACCAGCTTGGCGTCGCGCCCCGCGGCCACCGGTTCGAAATAATCCGCCTTCTCCTTTTCGGTGACGAATTCCGCCGCCACGTCTTCCGGCAGGCCGAGTTCAGTCACAAACCGCGCCAGCTTTTGCTCCGGCAATTCGGGCAGAGAGGATTTCAGGCTTTCGATATAGCCGTCTTCCAGCTCCAGCGGCAGCAAATCGGGATCCGGGAAATAGCGGTAATCATGCGCCTCTTCCTTGCTGCGCATCGACCGGGTCACACCCTTGTCGGCGTCGAACAGGCGCGTTTCCTGCACGATCTCACCGCCATCCTCGATGATCTCCACCTGACGGCGGGCTTCATATTCAATCGCCTGCTGCAGAAAGCGGATGGAGTTCACGTTTTTAATTTCGCAGCGCGTGCCGAAATCGTCACCCGGTTTGCGGACCGACACATTGGCGTCGCAGCGCAGATTACCGCGCTCCATATTGCCGTCACAGCTGCCGATATATTGCAGGATGGCGCGCAGCTTAGAGACATAGGCCGCCGCCTCGGCAGATGACCGCATATCGGGTTCGGAGACGATCTCCATCAGCGGCACGCCGGAGCGGTTGAGATCGACATAGGTCGAGTTCGGGTCCTGGTCGTGCAGGCTTTTCCCGGCATCCTGTTCCAGATGAATGCGCGTGATCCCGACAATGCGTTTTTCGCCGCCCTCGGGTTCAATCTCGATTTCGCCCTCCCCGACGATGGGGTCGCTGAATTGCGAAATCTGATAGCCCTGCGGCAGATCGGGATAGAAATAATTCTTGCGGTCGAACATCGAACGCGGATTGATTTTGGCGTTGATGGCGAGCCCGGTGCGCACCGCCTGCTCCACCGCCTTTTCATTCAGCACCGGCAACATGCCCGGCATGGCGGCATCAATCAGCGTCACCTGGGTATTGGGCTCGGCGCCGAATTCGGTCGCCGCGCCGGAAAACAGCTTGGACTCCGTCGTCACCTGGGCGTGAATTTCCAGCCCGATGACGATCTCCCACGCGCCGGTCTTTCCCTCGATCATGCTCATGCCGGACCGTCTCCCCGCACCGCCATTGCCGCGATCAGCGTCAGCAGCGCATACATGCAGCTGCGCATGAACCAGACACGCGCCAGCCGCTTCTTGTAATCGGAATACATTTCGTTGCGCTTTTGCAGGCTGGACTCGGCATCGCGCGCCGGCTGAAAGCGCGGCCAGGCATCGCGGTGGATTTCATAGACCGCATAGGCCTGCACAATCAGCGCCGCGCCGAAGGCCAATGTGCCGCCCGTATTGGTGAAGGAAAAATACTGAAACCCGATCAGCCCGAGCCCGATATGGATCAGCACATACCAGAAATGATAGCGCATGCCCTCAGCCCCCCGCCGCGACCGGACGCGGCGTCCAGCCGGCAGCCTCTTCCAGTGCCCGCGCCGCCCGGAACAGATTTTCCTCATCGAAGGCACGGGTAATCAATTGCAGCCCGAGCGGCAATCCGTCCCCCGAAAGCCCGGCGGGCACCGAAATCGCGGGCAGCCCGGCAAGGCTGGCCGGCACGGTAAAGACATCGTTCAGATACATGGCGATCAGATCGTCGCTCTTCTCACCCTGGGCGAAGGCCGCTGTCGGCGCTGTCGGCGTCAGGATCGCATCGACCTGATCGAACGCGGCCGCGAATTCATCCGAAATCAACCGGCGCACCTTCTGCGCCTTCAGGTAATAGGCATCGTAATAACCGGCGCTCAGCACATAGGTGCCGATCAGGATACGGCGGCGGACCTCCGCCCCGAACCCTTCCGCGCGGGTTTTCGAATAGGTTTCCGCCAGATCAGCCCCATCGACGCGCAGCCCGTACCGCATCCCGTCATAACGGGCGAGATTACTGGAGGCTTCCGCCGGGGCGATTATGTAATAAGTGGGCAGGGCGTATTGAGTCCGGGCCAGGCTGATATCGACGATTTCCGCGCCCTGTGCCTTCAGCCACTCGACGCCCTTGTCCCATAGCGCGCCGATTTCGGCATCCATCCCGTCAACGAGATATTCAGCCGGAATGCCGATTTTCATGCCTTTGACCCCGCCTTCCAACGCCGCCTCGAAATCGGGTATCGGCGCGTCGGAGGAAGTCGAATCGTTGGGATCGAACCCGGCCATCGCGCCCAGCATGATCGCCGCGTCACGCACCGTCCGGGTCATCGGCCCGGCCTGATCCAGCGAAGAGGCAAACGCCACGATCCCCCAGCGCGAACAGCGCCCGTAGGTCGGCTTCATCCCGACAATGCCGCAGAACGACGCGGGCTGGCGGATGGAGCCGCCGGTATCCGTGCCCGTCGCGCCGAGACATAGCCCCGCGGCCACCGCGCTGGCCGAGCCACCGGACGAACCGCCCGGCACCAGATCACGGTTATCGCCCGCGCGCCGCCAGGGGTTGCGCACCGGGCCGTAATAGCTGGTTTCGTTCGATGACCCCATGGCGAATTCATCGAGGTTGGTCTTGCCGAGCATCACCGCGCCGGCCTGCCGCATCTTCGCCGTGACGAAGGATTCATAAGGCGGCACGAACCCGTCCAGTATGTGCGAGCACGCCGTGGTGCGAACGCCTTCGGTGCAGAACAGATCCTTGATCGCCACCGGAATACCGTCGAACGACCCGCCCTCTCCCTTGGCGCGGCGCGCATCGGACGCTGCCGCGTCATCCAGCGCGCGTTCCGGTGTTTCCACCACATAGGCGTTGAGATCGCGCGCGGCCTGGACCGCCGCGATATGCGCCTCCGCCAGTTCCTTGGCGGAAAATTCTCCGGCCCCGAGCCCGTCCCGCGCCTCGGCAATGGTCAGTTGGGTCAGTTGGGTCAGTTCCGCCATTATTCGATCACCTTCGGCACGACAAAAAACCCGTCGCGCGGCTCGGGCGCATTAGCCAACACGTCCTCCTGCCGGTTTTCTGCGGTGACCGCGTCTTCACGGCGTCGCAGCTTCATACCGGGCACGCCGGACGACATAGGCTCTATCCCGTCCGTATCGACCTCGTTCAGCTGCTCGACCCAGCCGAGAATATTGTTCAGCTCACCGTCGAGATTATCGAGATCACCCTCCGGCACCTCGATACGGGCGAGCTGGGCAATGCGAAGCACGGTGGATTTGTCGACCGACATGGCGTAATCGTCTCCGGGAATTGGGCGGCGGGCATGACCTTATACACGGCCCCCGCCGGGAGAGCGCGGAAAATATCACCGGCCATGACTGTCCGCAACATGGAGGAATTAAACGAAACATTGCCGCGCGAAGGGCGGCTGATGGCGCTCGACCTTGGCACAAAGACCATCGGGGTCGCGCTTTCGGATGTGCTGCGCACCATCGCGACACCGCGCGAGACCATCGCCCGGAAGAAATTCGGCATGGACGCGGCGAAGCTGGTGGAAATTATCCATGCGGAAGAGGTCGCGGCCATTATTCTCGGCCTGCCGGTCAATATGGACGGAACGGAAGGCCCCCGCGCGCAATCGACCCGGCAATTCGCGGTAAATCTTTCGGAAAAGACGGATATCGATATCGCCTTCTGGGACGAACGGCTGTCCACCGCCGCCGTCACCCGCACGATGATCGAGGCCGATCTGTCCCGCGCCCGTCGGAAGGAGGTAGTCGATAAAATGGCTGCCGCCTATATCCTGCAAGGCGCGCTGGATTATTTGAAACGCCGGCAACACACCACAAAGGGATGACAGCGCCGTCTCCTGCCCCTAAAACCCTGCCATGCTTGCCATTGCGCTGACCATCGCGCCGATCTTTCTGCTGATTTTGCTGGGGTACGGGTTCCGCCGGTTCGGGTTCCCGGGCGAAGGATTCTGGCGCCCGGCGGAAAATCTCGCCTATTACATCCTGCTGCCGGCGCTGATTATCGGCAATCTGGCGAAGGCGGACCTTTCGGTCCTGCCGGTCGGCGATATCGCCCTCACCATCGTTTCCATCGCCTGCGCCTCTACCCTGCTGGTGATTATCCTGCGCCCGCTGATCCGCATCGACGGGCCGGCCTTTACCTCCGTCCTGCAGGGGGCGATCCGCATCAACGCCTATGTCGCCTTCGCCGTCGCCGACCTGCTGTACGGGCCCAAGGGCATCGTACTGTGCGCCCTGTTCGTCGCGGTGATGATGCCGGTGGTCAACGTGATCTGTATCGGCGCGCTGGCCGCCTTCGCCCATACCGGCAAGCCGAACTGGGCCAATATCCCGAAACAGATCGTGCAGAACCCGATCATCATGGCCTGCGTGATCGGCTGGATTATCAACGCCCTTTCGATCCCCCTCCCTGCCTTCGCGATGGAACTCCTTTCCATCCTTGCCCGCGCCGCGCTGCCGGTGGCGCTTTTATGTGTCGGCGCCGGTCTGGTGCTGGCGCTTGGCGGATCGCGCTATGTCGCGCTGATCTTCACCTGCGCGCTAAAGCTCGTATTCATGCCGGTATCGGCGGCAATCATCATGTCATTTACCGGTCTCACCGGGCTGACCTTCGTCATCGTCATGCTGTTCGCAACCTGCCCGGCCTCGCCCGCCTCATACGTTCTGGCGCGGCAGCTTGGCGGCGACGCGCCTCTGATGGCGGCAATCCTGACCACGGAAACGCTGCTTTCCGCCATCGCCATTCCCATCGTGCTCTCCTGGGCGGCTTGAAGCATCTTTTGCAATTGCTCCGCCCAGCCTGTTTAATGCGGCGGAATTTTCAACCGGCTGAGGAATAACGCCATGTTCTACGATCCGGACATCAACGATCACGGTCTGCCCTATAACCCGATCAAGGGGCTGGTCGCGCCGCGGCCCATCGGCTGGATCAGCTCGGTCAGCAAGGGCGGGATCGGCAATCTCGCCCCGTTCAGTTTTTTCAACATGCTGTCCTATAACCCAGCCTATCTGATGATTTCCGCCGGCTGCAAGGAAGACGGTTCCAAAAAAGACACGGTCATCAATATCGAGGAAACCGGCGAGTTCGTCTTCAACATGGCGCACTGGGATACGCGGACCAAGATGTCTGATACCAGCTGGATCGACGATCCGGACGTCGATGAGATGCTGGAATGCGGGCTGACACCGGTCCGGGCGCAGAAGGTCAAGGTCCCGATGGTCAAGGAAGCCCCGGCCCATATGGAATGCGTCTATCACCGCACGGTGGAGCTGCCCGGGCATGATCCCGAATCGGTTCATCACATGGTGATCGGCCGCGTCGTGATGGTTCACATCAATGACGAATATATCAACGACAAGGGGCTGGTGGATATTCTCAAGATCAAGCCGATCGCGCGGTTAGGCTATATGGATTACTGCGCGGTCGAGGATGTTTTCTCGATGAAAAAACGCACTGTCGAGGAAAAGCTGACACCAAAGGCGGCGGCCGAATAACTAACGGAAAGGAAAAACCATGGCGGATCAGGTACGCGCCTCGCACATTCTTCTGATGTATGCGGGGTCCATGCGCTCCAGCAATGACAGATCGAAGGACGAGGCGGCGGCGCAGATCGAGGATTTGCGCACCCAGGTCGAAGGCGGGGCTGATTTCGGCGCGCTCGCCCAGGAACATTCGGATTGCCCCTCAGGCGCCCAGGGCGGTGATCTCGGCAGTTTCGGACGCGGCCAGATGGTGCCGGAATTCGAGGAAGCGGCCTTTAATATGGAAGTCGGCGGCCTCTCCGGCGTGATCGAGACAGATTTTGGCTATCACATCATTCAGCGCACCGGCTGAAAACTGATAAGTGAGCCGGCGCAAAGACGCGAATTCGGCAAAAACAAACAAAAACCGCGGGACAGTCGCCTGACCCCGCGGTTTTTTGGTTTCTTTGGAGATGGATCAGGCAGCGGCCTTTCCAACCTCCGCATCGCAATTGGAAATGGCGCGTTCGGCAGAGTCGCGAACCGCTTCCGGTTCCAGCAGCGCCCATTCACAGACCCGGCGGAAATCGGGGCTGTCGGTCAGCAACCACTCGCGCGCTTCCTCGCGGAGCATGCGCGCTTCACGCGCGTCGCTGTCAACGGCCTTGCCGTCCATCGCGCGACGGTTCAACGCATCATGAAAAGCCCGCGCAATGACAGCACGAAAAAGGGTAACTTCTCCGGCAATTCCGGAGAGATTTGTCATTTCCTTAACGCTAGGATCAAAATTCATCCATCAGTCCCCCAATTTGCTCCGGCCAGAACAGCCGCGAGGCGGTTATTTTTTTGGAAGCGCCCCCACCCGGTGCGATTCCGTTTGTAACAAAAACACAATAGACCATACGGAACCGTATGGCGAGAAAAATCGACTCTGTAGCAACGATTTATGTGGGTAGAGCCGATTGCATGAAGAGGTGCAAGAATCGTCTCTGGCGGGCATTATAGGCTGGAATCAAATGGGTTGAAGCGATGATCGATCCCATCAGTTGGGAATTTTCCTACCCCTATATTCTGGCGGCGCTCGGCGGCGGATATTTGTTGGGCTCCATTCCGTTCGGCTATTTGCTGACCCGGTATGCCGGGCTGGGTGACATTCGGACGGTCGGTTCGGGCAATATCGGAGCCACCAACGTGCTGCGGACAGGCAAGAAGCAGCTTGCCGCGGCGACGCTGATTCTTGATGCCGGCAAGGGCGCGGCGGCAGTGCTGATCGGGGCGCAATACGGACCGGATATTCAGATCGTTGCGGCGCTCGGCGCGCTTATCGGGCATTTTTTTCCTGTCTGGCTACGCTTTCAGGGCGGTAAGGGTGTTGCGACCTCATTCGGGCTATTGCTTTCTCTCACCTGGCCAATCGCGCTGTGTTCGCTTGTCACCTGGATCGCCATCGCCGCGATCACCCGTTATTCGTCACTTGCCGCGCTGATCGCCTGCGCCATCGCCCCGCCGCTTGCCTGGTATTTCGCAACACCGCAGATCGCGGAATTCTATGTCGTGATGGCGGTGCTGATCTGGAGCCGCCATTTTTCCAACATCCGGCGCCTGATCGCCGGGACGGAATCGCGGATCGGCGGCAGCAGGGAGTAGCTGCATGGAACGCCGCGCCCTGACCGAAAAAATAACGGCGCGATTGGCTGAGATTGTTTCGTAGCCGTCACGTCGGTCCGGCGACCTTTCAAGCCTTGCTGCAGCATGCGGGCGATATTTCCGGCGCGATCGAGATCGCCCCCGAACTCTCGCGGCGGGGCGGCCGCAAACGGGCGATATCCATAATTTCAGAGACAGAGGCGGAAGACGAAATCGCGGCGGCAATCAATCTTGGCGCCCGTATCATCGCCTTGTGCGAACCGGAATATCCGGACGCGCTGGCCGCAATCCACGATCCGCCGCCGGTTCTTACGGTGTTGGGCGACCCGGCGAAATTGTCCGGGCCGGCCATCGCGATCATCGGGGCGCGAAACGCATCCGCCGCGGGGAGACGATTCGCGCGGGATATCGCTGCGGAGTTAGGGCAGTCGGGGCTGGTGGTCGCCTCGGGCCTTGCGCGCGGCATCGATACGGCCGCGCATGAGGGATCGCTCGCCACCGGCACCGTCGCCGTTCTCGCCGGCGGGGTGGATGTCTGTTATCCGGACGAAAACCGGACGTTATATGACCGGATTGCGGAAGGCGGCGGGCATTATCAGCGAACAAAAACTGGGGACAAAACCGACAGCGCGGCATTTTCCGCCGCGCAACCGGCTGATTTCTGGTCTTTCCCTTGGCGTTGTGATCGTAGAGGCCGCGTTACGCTCCGGTTCGCTGATAACCGCCCGCATGGCGCTCGAACAGGGGCGCGAGGTCTTTGCCGTTCCCGGCTCTCCCGGCGATCCCCGTCATCGCGGCACCAACAGGCTGATCCGCGACGATGCACAGCTTACCGAGCACGCGGAAGACGTGCTTGACACTGTCCGTGAGATGGGAAACCGGCCGGCAGGCCCACCAAACAGTGCCGCTCCAATTGCGCGCGCCATCGAAACGCCCGCCGAAATTCCGGATCAGCCGGACCCGGATTCCACTCAGGCAATTCTACTGGAATCGCTGAGCCATGAGCCGGTAAGTGTTGACGAACTGCTTCGCGAGTGCCAATTGTCACCCGCTGTTGCCTTGTCGGCCCTGCTGGAGCTAGAGCTGGCGGGACGGATAGAACGGCATCCGGGAAACCGCGTTTCACTGATCTGAGACGAGGCGCGTTAACGGAAAACAAAGTTTTTGACCGGTCTTCTGGACCGCAATCGCGTTTTCACCATTTTCGGCCGATCAATGGATGTCGTAGTCGTAGAATCACCCGCGAAAGCCAAGACGATCAACAAGTATCTTGGCAGCAACTTCAAGGTATTGGCCAGCTATGGCCATGTCCGGGACCTGCCGCCAAAGAATGGGTCGGTCGATCCGGAAAACGATTTCGACATGATCTGGCAAATCGATGACAGATCGCAGGACCATTTGAAGCAGATCGCGGAAGCGACAAAGGGCGCCTCACATCTTTATCTTGCGACCGACCCCGATCGCGAAGGCGAGGCGATTTCATGGCATGTGCTGGAAGTCCTGGAAAACCGGAAGGTTCTGGACGGCGTCGACGTAAAGCGCATCGTCTTTCATGAAATCACCCAGGACGCGGTTCTGGGCGCGTTGAAAGAGCCGCGTGGTCTCGATGAAGGGCTTATCGAGGCCTATCTGGCCCGCCGTGCACTCGATTACCTTGTCGGCTTTACCCTTTCACCCGTGCTGTGGCGCAAACTACCGGGCAGCCGCTCCGCCGGCCGTGTGCAATCCGTGGCGCTGCGCCTGATCTGCGACCGCGAGCATGAAATCGAGATTTTCAACCCGACCGAATACTGGTCGGTCGAAGCGGATTTCAAGACCGGGGCGGGCGATGTCTTTACCGCTGCGCTGACGCATCTGGACGGGCAAAAGCTCGACCGGTTCGGACTCGGCAATGAGGAGGCCGCCACCCGCGCCGCTGCCGCTGTCAGGGATGGCGGTTTTTCGGTCAACAAGATCGAACGCAAATCCGTTTCACGCGGCCCTCAGCCGCCCTTCACCACTTCCACCCTGCAGCAGGAAGCATCGCGAAAGCTGGGGTTCGGCGCTCAGCGGACCATGCGCTGCGCACAGAAACTCTACGAAGGTGTGGCTTTGGGTGGGGAAACGGTCGGTCTGATCACCTATATGCGTACCGACAGCGTCAACATGGCGGGCGAAGCGGTAGCCGCCGCCCGCGGGCTGATCGGAAGACTGTACGGTGACGCCTATGTTCCAGACGTTCCGAACCGGTTCCGTAACCGCTCCAAGAACGCCCAGGAAGCCCATGAGGCAATCCGGCCGACGGAGTTGACCCGCCTGCCGCGAGACGTCGCGCCTTTCCTTGATGATGACGGGCGCAAACTTTACGAACTGATCTGGAAACGCGCTGTCGCCAGCGCGATGAAACGGGCGGAGATGGAGCAGGTGGCGGTCGATGTCGCGACGCCGGACGGCCAGACCATTCTCCGCGCCACCGGACAGATCGTGAAATTCGACGGGTTTCTAAAGCTTTATCACGAAGACCGGGACGACCCCTCAGACGAGGACGATCGGAATAACAGGATATTGCCGCCGATGGCGGAGCGCGATGCGCTGCAGACCGGCGATATAAAGCCGGAACAGCATTTCACAAAGCCGCCGCCCCGCTATACCGAGGCGAGCCTCGTAAAGAAAATGGAAGAGCTCGGCATCGGGCGCCCCTCGACCTACGCATCGATCATCTCGGTGTTGCAGGACCGGGATTATGTGCGGCTCGACCGCCGCCGCTTTATTCCGGAAGACCGCGGGCGCGTCGTCACCGCCTTTCTGTCGGGCTTTTTCCAGCGCTATATCGAGTATGACTTCACCGCCGATCTTGAAGATCGGCTGGACCAGGTCGCCAAAGGTGAAATGGACTGGAAGCGCGTGCTGCGGGATTTCTGGTCGGCCTTTTTCGCTGCGGTGAAAGAAACCGAAAATCTGAAAATTTCAGACGTCATCGACGCGCTCGACGCCGATCTCGGCCCGCATTTCTTTCCCAAAAACGAGGATGGCGAAGAAAACCGGACCTGCCCCGCCTGCAAGACCGGTCGGCTCGGCCTCCGTCTTGGACGCGGGGGTCCGTTTATCGGCTGCAGCAACTATCCAGACTGCACCTATACGACATCTCTTTCCAACGGTAACGGCGAAGACCCCGAAACAGCCGCGCTGACTCTGCCCAAACTGCTTGGCCAGGACCCGGAAACCGGCAAAGACGTCACCCTTCGCAAGGGACCGTTCGGTTTCTATGTCCAGCTGGGCGAGCCCGAAGGCAAGGAAAAGCCCAAGCGGGCGTCTCTTCTCAAAAATCTGTCTCCGGCAGAGGTCACACTTGAACAGGCGCTGGCCTTGCTTGCCCTGCCCCGCGACATCGGCATTCATCCGGAAACGGGAGAGATGATCAGCGCCGGAATCGGGCGATACGGACCTTATCTGAAACTGGGAAGTGCCTATGTGTCGCTTGGCCCCGATGATGATGTGCTATCCATCGGACTGAACCGCGCGGTCGCCGTCATCCAGGAAAAGCCGCCCAAGAAAGCGGCCACCCCGCTGCGCGAACTGGGCGAACATCCCGATGACGGAAAACCGGTCGGCATTTTCAACGGACGATACGGACCCTATGTGAAGCATGGAAGGAACAACGCCTCTATCCCGAAAGCGGAATCGGCGGATGACCTTACCCTTGAAAGGGCGCTGGAACTGATCGCCGCACGTGCCGCAAAAGGCAAAAAGGGGAAAAAGGGCAAGAAAGGCAAAAAAGCCTCGAAGAAGACCGCAAAGAAAACTGCAAAGAAGACAGCGAAGCGGGCGTCGACCGCGCCAAAATCCGGCGATGCCGGCACGGCCGCCTGAGGTAGTCCGCGCCGATGGGCTCTTCCCGGGACCCCGCCCCCCTTCCCGACCGGGATCAAATCATGGATTTTTTCCGGACCCAGAAGGGACCGGCCGGAAAACGCGAGATTAGCCGGTCTTTCGGGCTCGGCGGCCATGACGGCAAATATATCACGGCACTCTTGCGTGAACTCGAGGAAGCAGGACTGCTGACCCGCGAACGCAACCGGCGTTACGTGCTATCCGATGCCCTGCCCCCGGTTCTGGTCGCCGATATGATCGGGCTGGATGAAGACGGCGTTCCGCTTCTTCGTCCGATCAAGGCGGAACACGCCGCTGCCGCGCCGGAAATCAGACTGGCACAGGACCGGCACCATGGCGCTGCACCCGGGGCGGGTGACCGGTTGCTGGTCCGCGTTTCCGAGAGGCGCGACGGATATTGGGCGCGCATCATCCGCAAACTTGAACGCCGGCCGGGCAATATATTCGGAGTCTTTCGCAGCCAAAGAGACGGAGGCCGTATCGAACCGGTCTCGCGCAAGCACCGGGGTGAATATCTGGTCGCGACCGAAAATATTGGCGGCGCGCAAGACGGCGATGTTGTTTCCTGCGAGACGCTGGAGGGGCGTGTGTTCGGCCTGCCGACCGCCCGGGTCACGGAACGTATCGGCCGGCTGGATAATCCGCGTACCATCGGCGATCTCGTATTGGCGGTAAACGACATACCGGTCGCCTTCTCGAAAGACGCGCTAGCGGCGGCGAAAGCCGCGAAGCCCGCGCCGATAGCGGAGCGCGCCGACCTGCGCGGAATTGATCTGGTCACCATCGATGACGAAGACGCGCGGGATTTCGACGACGCGGTCTGGGCGTCACCACTGGAAGAGGAGAGCGGCGGCTGGCGAATCCTGGTCGCGATCGCCGATGTTTCCTGGTACGTCAGACCGGGAGAACCGTTGGACGCCGCCGCACGGGAAAGGGGCAATTCGGTTTATTTGCCGGACCGGGTCGTGCCCATGTTGCCGGAGGAGCTTTCCAACGGCTTATGCTCGCTCGTACCCGGCGAGGACCGCCCCTGCCTCGCCGTCGAAATCAATATTGCATCCAATGGCAAGAAACTGCGCCATAAATTCATGCGGGGCATGATGCGCTCCGCCGCCCGGCTGACATATCGTCAGGTACAGTCGGCCCGGGATAATGCCGCCGAAGCGGAGCTTCCAATCGGCCAGAAAAGGCTCGACGCGCTTTATGGCGCATATGAGACACTACTGGCCGCGCGCAAGGGACGCGGCGCGATCGATCTCGACATGCCGGAGAGGCGTATCCTTTTGGATGATCACGGCGGACCAGAAACAATCATCAAACGCAACCGGTTCGACAGTCACCGTCTGATTGAGGAGTTCATGATCCTCGCCAATATATGTGCGGCGGAATCCCTCCAGGAAAGCGGCTGGCCTTGCATGTTTCGTATCCATGAAGACCCGGCGGCGGACCGCGTTATGGCGCTGCGCGATTTTCTGAAAACTTTGAATTTGCGGCTGGCGGGTGGTCAGGCGGTCAGGCCCCGCCATTTCGCGCAACTCATAGACAAGCTGGGCGACCGGCGCGATGCGCGCGGCATTCAGGAGGCTGTTTTAAGGACGCAGTCACAGGCGGTTTACAGCCCGGAAAATATTGGCCATTTCGGGCTGGCGCTCCGGGATTACGCGCATTTCACCTCTCCGATCCGCCGCTATTCCGATCTCCTCGTCCATCGCTCCCTGATCGGCGCATTCAAGCTGGGCGATGACGGTATGAAGCGGGATACGGAGGAAGATTTCGCGGATATGGGGAAGCACCTGTCTGTTACGGAACGGCGCGCATCGGCGGCCGAACGCGACGCTTTCGACCGCTATGCGGCCGCTTTTTTATCAGACCGTGAAGGTGAACGGATGGGCGCCCGCGTCACGGGTGTGGAACGTTTCGGGCTGTTCGTGGAGCTTGAGGCAACCGGCGCGGATGCACTCTTGCCGATATCGGCCCTGGGAGACGACCGCTTCCGGTTTGATGAGAACGCCCGAGCGCTCGTTGGAATGCGGAGCAAGGAACGATTCAGTCTTGGCGATCAGTTGGCTATCGACATACAGTCCGTCGATCTGCAAACGGGCAGTATCGCGGTGTCTTTGCCCGGCCGTTCGCCTGCGGGGGGAAATCGGCGAAAACCGGTGAGAAACCAGGGCCGAATAAGGCGTAAGGGACGACGACGCCGGTAAATAATCATTCACCCGTTGCCAGTAGGCTGGCGGTAACCCCCCCCGGTTTGGGCAAAGCTGCGATACGGTCGGAAGAAGTAATGGTTCCAGCGATTTTGAGGCGAACCCTCTTCGCAGTTTTATGCTTGACGATCGTTGGATGCGTTCCGGCCCCTCAGGAACCGGGCCCCGTTTCGAGCGGCACGTTGTTTACCGCCGCCCTTGCCAACCTCGAGGACAAATATGTCGATCCGTTCGAT
>Ga0181579_10001082_pt1 | contig 22593 bp, 18 predicted proteins | sample 071ome_24_FD_132996 | JGI IMG/M metagenome (GOLD analysis project Ga0181579, IMG submission 132996) | Coastal salt marsh microbial communities from the Groves Creek Marsh, Skidaway Island, Georgia - 071402CT metaG (megahit assembly) | ecosystem: Environmental > Aquatic > Marine > Intertidal... | reverse complement strand
TCAACCAAATGGGAAACATCGATGAGTAGCAATTAACAAGCATCTGTACTGGATTACATCGAGACTTAGCCGAGGTAGTCTGGATAACCTCGAAATTTACCGGGCAAAAAGAATCTAAGAATCGTTCCTGATGAGAAGAACCAACTTACTGGCACCGACCTTGCGGCAAGCACCTGCTGATGCAGAAACGATCAGCCATCAATTGCTGACTCGAGCAGGCTTTATACAGCAAATCGCAGCTGGAATATTCAGCTTGATGCCATTGGGTAACCGCTCGATTACGAAAATCAGGAACATCATTCGTGAAGAGATGGATCGCGCAGGAGGGCAGGAAATCAACATGCCTGTCGTACAACCACGTGATCTATGGGTAGAGTCGGGCAGGGCGGAAACGTTCACGCCACCACTGGCAACGTTCGAGGATCGCCGAGAGCGAGACATGGTCATTGCTCCGACTCACGAGGAAACTGCGACGGCGATGGCAAGGTCAGGTGTGACCAGTTATCGAGACCTGCCGTTCACGATCTACCAGATTCAAACAAAGTTCCGCGATGAGACCCGGCCTCGTGGCGGTCTTCTCCGTGTGCGCGAATTCGAAATGAAAGATGCGTACTCATTCGACGCAGATGAAGCTGGTCTGGATAAGAGCTTCGATGCAATGGTCGAGGCTTACCAGCGAATCTTTAAGCGATGTGGACTCGACGTCGTGATGGTCGAAGCCGACTCAGGTGGTATCGGTGGTAAGGATTCGAACGAATTCGTCTTACTTACTGACAGCGGTGAAGACACGATCCTGATGTCGACCGAGAGCGATTACGCAGCCAACGTCGAAAAAGCCAACTTCACAAAGAAGGAGTTCCCCAAAGGCGAACTTGGTGAAGTTGAAGAGTTTGCAACGCCAGGAATCAAAACCATCGAGGAGCTTGCGAAGTCTGAAGGTGTGTCGGCTTCAAAAACTGCCAAAGCCGTGTTCTACACAGTCGATGGCGAGGTGATTATCGTCACCATACGAGGTGACTACGAAGTAAACGAAACCAAGCTAAGGAACCTGCTTGGCGGTGCAGAACCACGACTTTCGACACCAGAAGAAGTTAAAGCAGCAGGACTGGTTGCAGGTTCTGCTTCCGCTGTTGGACTGGACAACTTCAAGAGCGTCGTTGATGACTCAATCACTATGGGTTCAAACTATCTAGCCGGTGCGAACAAAGAGGGTTTCCACCTTCGCAATGTAAACATCGAGCGGGATTTCAAAGCTGACATTCTTGGTGATATTGCTGAAGCCAAAGCCGGTTATCCATCGCCTGACGGTAAAGGCAAATTGGTAGCTCGTCGTGGAATTGAAGTTGGGCACGTTTTCAAGCTTGGGACGGTTTACTCGTCATCTATGGGGGCTGACTACACGGACGAAGATGGATCGCAGCAAGAAATCTTGATGGGGTGTTACGGCATTGGCGTCGGACGTCTTCTTGCTGCAGCAGTCGAAGCCAATAATGATGAAAACGGAATGGTGCTGCCGCAGGCAATAGCGCCATACGACGTTTATCTTGCCGGTCTAAACCTAGATGACAACGATATTGCGGCGAAGGCTGAACAGACCTACCAGGAACTTCTAGATGCTGGGTATGAGGTTCTGTTTGATGACCGAGACGTTCCTCCCGGTGTGAAGTTCAAGGATGCCGATCTCATGGGCATCCCGGTTCGCGTGGTGCTGAGTGCAAGAAGCATTGACAACGGCGGAGCTGAAATTAAGGATCGTCGGTTCAAGGACTCTGAGATAGTTCCAGCCGACTCTGTGGTTGATTCGATCAAGAGCATCCTCGGCTAGATAAGGCGCTTCAGCCGATCAAGCACTACGTGAAAATCATCGAAGTGCGAGTGCTCGATTCCTTCGCGTTTGCAGAACTCGGTTAGTCCGTCCGTACTGAAGAGGTGATCGGCTTTCGGAGCCACGCATCTGTCCGACGAACCGTTCCCAGCAAAAATTACTGTGTATCCTTGTGAACGGTAAAAGTCAGCTCGTGCGCATTTGCACATCGGTGTGAAATCACAGTCTTCAACACCCTCAGGCATCGCGTGTACTCCGCGTCCAGCAGCATCGTATTTCACGATTGGGCGTGATCGTTTCAGTCGTTCAAGTCCGTGCTTCTCGAGAACAGGATCAATGTAAAAGTGCATGCCACTGGACACGACTTCGAATTCAATTTCGCGGGACTCGCAAAAATCGATGAGTTCCTCGAATCCAGCCCGAAATTTGGCAAAACCAACTGAGAACTTCGATGCTTCAGCTTCTCGTTCTTTGCGTAGGTGTTGGACTTCCACACCTGCCAACACGCGGAGTGAAATCCGCCCGGCACTGAATTCGCGCTCAGTTTCTTGCCACCCGTCATCAGCGAATGTGGTGACAATCTTGTCTCCGATGTCATCGGTCGTGATAGTTCCATCGAAGTCGACGAGCAGGGCGTATTTGTTTCGAACTGAGTCAGATGTCAAATTTTGTTATCTAAAAAGTGAGGTAAAAGGAGGTGGTTCGTGGTAACATTACATAAGTCAGGGCTCATCTGAATCAAGAGCTTGACACTTGAAAGTGGGCGCTGCCCACTTTTTTGATGTTTGCAAATAATGCGACACGATGACGGAGGATAGGCGTTGAAGAGTGATCTGCTACTAGCGGTGACCCAACTCGCCGCGGAACGTAACTTACCTCAGCCAGTGGTTGTTCGGGCTGTGGAAGCTGCCCTCGCGTCTGCTTACAAGCGCGATCCCGCAGCTAAGGGTCAAGACGTTACTGTTGAGATGGACCCTGTCAGCGGTGACGTCGTTGTGCGCACTGTGATTCATGTCGTGGATGAGGTGGAAGATCCTCTGATGCACTTTACTGAGGAGCAAGCTCAAGAGCTCCGCGAAGGTGCAGTGGTTGGCGACATCATCGAAACCGGACAACTCGAGTACAACCCGGGTCGAATTGCTGCCCAGACCGCGAAACAGGTCGTTATGCAGCGACTTCGCGAAGCCGAACGAGATATCGTCTTCGAGGAGTACATCGACAAAGAGGGTGAAGTACTCACTGCTACGATCCAGCGAGTTGAACCTCGTTGGGTGACCGTTGATCTCGGAAAAGCGGAAGCCATCATGCCTCCAGCCGAGCAGTCGCCATTCGAGCGATACCGTCCGGGTCAGCAATTGAAATTCTTCGTCGTTCAGGTCGGACGGACCATTCGTGGCCCGGAAATTATTGTTTCTCGAACTCACCCAGACCTGCTCCGCCGACTATTTGAAGTTGAAGTACCTGAAATCTTCAGCGGTGTGATCGAAATTAAGGCAATCGCCCGAGAGCCTGGTGCTCGATCCAAGGTCGCTGTTTCCTCAAACCAGGAAGGCGTCGACGCGGTTGGTGCTTGTGTTGGTCTCCGAGGTATCCGAATTCAGAACGTTGTAAATGAGCTTCTCGGCGAGAAGATCGATGTTATTGAGTGGGACGAAGACCCGGTCAAATTCATTTCGAACTCATTGAGTCCGGCAGCTGCTGACAGCGTCGATCTCAACGAGGAAGAGCAGTCGGCAACCGTTCTTGTGCCAGACCGTCAACTATCGCTGGCGATCGGTCGTGAAGGCCAGAACGCTCGTCTCGCTGCAAAGTTAACGAACTGGCGAATTGACATCCAGGGTGCAACGCAACCTGTTGAGGAAGAGCCAGAACCTGAGGCAGTTGTTGCCGAGGAAGCTGCCGCTGACGCACCGGTTGCTACAGAGGACGCTGGCGCTGTCGAGACTCCAGTAGAAGAGCCTGCAGCTGAAGCTGAGGTTGAAGCGCCAGCCGAAGAAGAGGTTGGCGAAGCACCTGCAGCAGAAGTTGAAGAGACTGAAGCTGAATCCGCAGAGGAAGACGATTCGAACCTCGAAGCTGAACTGCTTGCTCTTGAGGAAGAGCTAGCCGAGCTTGAGCGTGAAGAGCAAGAGCGCAAGGATGCCGAAGAGGCTGCAACACTCGATGTATCTTCAGACGATCTATGGCAAGTCGACGCTCCAGGCGGTGACTCAGGTGATGACGGTGGAGCTATTAGGTTCGCTGAAGACATCGCTGGATTCCGAGAAGCTGATCCGGGTCGACGTGGACGACGCGGTGGCAGTAGCGCTCGCAACCGCCGACGCCGGTAGATAGCAATTTGATCTAGTCAGGTAAATACGAAGGAGCGAGATTTCTGGTGGCAGCAAAGCGACAACCGCCAACTCGCTCCTGCGTAATTTGCCGTCGCAGGAGAGAGAAATCCGACCTGCTGAGGATCGTCAGAACTCCAGATGGTCAGGTTGAGTTTGACGAGACTGGCAAAGCCAACGGCAGGGGAGCTTACGTTTGTGCCGATGAGTCCCACTGGGGCGACCGAGGGGCATTCGGTAAAATTAGGCACGCACTACAAGTTCAAATAGATAATTCAAGATTCGAAGCACTTTCTGACGAAGTGATTTCGCACTTACAGGCAAATCAGTAAATCAAAGGGATCGACCTCCAAATATGGCTAGAAAAAACGCACGGGGCGGACGACGAGGACCAGGTGGCAAACGAGGCAATAGGCCTGCGCCAGGTGGTGGTCCTTCCGCGCGAACTGCCGTTGAAGAGCGAGTCCCAAAATCACCGGTTGAGCTGCCAGCTCAGACAACAGTTGGTGAACTAGCGGAAATTCTCGAAATCTCGAACGTCGACACCATCAAATCACTCATGCGTATCGGTGTCATGGCGACTGTAAATGAGACCGTCGAATTTGATGTCGCTGCGAAAGTGGCAGCTTCATTCGGAATCGGTGTGCTCAAGCCGAAAGACCGTGAAGAAAGTTCTGCATCTGTACAAGTTGGTATAGACGAAGAACTCACTGATGACAACGCTCAGATACGTCCCCCGGTTATTACCGTTCTCGGTCACGTTGACCACGGCAAGACCACGCTGCTAGACGCAATTCGTGGTGCTCGAGTGGTAGACAGTGAAGCCGGTGGTATTACACAGAGCATCGGTGCTTACCAGGTCGACAAAGATGGCCAACTTCTCACGTTCATCGACACCCCAGGTCACGCTGCGTTCACTCAAATGCGAGCAAGCGGAGCCCAGGTAACTGACATTGCAGTTCTGGTAGTAGCTGCTGATGACGGTGTGATGCCTCAAACCCAGGAAGCTATCGATCACGCCAGGGCTGCTGGTGTTCCGATTATCGTGGCGATTAACAAGATTGATGCTCCCGGCGCGGACATTGATCGTGCGAACGCTCAACTCGCAGAACACGAAATCATTGTTGAGGCATATGGTGGTGATACCGTTGCGGTCCCCGTTTCGGCACTCACGGGTGAAGGAATCGACGATCTTCTGGAATCACTTCTCCTGGTTGCTGAAATTCAGGAACTCAAGGCAAACCCGGACAGATCCGGTATTGGTGTGGTGATCGAATCCCACATGGACCGCGCACGAGGTGCTGTTGCATCTGTGCTGGTCAAAGCAGGAACGGTAAACGTCGGTGACAACGTTGTTGCCGGCACGTTCCGTGGTCGAATCAAGTCGATGGTCGATGGTTTCGGTAAATCTGTAAAAGAAGCTGGACCATCCGTGCCAATTGAAGTGCTCGGATTGAATGGGACACCAGCTGCTGGTGACCAGTTTGATGTTGTCGCCAACGATCGAGCTGCCCGCGATCTGGTCGAAACACGAGAGCGACTTGCTTCACAGCGCCGCGATACCCGTGCCGCAACCACAATGGCTGAAGTTATGCGCCGAGTTCAGCAGTCTGGTGCTAAAGAACTCAACGTTGTAGTAAAGACCGGAAACCACGGCTCAATCGACGCTGTCCAGCGTGCTGTTGAGCAGGTATCCAGTGATGAAGTCCAGGTCAAAGTGGTCAGTGCCGCATCGGGTGCCGTAAACGAATCTGACATCCTTCTGGCAACCGCTTCAAATGCGATCGTGGTTGGATTTGAAACCACGGTAGAAGCGGGAGCGCGCCGACAAGCTGAGACCGAAGGAATCACGATCCGAACCTACGACATCATCTACAACCTTGTCGACGAAGTGAACGATGCTGCTCGCAGCCTGTTGGAACCAGAACGCAAGGAAGTGGTCACGGGGCATGCCAACGTTCTCGAAGTGTTCAAGAGCGGCAGGCGAGAACAAATTGCCGGTTTGCGCGTGACAGATGGCGTGCTCAAGCGAGCAGGGCGAATGCGCGTTATCCGCGGTGGCGACGAAATATTCGATGGTGCCATCACCTCGATGCGCCACCTCAAGGATTCCGTCCGAGAGCTGGCCAACAACTTCGAAGGCGGAGTCATGATTGATGGATTCCACGAATACGAAGTTGGCGACGTTCTCGAAGGCTACGAAATTCAGGTCACCGCCCGCTAATTCGGCGACAACATGAGCAATGGAGGCTCCTGCCTTGGACCCTAAAGGTGAGAGAGTCAATCACACGATTCAGCGCGAGCTTGGAATCCTCATTACTGACGAGCTAAGTGATCCGAGGTTGTCGCCGATGACCTCGGTTACCGGTGTTGATGTAAACCGAGACTTGTCGATTGCCAAGGTTTACGTCAGCGTGCTTGGTACCGATGAGGAAAAAGGCCAGAGCATCGAGGCGTTGCGTTCAGCCGCTTCGCGCCTTCGGACAGAAATTGCGCAGCGGATACGCATTCGCAAGATGCCGAGGTTGAGCTTCATTCTCGACAACCAGATGCAGTCGGGTGCCGATATGGAAGCCCTGATTGATCAGGTGATGAGTGAAGATAGCCGCCGGTATACCGACAGGCAGGACAGTTGAGTACGTCCGCGTTTATTGGCGGTTACCTGAATATCAGTAAACCGCAAGACTGGTCTTCGACTGACGTAGTCCGCAAGTTAAAAGGTCTACTGAAAGTTAAGAAGATCGGACACGGTGGAACACTCGACCCCCTGGCAACAGGCGTGCTTCCAATATGTATAGGTGCTGCGACAAGGTTCGCCGACACTCTGCTCCTTGGTGATAAGTCGTACCGAATGACGGTTGAACTCGGAAGTGCCACGAATACTTACGATTCGACTGGTGATGTCACCCATCAGGCCGATTGGACTCATGTAACGCGCGAGGCTATTGAAGGCTCTCTTGAGCAGTTCAGAGGGCGAATCGAACAAGTCCCGCCGATGTACTCGGCAATCCGGCACAAAGGCAAGAGGCTTTACGAGTTGGCTCGAAAAGGCATCGAAGTCGAGCGTAAAGCCCGGTCAATCGACATATCTAAACTAGAATTCGTTGCGCTTCATCGAAACGAGCTAATTCTCGATATTTCGTGTAGCCATGGTTTTTACGCAAGATCGCTGGCACATGATCTTGGTCTGGCACTCGGTTGCTTCGCCCACATGACTGAACTAGTCCGTACAAGAAACGGTGTGTTCAGTCTCGATTCTTCACACACGCTGAGTGAAGTTGAAGAGGCGACAGCAACTTCCGATTTCGGTTGGCAAGATCTCGTAATGCCGATCGATACAACGTTGAAGCACATAGGCGAAACTTCTGTTTCCAGCGATCAGCTTGAAATGATCAAATACGGCAGACCACTAGCCGCTAACTCGATTTCACTTGATCATCCGGCTGAAGTTGATGAAGAAGTTCGAGCATACGATCCGGACGGGAACTTGGTGGCTATCCTGATTTACGAGCCTCAACGACTTGGTTGGCGTCCGCTAAAGGTGCTGGTTGCGGCGTAAATAGTGAGGCAAGTTCGATGGTTGGGTTGTTATATTCAAAACAAGAGAAATCGTAGGATGACATTCAGGACTTCCTTCGACTTACATCAGCAGTTGAAAACAGCAGGATCCAGACTTGCACGATAGTCCGCTTCACGTAGTTGCAGAGTTAATACTTCTACTCTCGATCATCCTCATTGCCGCCAAGATCGGTGGCGAGGTCTCCGAGAGATATCTCAAAATCCCGCCAGTTCTGGGTGAGCTTGGCGCGGGAATATTAATCTCCCCATTTTTGCTGGGTGGTATCCACTGGTTCGGCGGATCGCCGATTTTCAAGCTCCCTCACGATGGCAATTTGCCCGTTGAGCCTCAGCTGTTCTTTATTGCTCAAGTAGCTGCGGTAGTACTTCTATTTGAGGCAGGGTTAGAAACCGATCGTCCCCAATTCATCAAGTACATTCGGCCCGCCACGGCAGTCGCTGCAGGTGGTGTGTTCCTCCCATTTGGGATGGGATTTGCTGCGACGGTCATGCTTGGCTTTGCGAGCATGGACTCGATTCAAAACATGATCCCGGCAATGTTCGTCGGTGCGATCATGACCGCGACCTCAGTAGGTATTACTGCGAGAGTGCTTGCAGACATTAGACGACTTGATTCGCCAGAAGGTGTGACGGTACTTGCTGGAGCGGTGGTTGACGACGTTCTCGGCATCATTATTCTCGCTATCGTTGTGGGTATCGCTGAAGAAGGAACAGTCACGGCATCGTCGATCGGTGTCATCTTCCTCAAGGCGGTTGGTTTCTGGCTCGGACTGATGATCGTCGGTTCAATTGTTGCCCGATACATTTCGCAACTTGTGCTCTGGTTCAAGAGCGCAGGTGGGGCAGTAGCACTTGCCCTCGCCCTCGCATTCGTCGCTTCTGCAGTTGCAGAGATTTACTTCGGTCTTGCCATGATCATTGGTGCATACACGATGGGTCTTGCGCTTTCGAGCACTGAACTCAAACACCAGATTGAGCAACCGATGCGACAGATCAACAACTTCCTGGTGCCGATCTTCTTCGTTGTGATCGGTATGCAAGTCGACTTCACAGCATTCGGTGCTGGCGACACTTCACTTGCTTCCGCGGTAGTGTTCGCTGTGGTTCTCACGGTATTCGCTGTTATCAGCAAGATCGTTGGATCAGGAGTGCCTGCACTGTTTGTCGGATTCAACCGAATTGGCGCGTGGCGAGTGGCACTTGGAATGCTCCCACGAGGTGAAGTAGCGCTAATCGTTGCTGGAATTGGTCTGACCTCAGGGGTGATTGGTCAGGACATATTCGGAGTTGCAATCGTGATGACCGTTGTCACCACGGTGCTGGCACCGGTTTTCTTAATCCCGGCATTCCGAGGCGGCAGCGGACTCAAGTCCGGTGCAGAGGTAGATTCAGACTCGGAGTCCAGCGACTCGGGAAGCTAGTACTCAACCTGGCAGAACCCGTGGTTGCAGTAGCCCCATGGGTTTTTCGCTAGATACTGCTGGTGTTCTTCCTCGGCGTAGTAGAACTCACCTGCTTCAGCGATCTCGGTAGTGATCTTTCCATGCCCTGTCGCTGTCAACTTCTCCTGATACCTGTCAAAACTGCTTAGAGCGGCATCTCGTTGTTCTTCGGAGTTCCAGTAGATAGCGGTTCGATACTGACTGCCAATGTCGTTACCTTGACCCATGTACTGGGTTGGGTCGTGGTTCTCCCAGAACACCTTGAAAAGGGCATCTAGGTCGACCTGCTTGGGATCGAACACAACTAGAACCGCTTCTGTGTGGCCAGTCATGGAGGTGCAGGTTTCCTGGTAGGTCGGATTCGGCGTCGTGCCTCCGCTATAACCGGCTGCAGTCGTGTAAACGCCGGGAACCTGCCAGAAAAGCCGCTCAGCTCCCCAGAAGCATCCCATCCCAAAGACGATTGTGTCTGTGCCATCAGGGAACGGCGGAAACATCGAAGTTCCGTTCACGAAATGTTTGCCTGAAATTTTGACTGGTTCTGATCGGCCCGGTAGACAATCTTCGGGATTTGGAACTGGGGCTGGAGCTTTTCTAAATATGTTCATGCGAACCCTTCACGACACTTGATCGCTAAATACTACTCCTGACGGTTTACGTCTGAAGCAGAACGAAAGTTCAGTCTCCAAGGCTTGGGTGATCTAGAATCGGCTCATGGAATTCGAGGAAATCATTCAATCTGCAATCGACCCGCAATACACAAAAAAGTGTTCACATCTCCCGATGGGAACTCCGGCTTCGGAGACCGGTGCTCTATCCAACTGAGCTATGGGGGCCATGAGTAGATGTGTAATCTTCCCACTCATCCATGTCCGCATGCACGCCTGAGCTGTTCCATGTGACCTCGATCATGGGTTGATGCCCAAGTCCCTAGAGCAAGCAGCGATTGACTGCCGACCTGCTTCGCCCAATCCGCTTCTGATAGCGAACGCAATATCTCCAGACTGCGCCGCCTGTTTGCCAGGTACCGACCTAGCACCACTCCGCTCTCCATCTCGTTGTAGCCCTTCCCTTCATGGAGCTTCCATGGAGGCAGAGGGCTTGGCCATTCTTTAGAACCGTCGCCATCGAGTATGAATTCAATTCGGGTCACAAATAGTCCGTCAGTTTCGAGCATGTGAGCGAGTGTTTCTTTCGCACTCCACTCTGTCGGTTCGGGTTTGTGGCTTAGCATTTTTTCATCAACACCCGAGATAATTTCTAAAGTTTCATCCGCCGCTTCTTCGAGAATTCGGATGATGTCTTTGGGTTTGAGATTTCCACTGACTGTCCCGCTGAAGAACGGACCGAACCCCTTGAACTCAGGTGCGAGAGCACCGCACAGATCACACACGTCGGGTTGCTCGTGTTCCACCACATTTCCACAATTGGTGCATCCCCATAATGTCTGTGCAACGTCTGATTCAGACACATCTTCATTGGATTCGAGACTCTTTAATGATCGTTCAACAATTTCGTTCATCCGGGAGGTTGCTTCGACTGGTATTCCGTCTGAAGTATCAATCCTGTAGTCCGTGGCAACGAAATTCTTCATCGATTCGGATAGTGCTTCACTCGATGTCTTGGATCGTGCGTGATCCAATGCGACCGCTTGCTGTACATGAGCCACCGCCCTGAGAACTTTGGCGATGTTGAAGTGACCGCTAGTGACGGCACGCTCAATTTCTGCGAGGGTGTTGAAGTACTGGGATGCGGACGACATCTTTTGTTCCTGAGAATCGGTTACAAGTTGGGTATCACCATATTGTTGACGCCTGCGATAGCTTCATCGACGTCAATTGCCTGAGCATATCGCAATGTCGTATGCAGGTCTGAGTGACCGGCGTATATCTGGACAGATCGGAGAGGGACTCCAGCCTTCAATAGTCTGGGAACCACCGTGTGCCTGAACTGGTGGGTATAAACCCCGTCGGCAACGGACTTTTTAATACGGCTAATAGTAAGCATCATCTGACGCAATCCTGCCTTGGTTAGCGGGTCTCCACTGCGGGTCAGCCAGAGAGTTGAGCTTCTGTCGTAGTTGAACAGTGTCTTGAGTGTCTGGTGATGCAGCTTCAGGGCACCGTTGGATAGAGATTGGCCACGACGGTCCTTGCGGATGAAAGTCAGGAACTCGCCTATGACAGCACGTCTCATCTGCGTGATGTCAGAGGTGTCTTGCTTCTCACACCAGAGAATGAACGGTTCCAGCTTTTCCTTGTACTACCGCATCGTTTCGGCGGACACGAAGGATGCACGTTCTGCCATGAAATTTCGATACACGGTGTTGGGATGGTTTTGACCGCCTATAGCAATCGCTGAGTTCAACCACCGTCTGAATTTCTTGGACAGTGACCGACCAATGGTTCTCTTTCCGGTCAATGTTTCGGACAAGAGGTATGGCGAGACATCAAGCTGTCGGGCTAGTCCTCTAGTTGACAGGCTTAGTGACTGTTTACGGTAAAGTTCTTCATCGAGCATGTGAACACTCCACTGTTCGCAAGTGTTCACCTTTGACCCGTTTTGGAGCTATCCAGTAATATCCGAAATAGAGGACTTGAACTAGGATTTAGTTCGTGACCCCGTAGATCAGTTGGATAGAGCACCGGCCTCCGAAGCCGGGTGCGTGAGTTCGAGTCTCGCCGGGGGCGCCATTTTCACTGGCTATTCTGCTCATAGACCTATTACCCTGCTGATTCGCGTTTTATCCTGCGCAGAGCTATTCCGCTAAACGCAATTCACGACGACCACCATCAGCGGGGCGACGATTGAACAGACGAGTTGAGTCCGTATCCAATGACGAGCGAATCAACGATGTTCTGCGCCGCGTCATAGATGGGGTTCGAGCGGCGGATCGTCTGGGTCGGATTACCGTTGTAACTCCAACTCTGCAGGCTTCTTACTACCTGCGTCGTTCGCTCGCCAAATCCGGTCTGTTCAACGTTGATTTTCGGCGATTGGAAGACGTCGCCGAATTGTTGGCGGGTAACAACGTCGAAGGTGCACGCCTGACCGATCTTGAGGCTTCAGAATTCGTCTACGCAATCTCGACTGATTCAAATCACGGAACAGCTTTAGGCGGTGAACGTTACTCACCTCAACTACAGTCAGCGCTTCACTCGACCTTCAGGGACCTAGAAAATCTCAGCGAAAAGCAGCTTGAAACACTCGGGGCTGCTAGTAGTTTTCAAGCCGAACTGGTTGCGCGTTTCGGCGAGTATCGAACGCAGACCGATCAATTCTCTTCGGGGCGTAGAGTAGCAACAGCGGCTGTAAAAGTACTGTCGCGACCAGACGCCACCGATGTTTCGAAGCGCTTGCTCGGGACCATCGTGCTGGTCGAAGTTGCTCCGGTTGCACCGGAGTTATCAAATCTTTTTGAGGCGCTCACCGAACTGACCGACACCGTGAAAATTTCCGTTGGCGATGACGAATCGGGGTCGACTCAAAGCCACCAGCAGGTTGCAATGTGGGCGGTCAATACAGTCCCGAACGAAGTGAAGGAAATCACTCGTCAGATCGTAGGACTGGCGCGTGACGGCGCACGATTCCCTCGGATTGCGGTCTTATTCGAGGATGAAGCGTATGCCGACAGGATTTCTGAATCGTTGATGCGAGCTGGAATTCCGATTTCAGGTCCCGACCGTTCGGCACTGAGAGATACGCCGGTAGGTAGATTCGTCATTGGCCTTTTGAACGTTTTTGCCAATGACTTTGATCGGAACGAAGTCACTTCATGGTTCTCATCATCCCCGGTAATCGATCCAGGGACCGGTCACCAAATTCCGGGCGCAAGATGGGACGCTATCAGTCGTGCAGCTGGTGTTACGCGTTCGGTCGGTGACTCCTGGAGACCTCGACTGGAACGATATGCGCGATCGACTGTGTCCCGGGCGAAGTCAGCCGAACGACTAGGAGAGCGGGGTGAGTCGGGAGTGGAAGCGGCTGAGAGCGAAGCTGCCTACACAATTCAACTGCTGGATTTCGTTTCAACGCTCCAAGCTCACCGGAATAAAGTGGCATCGGTGTCGTGGGCCGGACACGTTTGTTGGATAAGGTCGTTGATGTCGAGTTACCTCGATGTTGCAAGTGTTGGTGAAACGAGACCTTTCGAACGAATGACTAACCTGCTGGACCGGCTCGAGCATTTGGATTCGACTGGACTGAAGAATCCGGGCTTCGATCATTTCGTTGACGTCTTGCGTGACCAATTGAATCGCAAATCCGCTGGACTGAGATCCCTGGGGCAAGGCGTTTATGTTGGGCCCGTGTGGACTGCTGCCGGTTGCCCGTTCGACTACGTGTTTGTCGCGGGGATGGTCGAAGGTAAGTTCCCCAGCCTTCATCGAAGTGACCCGCTGTTACCTGACCACCTCAAGCGCATGATCGATCCCGACGAGAAAGTGCTGCCCACGCGTGTACGCATCTCGACCGATAGCCGGCAAGTATTCGAGTCGGTCAAAGCGAGTGCTCGAGAGCTCAGGCTCTTCTGGCCTCAGACGCTTCCCGGCGAATCAAGAGAGTTTGGACCCGCGAGGTGGTACCTCAATGAGATTCGGCGACTCGAAGGCAATTCATTTCTCAAAGCTAGCGAATTGACAACCTCAGCGCTTCAGTGCCTTTCAATCGTCACGTCAGATCATGCTGCACCTGAACTGAGTGCTCACGCGGAAGAATTTGATCAGTCTCGCATTGTTGAGTGGATCCGGTCTGGGGCGAGAAAGCAGGAACTGCCTGCTGACATCCAATCTGCCGCACTCGATGCCGCCATTCAATATACGAAAGCTCGTAACGGAGATGATTGGACGGAGTTCGATGGCAAAGTTTCGGTAAAGGAAACGCCTTCGTTGTCCGGTTCGGCAACAGCGTTCGAAACATACGCAGCGTGCCCGTATCGCTATTTCTTGAGCAGACGTTTGCGAGTCGAAGAGACGAAGTCACCTGAAGAGGAAATTAGTCTCGATGCCCTTGAATTTGGGACCTTGATCCACCAGGTCTTGGAGGATTTTTTCGAATGGCGCAACGCACAAAATGAACTACCGGCAACAGCCCAACAAGAAAGCTGGCTTCAAATCGCGGTGGCGCGTGAAATTGAAGGACTCAAGGATGAAATTCCGGGACGTTCTGATGGTGCCTGGGCGGTGGATCAATCTAGGGCTTGGCTAATCCTTCGACAGTGGGTGCGTCGAGAAAATCAGGTTGCGAACCTCGATGATATGAGCCAGGTGTTCGCTGAGTTCGGGTTTGGCTACGGTGATGAGCCTCCTGTTGAAGTTGTTACCGCCCAGGGAAGGACGGTGAGGTTCAGAGGGCAGGTCGATCGTGTCGACATATCCAATGATGGCAACACGGTGACAATTTACGATTACAAGTCAGGCGGTTCAGCGTCGTACTCAGGACTGGACAAAGACCCGGTCAAGAACGGAACAAAAATCCAGCTCCCCCTTTATTCCCGTGCAGTGCGACGAGCGTTTCCAGATGCAGAAATTCAGGCGGCATATTGGTTTGTTCGTGAGTCTGGGTCGAGAGAGCTTAAACCACGCCCGCAAGAGTATGACGAAGCCAAAGCTGATCAAGCGCTAACTGAGGCAATCGACGTGGTCGCAGGAGGAATTGAACAAGGTGTATTCCCTGCGAATCCAGGAAAATCTCGATGGGTAGGAGGGCGTTCGTCTTTCGAGAGCTGTGGATTCTGCGAATTCCAACGTGTTTGCCCGCAGGATAAACAGCAGCAGTGGAACCGTAAGAAGAATAGTGCCGAGGCGCTGAACGACTATCTCGCACTAGCTGAGCCAGACGAGGATGAATTAGATGACTAATTCCTCAAGAGACCGAATCGTTGGTGTGGCTCAAGGCTCCCTGGAAGAGACGATCTATGCCGAAGCCGGGGCAGGTACCGGTAAAACAACCGCGCTCGTCGAACGAATAGTCAATCTTCTACTCAGTGACGACGTGAAACCTGAAAACATCGTTGCGGTGACATTCACCGTGGCAGCTGCATCGGAGCTCAGGCAACGTGTTCGGGAGAGTCTCGAAGAACATGCACTTGGTTCGGAAAGTAAAGGCGCAAACTCGAATCGACTCAACGCAGCTTTGGAATCCCTGGATGCAGCGTACATCGGGACAATTCACAGCTTTGCGCAAAGCTTGCTAGCCGAACGACCGTTGGAAGCAGGATTGCCACCTGTATTTGAAGTGAACGACCCGGTGGTAAGCGACGACTTGTTCGATCGCGCCTGGCGAGAGTGGCTCGACACCGAACTCGGAAGTGCTGAGTTCGCGCAAGCTGTAGGAGACCTTCAACGCCTTGGCATCTACAGCCCACTCCAAACGCTGAAATCCGTGGCTGACCAGTTTCGTTCGGACTACGACCTTGTCGAGTCGATCATCCCATTGCCAGCGGCACGATCGTCACTTGATCCGTCCAGCGCACTGGAATCCATTCAAGGCGAACTAAAGAGCGCACTTTCCTTCGCAGAATTCTGCACTGATGACACAGATCGAATGTTCAATCACTTGCAACTCGATGTTGAACAGGCGTTGGCGGTCACAAACGTAGCTCTCGGTGCGAACGATTATGGAGAGTCAGTTCTCGCGGTAACTCAAATGCCGAAGCTGAGAACCTCTATTGGTAAAGCTCAGAACTGGTTGGAGACTACTTCCGGCGAGGATTCTCTAAAACAAGTACGAGCGTCTCTAAAATCCGCGGGTGAATTAATCGACACCACTCGGCAAATGATTGCGCACGCAGCGTTGGTATCGGTCATCAATCACATCGGTCAGATGGTGTTAGATTTCACCGATCGACAACGTGAGACGGGATCGATTGACTTCCAGGATTTGCTAGTCCTCTCGTGCAAACTACTCGACGAAAACCAGGGAGTAAGAAGCGATTTTCAACGCCGGTACAGAAAAATCCTGATCGACGAATTCCAGGACACCGATCCACTGCAACTGAAGCTGGCGATCCTGCTGTCGGATTCCACAGGAAACGGCGAGCCTGATCCAGGCACTCTTTTCGTTGTTGGTGATCCTAAGCAGTCGATCTACAGGTTCAGGCGCGCAGACTTGTCGCAACTGAGCTCCCTGATAGCGTCCTTGAACGCTGAACGTTTAGCGCTTAGCCGCAACTTCCGGTCCCACTCCGAAATCCTCGAATGGGTGAACAAGATTTTTGACCCATGGATGAGCGACTGGCAGCACGATCCATCGGAACCTGTGCAAGCAAGCTACGAACCACTAATCCCCGGTCGAGAGATCGAAGGAACGACCGAGTCGGGTCACGTCCTGTTGGTAGGGCACGACCAGCACAAGTACGTCGACGATGTGCGCCAAGCCGAATCTCAAGATATCGCACGGTTCGCGCTAGATGTCGGTTCTGGTGTATTTCAGATCCCGACTTCGGATGGCGACACGAGAGAATCTTCCTATCGCGACATGTGCGTACTGTTTCCAAGAAGGACCGGACTAGCAGCGTTAGAGTCAGCATTGGACGAACATGGAGTCCCGTATGTGCTGGAAGGCCAGTCGGCGATATTCGACAACCAGGTAATCAGAGACCTAACCAGTGCTCTAGTTGCTATCGACGATCCGACTGATCAGGTTGCAGTAGTCGCCGCGTTGAAATCGATAATGTTTGCCTGCTCCGACCAGGATTTGTACGACTGGGCGAATGAGGGGCACAAGTTTGGATACTCACAAGGGGTTGCGTCCCTTTCTGACAATTCCAATTCAGGAGTAAAGCGCGTACACGCAGCGGTTTCAAAGCTCAACGAGTTTCACCATATTCGACATCTGGTAAGTACTCCCCAGTTGATTGAAATATTGCTCGCTGATCTCCAAATACGGGAATCGATTCTGATTACAACTGGTAGCGATCAGGATGTCAGGATGATAGACCTGCTGTTGGAGTCGGCGCGAAGCATCCAGTCGATCGGAACTGGCTCCGTCCGAGAGTTTGTTCGATGGGTAGACCGGCAAATAGAGGAAGAGAAAACGGTCTCTGACGCCACATCCGCCGAAAGCGAGGTCGACGCTGTCAGAGTCATGACGATCCACGCTTCCAAGGGACTGGAATTTCCAATAGTTGCTATATCGGGACTTCAAGTTCAGGGAACGGCCTCGAAAGCGAACGCACTGATCAAAGAAAGCAAAGGCGTTCCGGAGTTATCGGTAACGATCGGTGCCAGAGATTTGGGGATACGCACCAACAACTATGACGCCATGGCTGATCAGGACAAACTTGCAGCTGAAGCAGAGCAGGTGAGATTAGCTTACGTTGCGGCGACGAGGGCTCGGGATTACTTGTTCGTGAGTACTCACCGAACGGAAAAAGACAAGAAAACGCTCGCTCAAAAAATATGGGAGATGGACGGCCGACGTGAAGACATACCTCCTACGTTTATTCCCCGCCGTGAATCTGATGCTGGTCGAACTACCGACGCAGGCACATCTACTAGTGAGAACCAGCAATCCGATCGAGCTGCTTGGATAGACCGAACATCTGAGGTCATTCGATCATCAAGTGTCCGCGGTTACACCACACCAAGCGCGCTGGCTGATCACAGCATGTTTGAGGCACCAAAGCCCGAGGACAGCTCGCAGACCCGGGAGCAAAACAATGCGCAGCGTGGACGAGCCGGGACATCAATCGGATCAGCTGTTCATCAGGTACTACAAGATGTTGATTTTGCAGATTTATCCAACGTCGATCAGTTGATCAATTCAGCTATTGCCGCATATTCCGGTGAAGCAACCTACGAAGATGTCGCTCCTAGAGTTCAGAGCATTCTCAACTCGCCAACAATTCAAAAAGCGGCCGGGTTGAAAACCATTCATGAAGCCTGGGTTGCTGCCGAAGTGGAACTAGGTGTTGAACTAGAGGGAGCAGTTGACCTACTGATTGAGAATGAAGATGGAACGATTTCGATCATCGACTTCAAAACTGACCGTGTGTCAGGTGAAGATCTTCTCATTCGAGCACGTGGATACGAACCGCAGCTTGGTGGCTATGCCCTGATCCTCGAGTCACTTGGATTCGAAGTTCGTGACGCAGCTTTGATCTTCTCAGAAGGTGGCTCCGATGGCACTGCGCTTGAGCATGTTGTCGAAGATCTCGAAGATGCCAAACGTGGCGCTCTTGCTGAGGCCACGGATCGGGTGAATGAGACGATCCAGCCTATCCAGTTGATTTAGCGTTCTCCTCGGCGTCCCACCTGCACCATTTGTGGTTACCATTCCGCCATCTGTTTAGCTGATATACGGAGGTACGAGTTGGGTCTGCTCGACAGCAAGAAAGTTTTGATTACTGGTGCTCGCAAAGGCATAGGCAGAGGTATCGCTCTAACACTCGCCGATGAAGGTGCCGACGTTGGTGTCAACGACATTGTTGATGATGAGGTTTCTCAACGAGCCGCCGAGCTGGTTACCAGCCGAGGTGTGAACGGAACCTTCCATGCAGGTGACGTGTCTACGATCCCTGGTATCAACTCGGTCATCGATTCGTTCCTCGAGTCGCATGGGCGAATCGATGTCCTGATCAACAACGCGATCTTCCCCGATCAGCAGCGACCTCTGTTCGACACTGATGAGGCGTACTGGGATCGAATGATGGATCTGTCTCTGAAAGGCTATTTTTTTTCTTCCCAGCGTGCTGCCAAAGAAATGATCAAGCAGGGGAGTGGTGGGCGGATTGTTTGCCTGTCGAGTGTTCATTCGTACACGGCAATGGAAGGCTGGACAGCCTACGGTACCGCCAAGATGGCATTGCGTCGGATGGTGAAGGGTTTCGCCATCGACCTGGCGGGCACGGATATTACTGCCAACTGTATTGCACCAGGAGCAATATCAAATCGATTGCCGGAAGGCGATGATGATGTAATTGACGGCCCTCCTCATGAGGCTGAACGATTTAAGAATTTCGTACCTGCTCACAAGGGTGGCCTTCCGAGTGACATTGCCAACGCAGTTTTGTATCTCACGTCCGAGCTCGGTCAATACGTGAACGGCGAGACATTGCTCGTGGACGGTGGAATGATCGCTGCACGCAAGATTCACGATTAGTTTCTGGATGATTTGATGACAAAGCTTCTTGAAGGCAAGAAAGCCTTGATTACAGGTTCACGAAGAGGCATTGGCGCGGGCATAGCGCAAATGTTTGCTGAGCACGGTGCTGACGTTGGCATCAACGATGTGACACGAGATTCAGAAGCCGACAAGACGATTGCCAGCATCGAATCCCTCGGCCGAAAAGCTTCGTGGCACCAGGCGGATGTTGGAAGCTCTGAAGACCGTGAGCGAATGCTCGACGAGTTCGTGTCAGAACATGGGCGGATCGATATTCTCGTGAACAACGCTGTAGCGTCAGCGGATGTTCATTTCACCAAGATCACCGAAGAATTCTGGGACCGACTCGTTGGCCACGCTCTAAAGGGTTACCTGTTCCTGGCTCAAGGTGTAGCCAACAGGATGATCGAACATGAGCACGGTGGCTCAATCATCAACATCAGTAGCGTTCACAGCTACCGAGCGTGGCCTCACGACACTGTTTATGGAGTCGTGAAAGCCGGTCTTAATCGCATGGTGATGTCGATAGCGCACGATCTCGTAGGAACCGGAATCACAGCAAATTGTGTTGCCCCCGGTTATATCGATTCACGTGTGTTGTCTGAATCGGATGAAGAAATCCGAGGAGATGACGAGTATCTCGGTGGCGCAAAGGGATTCATCCCCAGCCACCGAGGTGGTCTGCCTTCAGATATTGCTGGTGCATGTGTATTTCTCGCCAGCGACCTGGGCAACTATGTGAACGGACAAACAATCACCGTTGATGGAGGTTTCCTTGCCGGGGGAGTGCCACCTGATTCAAAACCGCTTGAACCAGGAATGCCTGGAGCCGCTGAGTAAGCGAATCTGATCCTTTGAACACTCGCCCTGATCCAGAAAATCAAAGTCCGGTCTACGAAACTCCGTGGTGGGATTTCTACTTCGACTCGACAGTGAAAGAAGACGGTTCTCGTGGCAATTATGCCTGGATGAGAACGCATTCTGGACAGGGGGCAACAATGGTCGTCCCTGTCACTCCGAGTGGACGTCTTCTTCTAATCCGGGTCCATCGTTACCCTGTCCAACAATTCATGTGGGAGTTTCCAGCCGGCCTGGTTGATCCCGGAGAGGACCCCGAGACGGCATCGTTGCGAGAGCTGAAGGAAGAGACTGGTGTCGTTGCCATTTCGTCTACCTATCTTGGTGCTCAAACACCGATATCCGGCTTAGTCGGAGATAGATTCCACTCGATTCTCGCTGAGATACCGGAAGTCGAACTCGACGATCTGGTGCTTCAATCTGAAGAAGGGATCGTCGAAGCAAAATTGGTGAGTCGATCCGAAATCGCGACGATGATTGTGAATCAGGAAATTGAAGACGGCGTGACCTTATATTCTCTTGCTCGATACTGGGCGTACCTCGAAGCAGAAGGCAAATAAATGCAGGACATCTATTCACACATCGATAACCACGCTGATGAATCCATCCAGCAGCTTTTCGAACTTGTCAGACAACCTTCAATTTCCGCGCAGAAAGTCGGCTTCGACAAAGCTCCAGGTGTGATGAAGGATCTGCTGGAACGAAACGGATTCGATGCTGAAATTGTGCCCGTACCTAACGATGGATTGCCGACGGTTTACGGTTATATGCCCGCGTCGGAAAACCCCGAATCTGCACCGACTTTGCTGTTCTATTGCCACTACGACGTGCAGCCGGTCGACCCGCTCGATTTGTGGGACACGGATCCCTTTGAGCCGGCGCAGGTTGGTGATCGCCTTTACGGTCGAGGAATGTCCGATGACAAAGGAAATATTGGTGCGCGTCTTGCTGCGATCCGAGCGTTCAGGGACGAACGAGGTGGCGTTCCCTGCAACATAAAAATGTTTTGTGAAGGTGAAGAGGAATCTGGTTCAGTAAACCTGCCTGCGCTCATCGAACAACGAGGTGACGATTTCAAAGCCGACGCATGTATCTGGGAAGGTGGAGGACGAAATCTAAACAACGACCCGTTCATGTACCTGGGCCTCAAAGGGGTGCTCGGTGTCGGGCTAAGCGTCAGCATGCTTGCTGGCGATGCTCACTCCTCTTATGCAGCAATTCTTCCTTCGGCAGCGTGGAGACTTCTTCGTGCTCTTGAAACGATCAAGGATGAAAACGAGAACATCCAGATCGAAGGATTTTACGATGCAATTGTCGAGCCGAGCCCTGAAGCAGTTGCCGCTGTGGAAGCACTGCCTGACGATGCTCCTGAATGGAAAGAAACTTTTGGAGTCAATTCGTTTGTGAGAGGGCTTGATGGTGAAGACCTGAGGAAGCAACTCACATTTCAGCCCACCGCCAATATTGCTGGTCTCGATTCCGGATATCAAGACGAGGGACTCAAGACTGTTTTACCCGCAGTTGCCAGCGCAAAAATGGACTTCCGATTGGTGCCAGAACAACGTCCGTACGACATCTTCGACAAGCTACGGAAACACCTCGACAAACATGGCTTTGAAGATGTCGAAATCGAGGTGCTCGGAGCGGTAAACCCATACAGGACCGACCTCAATTCACCCTGGGTTCAGCTTGTAGCCGAAACTGCGGAGGAAATTTACGGTCGAAAGCCGGTGATGACTCCAAACATGGCAGGTACGGGACCAATGTTCGACTTCGGCGATACGCTTGGGATGCCTATCGCCACCTCTGGGATCGACCATCCATCCCACAAAATACATGCGCCGAACGAGAACATCACGGTTGAAGATTTCACTCTTGGAGCGAAGCACGCGGCTCTGATAATTGAACGGTTTGCACAGGACTGGGGCTAAGCACCATCCACATGTCAGTTCACAAGTACAAGTAGCGTGTCTTCCCGCTAGAATTGGCGGGTTTTGAAATTCACTAGTTGGAGTAAGTAAGCCCACATGGCAGTAATCCAGCCCACACCTGATCACGTGCTCGACAAAGAAACGATCGAGCAGTTGAAGCGAGTTAACACAACGGCCCTTGTCGATGTACTCGCTCGCAACGGATACGAACCTCACTACGTTTATATGCCGAATGTTCGAACGATGAACCCTGGCAAGCGCCTTGTAGCGCGTGCAATCACGGTTCGATTTGTCCCTGCTCGCCCTGATGGTATGGCCGAAAAACCTGGTGGTGAAGAATCGCCAGAATACGCAGCGTTCGAATTAGCCGGTCCCGGTGACGTGATTGTCATGGAATCGATGCGTACCAAGCGAATGGCGATCGGTGGAGATATCAAATTTCTGCGTCTGAAACAGCGTGGTGTTGACGGTTTGGTGTGTGACGGCGGAAGTCGCGACATGCACACGGTGAAGGATTACGGAGT
>Ga0181579_10001074_pt1 | contig 22662 bp, 18 predicted proteins | sample 071ome_24_FD_132996 | JGI IMG/M metagenome (GOLD analysis project Ga0181579, IMG submission 132996) | Coastal salt marsh microbial communities from the Groves Creek Marsh, Skidaway Island, Georgia - 071402CT metaG (megahit assembly) | ecosystem: Environmental > Aquatic > Marine > Intertidal... | reverse complement strand
TGCCACGTTGCAGCATACCGCGGTCATGGTTGGCTTCCAGCAGCAAATAGTCGCAGCCGGTGAACTGAGTCACCACATGCTGGGTGACGCTGCCCAAGTCCGAGAGCACACCAATCTTCGTTTCGTTGTGCTCAAGTACGAACTGGGTAGGCTCCCGTGCATCGTGGGGCACTACCACCGGATTGATCGTTACTCCAGCGATATCAAAGGGCACGTCACCATCAAAGGCTTGGCCACTGAAATCCTTAGGGCCGCTCTTCAAGGTACCGTAGGAGGCGTAGACGGGAATACCGTAGCGATGCGACAAAGCCGTCACGCCGGCTATGTGGTCACTGTGCTCGTGGCTCACCAAGATTGCGGTGAGATCGCCTGGACTCAATTGGAGTCGGGCCAGACGCTGCTCCGTCTGCTTGAGGTTGAAGCCACAATCAACCAAAAACACCGCCCCGCCAATAGACACCAAGGTGCCATTGCCACGACTGCCGCTGCCCAGTGAGGCTACTCCCACGAGTTGCTCACCAGCGGATTTCTACCAAGGTCCGCACTAGGTGGCGAACTCGCGAATTACGACCAATATTTCTTGGGCTTGATCTGCATCGGCCACCAACTGGCCGTTTTGCAGGACGTAGATTTTGATCGCCTCGCCCCTCTGCGTTGCCACGGGCTCACTCATCAACAACGTATAATCTCGTGTACCTCGACTGCCGCAGCTAAACGTCATACGGCAAAACAGGCCGTCGCCTTTGCCGCCTGTAAGCACTTCTCTGGGAATGGTGATATCGAATCGTCCCGCGTCGCTGTCTTGGTCGTTGATCAGGACCCCGGCGTTGTTCAGCGATTGGGTTACCGAAGCGACGGCTCGGGCTTTATCCAAGTAAAAACTCAGCTCAGGAATGCCATCGTCGTTACGCATAAGTTCCGTCTTCGGCTGACTACCGATCTGCAGCGCGACCTTAGAAACCGTGCTTTCAGACACTCTGGCCGCAACGAAGGCGCCGATCTGCTGTAGCAGGGCTTTTTCGGCCGCCAGCAGGTCAGACTTCACGGCTTGCACTCGAACCAGATCGGCGGGAACTTCGTCGCCTAGGCTGTCATTGTCATGGCGCAAATGCACCTCTGTCGACGCTGGCTGCAAACCCTGTTCAACACGGATCAAAAAGCGGTCTTGCCCGCTACTCAGCCCGGCTTCCTCCCGCGCAGTATTCAGCAATGTTCGCACCACATCTCGTGCTGGGCGCTCGGCGCTTTCTAACCAAGCAGTGTTCAGGCGCCCTGAGTCAGGCCGGTCATCGACCAAAACCACACCATTATCCGCAAAAAATTGTTTCATCTTTGGCCACGCCGTTGTGGGCGGTTCTGGTATCACCAGCCAGTTACGGTCGCCCAGACGCTGCATCCGCACCTCGTCCCGGTTATCTGCCGAATAAAGCGCATCGGGCAGCGGCGGCTTGTCCGGATAGTAAGAAGCGTTTTGCAGGGTGCTGGTGTCTAGATCGGGAACCACCTGCTCTAGATCTATGGCCTGCATGTCTGCGGGTACTTGCAGCGGCGGTTGGGCGCGCAAATCCACATAGGTTTCTTCTGGTTTATCCGAACCACCCACAAATGGGACGGAAGGTAGGAAGCCGCAGGCACTAAGGCACAACGCCGACAAAACCACCGTGATCTTTTTCATGAGCTGCTTCCCGCGATCTCAATACGCTGACGAACTTCTTGATGGTGCTCTGAGCTGAGCGGAATTAATGGTAATCGAATGCCGCCCGGCATGCGGCCCATGTCGGCAAGTGCCCACTTAGCCGGTGATGGACTGGATTCAACAAAGATGATTTCGTGGACCGGCTGAAGCTGCTGATCCAGCGCCGCCGCGCGGTCTTTGTCGCCGCTCAAAAAAGCCGAGCAAAAAGCCGACATCTGAGCCGGTAACACATTGGCGGTAACAGAAATCGTACCCACCGCACCCAGTTCCATCATTTGCAAAGTCTGGGCGTCTTCACCTGACAAGACGAAGAAATCATCGTTGCCCTGACCGGCTGTGGCCTGAAAAATCTCGCTGACGCGGTTTGCGTCACCACAGGCTTCCTTGATGCCGACAACGCCTTCGACCGATGCCAGTCGACCGACAGTTGCCGGGGCTAGGTCGCAGCCGGTTCGTGGCGGTACGTTGTAGAGAACAATGGGCACCGAGGTCGCATCGGCAATGGCCTGAAAGTGCTGGAATAGTCCCTCTTGGGTTGGACGATTGTAATAGGGTGTCACCAGCAAGCAGGCGTCTGCACCGGCGGCTTGCGCCTCTTGAGTCTGGTGTATGGCTTCTGCCGTGGCGTTACTACCGGTTCCAGCGATGACTGGAATGCGGCCATTGACTCGATCCACCGTTCGCTTGATGACCTGTAAATGTTCTTGTGTATCCAACGTGGCGGACTCGCCTGTGGTACCCATTGGCACGATACCGTGCGTGCCGCTGCTGATATGCCATTCAATCAGCTCATCCAGCGCATCCCAAGCCACCTCGCCACTTTCGTGCATGGGTGTAACCAGAGCGACAATGCTCCCTGTCAACATATCAATGGCCTGCCTTTTTACTAAGAGCGAAATGTTACGCAGGCCACTGTCAGGTCACAAGCACAGTCTGCTCGTCTTACCCGATTGATCACGAATCTTGAATCGTTAGCGCCTTGCGTATGACAAAGTCCAAGTACGCGGTATGAGCTTGGGTCTCGCCACTGAGATCGCGAAAATTTGGGTAAGACATCTTAGCTGACACTTTGTCGCCCAAGGCTTTCACTTGGGCATAAATCAGCGCCTTAACCGGATGGCTAATCTCATTTTTGCTCAGGGCATTTGTTAACGCCTGAAGGTACTCGGTTTGAAGATTTTGTCGGTAGCTGTTCACCTCCCCGGCCAGATCTGCGGCAAAAATCCCGTCTGAGAGGGTCTGCAGCATCTCAAAGGTCGTGAACTGCCCTCCATACACTTGACTGTCGGTTAGGCGCTGCAGGGTATTGGGGTGAAGTAAATGGTCCAAAACACCTTTTTGGGCATTCAACAGCGCCATGTGAATTTTTGGATCTTCGGTTTTGCCATAGAAGTCGAACCCGCGCCGCTGAGGCTGCAAACGTGCAAACAGCTCCTCGCCGTCACGAAGCACATCCGGCGCGAACAAATATTCATTCAAGGTCGACATGGCGCGACGCTGCAGCTCTGCCGATACGGGTTTGTAGGGAAGGTGCTCGTCGCTGACCGGTCGACGATTTAAGTGGATGCCGCCCACATAGCGCGACACCACCCGGCCAGACCGCTGATATTGGCTCATCAGTGCGGCAAAGGCATTGACCAAGCCTTGATATGTCTCGCCTCGGTACTGCTGCGGCAGACGCTCTTGCACTATACGCAATTGATCAAATCGCATTTGAGCGTAGCCAATGGCATCGCTGCTTAGATCGTAAATATTAATGTTTGGGTCGATACCGGTTGTTGAACTGCGCATATCGTCGGCGTCATTGCCGTAGGCCAACTGGGGTTCTGTGGAGCGTTGCAGCAGCGCATCAAGTTCCTCTGACGTGTACTGCCCGTAACCGAATTGCAGCGCCCACTCATCGTAAAGTCCCGGCCGCTTTTGATAGAACCATGTTTGGGTTTTGCCGTCTGGGGCCACGTTCACCGCCTCATAGTCCATCACTGACGCCGACAGACCTTGGGCTTGCACTGCGGCCAAATCAAAGACATCAGCCTGCAGCTGACTGGCCCGCATGTTGTGGGTGAGCCCCAGCGTATGTCCGATTTCGTGGAGAATAAGAAAATAAATACTGTCCCGGGTTAACTGTTGCGAAAGCTTCTGCTGGGCCCGGGGATCGGCACCGGTGAGCACGGCCTGCTGGGCGAAAACAGCATCGGCCTGCATGCCCTGAGCAGCGGTGCAATACTCAGCACCCACCCGTAACGGCGAAGCAGCGTCGGGCTGCAACAAGTCTTGAACGCGCAGGCGATTGGTCAAAAAGGCGAACTCCAGCATGATGTCCGCACCCAGAATCTGACCGGTGCGAGGGTTGGTAAAGGAAGGCCCATAGCCACCAAATGGCGGCCTTGCCGAGGCTGTCCAGCGCAGCACGTTGTAGCGAATGTCACCGGCGTCCCATTGGGCATCGTCGGGCTGTTGTTTCACCACGATGGCGTTGCTGAAGCCCGCCGCCTCGAAAGCCGAATTCCAGCTCAGCGCGGCTCGGGTAATAAGCTCGCGAAACTCAAGCGGCGTGGTGTTCTCCAGCCACCACGTTATTGGCTCCACGGGATCTGACACCGCCTGCTGCGGATTCTTTTTAACCAAATGCCAGCGGTTAATCACATCGCGATAGGGGGCCGGATCACGGCTGGTCAGGTCAGTGATGCGATCGCTAAAAAAGCCAACCCGATAATCATCTTGCCTTGGTTGATAATCGTTTTCTGGCATTTTGATAAAACTGTGCTGGACGCTGACTGTGATTGCCCGAGCATCCGTCACATCGTCACCACCGGTCACCTCTGGTGCCGATACTTCGTAAACAAGGTCAGAGCGGACCAGAGCATTTTCCGGATAACTTGCAAGCCTTGTCACCCTAGAGCGTTTCGCGCTGAGCTTGCCCAGCGTAAGCGCTTTCCCAGCGGTATTTTCCGTGGCCTTGGGCGGTTTGATTTGCACCAGGTCTTCGCTCAACAAAACGGAACCAAAATCAACCAGCACCGCCTCGTCACCCCCGGCTTTGACGCTGTCTTTGGCGACAATTTCCATTACTGCAAGCACCGCATCCGGCGCATTGGCCCCCGCCGCCCGGCTCAAGGGACTCTCTGGGTTGTAATAAAACCGCGTATTGGGCTGCACAATCTCCACTCGATCGAAGTGTCGCCGGAGCATTAGGACTTTGTTATCCCGGTACTGACCCCGAAACAGGCCGGTTTCCACAATTCCATCGGTGACCGTCGCGGTATAAACGAACTCGGTATCTAGCAGACTTACCGGAATCCGCAGATAGACGGCGCCATCACGACGCCCCTGATACAAATCAAAGAAGCCCGTTTGACGCGTGCTGTCCGCCGTAAAGGACTCTATGCTTGGCAGTTGCGCTTTGTCGTCTTCTTGCGCCTTTCCGGAATCTTTTTCTGCCTCGTTGGATTTCTCAGCTGCCGATTGCTCAGACTGCGCGCTGGCAACGGCCCCTGGCTGAGCCGGATTGGACGGCCCCGAATTTGCGGGCACCACCAGATTGGCACAGCCCGAGAGCCAGGCAAGGGACAAGGACCCTAACCACATCAGCACGTTGATCTTTAAGCGCAAAACACAAACTCCAAACTAGACCCGGGACCCGGTGGCAGGCAGCTGACTACAGGCTAAAAAAAGACCAAGCCAATACAGCGGGGCAACCTTGGAACCTTGGGCGGCCCGGCTCAACATTAAGTTTCTTTTTCTGGCACCGCTTTTGCCGGGGTTGGATTGATCGGACCCCGAGGCCAAGCCACGTAGATTGCCTTAATCAACGTTGCTAACGGAATGGCGAAAAAAACGCCCCAAAGCCCCCATAAGCCGCCAAAGGCCAGCACCGAAACGATGATCGTAATCGGGTGCAAATCCACGGCTTCAGAGAACAGCAAGGGTACGAGTACATTGCCGTCGAGAAACTGAATCACCGCGTAGGCCAGCATGACCCAGCCCAGTTCCAGCGACCACCCAAATTGCAAAACCGCGATGATGAAAACCGGCAAAGTGACGATTGCCGCGCCGATAAAGGGTATTAGGACCGAGATGCCCACCAACACACCAAGTAAGGCGGCATAGTTCAAACCGAAGAACAAAAAGGTGATGAAACTTACGCTGCCTACCAAAAGTATTTCGACGACTTTGCCGCGCACGTAATTGCCCAGCTGGGCATTCATCTCTACGCCCACCGCATCCAGCAACGGGCGCTCGGACGGCAACAGCGTCAGAAGATGGCCGATCAGGATTTCTTTATCCTTGAGCAAAAAAAACACCGAGATGGGGACTAGCACCAGATAAATAAGCAGGCCAAAAAGCGAGAACACCTGCGAAAACGCGCTCTCGAGCAGAAAGGCGCTTAAGTTTCCTAGCTCTTTGGAGCTTTCATTGACGACGCCGAGAATTTGCTCTTCGGTGATGAACTCGGGAAAGCGCTCAGCGAAAGTGGACAGGCCCTCACGTAACATCCCGACCAAGGAAGGTGCCAACGCCAGCAAACTGGCAGCTTGCTGCCAAATCAGGGGCACCACCAACAGCACGATGGCAAACACCGAGCCGATCAGCACAATCATGGCGATGCTGATAGCCAGCAACCGGGGACAGCCTAGGTCTTCCAACCGCTCCACCAAGCCTTGCAGCAAAAACGCAATCACAAGCCCCGTGAGCACCGGCGCCAGCGCTCCGGCTAGACTGTAGAGCACCACCAAGATTGCCAGCAGTGCGGCGATTAAAAATATAGCGTCAGGCCGAGAGAAATAGCGGTTGAACCAGCCACCGACCACGTCGATAAAATTCATGACTTTTTCCGAATCGTGTAGGCGTATACGTCACCCTCAACCGACCAGTCCACCAGTTCATGGCCGCTTTGCTGGGCAAAAACTTGAAAGTCCCGCTCGGAACCCGGATCCGTCGCCAACACACCCAAGGTTTGAGCTGGATCCATTCGGTTAAGGGCCTGCTTGGCCTTCAACAGCGGCATCGGGCACATCAGACCCTGCAAATCCAAAAACCGGTCTACCTGTTGCTCAAGATTTTTCATAAGCCAAATGTAACACAGCCCCTTAACCCTTGTGTGTCCACTGAGTCAAAGCGGTGAGATCTAGGTGCCTTGGGGATCACGACTCCGTCACTGCTGCGCATGTTCCATCCAAGCATCATTCGCGTACTATCTAGCTATGTCAGACGCCAAACCACGCAGAACTACCGCACGACCCGTCATGATCATGGCCGCGCTCACTGCAGTCGTTCTGGTCATGTTCGGCCTCAGTGGCAGCGCTAAAGCATCAAATCCCAGAGAACTGCCCAGTTTGGGTGATGGCGCATCCAGCATCGTCTCGCCTCAGATGGAGGCGCAAATCGGCTCCATCTTCCTTAAGCAGCTCAATGCCTCCTTACCGTTATCTGACGATGTTTTAATCCAGTACTACGTCGAGCAGCACATCAGCTATCTGGCCCAGTTCTCGGAAATGCGGCAACCCATGCAAGCGGTAGCCGTGGTAGACAACCCGGAGATCAATGCCTTCGCAGCGCCCGGCGGCATTATTGGCATTAACCTGGGGTTGCTTATTTACGCCAGAGACGTGGCCGAGTATTCCTCGGTTATCGCCCACGAGATGGCCCACCTAAGCCAACGCCATTTCGCTCGGGGCATTCAAGCCCAACGAGCCAACTCCGTGCCCGCGTTAATCGGCCTACTCAGCGCAGTATTAGTCGCAGCCGCAGGGGGCTCTGATGCGGGCCTTGCCGCTCTCTCTACTACCCAAGCGATCAACCAGTCTAATCAGCTGCGATTCAGCCGGGCCAGAGAACAGGAGGCGGACCGCATCGGCTTAAGCACATTGGTTCGGGCCGACATTGATCCGAACGCCATGGCCCGAATGTTCGAACGTATGCAGCAAGCCTATCGGTTTACCCGCCGGCCGCCGGAATTTTTGCTCACCCACCCGCTATCGGAAACCCGCATCAGCGATGCGCGCAACCAAGCCCGAAATGCGGGCGCAACCATGCCAATCGACCCCGGCTCAGCGTTGGCCTATCAAATCGCGCGTATCAGAGCCCAACAAAACTACAGCACAAATCCCGGATTCGATGTCATTACCTATCGCAAAGCGCTGCAGGATAAGCCAAAGGATTTGGCCAGTGAATACGGTCTTTCGCTGGCGCTGAGTCGCAAGGGCGAACACGGCGAGGCCATTGAACGAATGCAGAGAGTCTACGAAAGCGATACCGGCAATGTGCTGCTCATCAGCGCCTTGGCGGAAACTCTGACAGCAGCAGGCAAAATAGCGGAGGCCGAAGAAACTCTGCTCAAGGCGCTGACCATCCACCCCGACAGTTACCCCTTGACGATGCTGCTGGCCCAAGCAAAGACCAAGCGTCAGAGCTATCGCGAAGCGGAGCTCCTTTACAAGCGCATGTCGAAGCTGCGCCCAAACGACACACAGATCTGGTTCGAACTGGCCGAAACGGCAGGATTAGCCGGTGATGTAACGGAAGTCCACTTGGCGCGGGCGGAATACTTTTATCTAAATGGTGCATCCCACAGGGCCATCCAACACTTGGAGTACGCAAAAAACTTAGTTGCTGGGGGCAATAGTCAACTCCACGCCAAGCTCACTCAGCGCATTCAAGATCTTCGAACCGAGATAAGAGCCCAGCAGGGCTAGGATATTTGGCAAGCCGCTAACTCGCTTGAAAAGCCAGCATACGATCCAGCGGCTGCTTGGCCCGCAGCCCCAGCGCTTGATCCACCAAAATTTCACAACTCGCCATGTACGCCTCGTCATGCAGCACTCGGTCTAAGGCCCGCAACTCGTTCATCGCCATCCAAGGACAGTGGGCACAGGAACGGCAGGTGGCGCCGTCTCCCGCTGTGGGCGCCTCAATAAAGGTCTTACCCGGATTTTGCTGTCGCAGCTTGTGAAAGATCCCACGGTCTGTGGCGACAATGAAGGTATCGTTGGGCATACGCTTAGCAGCGTCCACGATGGCCTTGGTCGAACCGACCACATCGGCTCCCCGAATCACTGATGCGGGGGACTCGGGGTGTACGAGGACGCCTGCATCTGGATAAACCTTACGCAAATCATCCAGCGCCTTGGACTTAAACTCTTCATGCACCACGCAGGCCCCGCTCCACAGCAGCATATCGGCCTGGGTTTGCTCCTGTATGTAGGCGCCCAAGTGCTTGTCCGGCGCCCACAATATTTTTTCGCCCCGGGCTTTCAAACTGCTGACAATATCCAAGGCACAACTGCTGGTGACCACCCAATCTGCCAGCGCCTTTACCCGAGCAGAGGTGTTGGCATAGACCACGACGGTTCGATCTGGGTGCTCGGCACTGAACTGGGCAAAGGCATCAGGCGGGCACCCCAGGTCCAACGAACATTCCGCCTCGAGGGTCGGCATAAAAATACGCTTCTCGGGTGAAAGAATTTTTGCTGTTTCCCCCATAAACCGCACACCGGCAACCACTAGGCTGGATGCTTGGTGGTCACGACCAAAGCGGGCCATCTCTAACGAATCAGAAACACACCCACTGGTTTGTTCCGCAAGATCCTGAATGTCTCCATCGACATAGTAGTGGGCGACTAACGCCATACCCCTGCTTTGCAGCGTGTCCGCGATACGGGCTTTCAAGTGGTCGCGCTCCGCATCATCCAAGGCCAGACTGCCTACCAGCGGCACCTGCTCAGGGGCAAGAGAGTAATCGGGAAGCGTGCTTGAATTGCTGCTCACTGTAATCACCGTTATGAGTTGGAGTACCGATCATAAGTCCAACCTTGGGCTGTCACAAATCTGCCATTTGTGGCCTGATTTGCGCCAAGGGAAACTTCACCGTGATCGGCGCCTGCGAGCCTTAGTTATGCCAAAACCCAGCGTTCTTTTTTTGATCTCGCCCCACTCGGGCGCCGCGGCAGCGAGTCATGCCGGCAATGACAACGCGCAAACACTACCGGCCGCGTTCCAGGCACAAGGCTGGCAGGTGAGTCAGGCACAACATCGGTCCCTGCACCGTCGGCCCCAAGGGCTATTTATCGAAAACACTGCATTGAAAAACTTTGATCTGATCTGGCCCATGGGGTTTGGACCCCGCCAAGGTTTTTTAGACTGGCTGCAACTGCTGGATGAGTTGCCCGAGCGAAGGGTGATCAATGCTCCGGCCAGTATGATCCTCAGGCATGGCAAGGCCGCGTGGTTGGCCTTTGAAACGGAAAGTCACATCGCGTCGGAACCAGAAACGTTGCTGGCAGCCATGGCCAAGGAATCCGGTGACTGGGTGCTCAAACCCTTAGCCGGCAGTTTTGGTCAAAACGTCGCGCGCCTGCGCAGCGACGACACAGATACGCTGATCAACGTGATGTTCCAGCGACCAGGCGCGTACTTTGTGCTACAGCGTTTTTTACCCAACATCGCCCGAGGCGAGACCCGAACCCTAGTCGCGGGTGGACAGATCATCGGCAGCTACCTGCGGGTACCCACCAACGACCTGCAGGCAAACCTTGCGCAACATGGCGTAGCCCACGAGGCCTCTCTTAGTGAGCGACAGAAAAAAATCGTTGGGGAAATTGCCGAGGATCTGTTGACCGAGCACATCGGCTTCGCCGCCATTGACTTGGTGGATGACACATTGATGGAGGTCAATGTGGCCAATCCGGGAGGCTTAGGGACGCTGAACCAACTCTATGGCAAAGACTTTGGCCCGGCGCTGGTTCACGCCGTCACACAATTTATCCGCTAGCGTCGCGGACGCGGTATTAGCGCGTCCCGCCATCAACACGAATCACCGTACCGGTGGTAAAGCTGGCACCCGGGCCGACCAGATATAAAGCGGCGCCAACGATTTCGTCCGGCTCGCCGCCGCGCTGCATTGCGTGTTGAGCCTTGGCCTGTTTTTCAAATGCCTGCATATCCCAAGCCTTGGATATGTCCGTTAAAAACGGCCCCGCCGCAATACCGTTCACGCGCACCTTGGGACCAAAGGCGAAAGCAAAAGAACGTGTCAGTGCGTTCAAACCGGACTTGGCAGCACCATAGGGCTCCGAATTGGGTGACGGCTGCAGCGACGCAATACTGCTTATATTGACGATACTACCGCCCTCACCTGCCGACATACGCTCACCCACCAAGGCCATCAGACGGAACGGGCCTTTCAAATTAACGCCGACAACCTTGTCAAAAAGCTCCTCGGTAATGGACGACAGCGAATCGTACAGCGGCGACATGCCTGCATTGTTGATCAAAATATCTACTTTGCCGAAGCGTTCGTAGGCAGCATTCACCAAGGCATCAATTTCGCCCCAATGACCCACATGACAGCCATAGGCCATTGCCTGACGCCCAAGGGCTTCAATTTCAGCAGCCACCGCCTCGCAGGCATCTGCCTTGCGGCTGGTTATGACAACGTCAGCGCCGCGCTCTGCCAACGCCAAAGCCATTTCTCGGCCCAGCCCCCGACTGCCGCCGGTGACTAGGGCGACCTTGTCAGTAAAGTCCAATAATTTGTCCACGTCTGTCTCCTCAATCCTTCGCCACTGGCGGCTACACTAGCACCCCAGCGCGTCGGGTTTAAACCGCACAGATCTCGCGATCCGACGCGGCGGCGGGCTCAGGCCCCCAATATCCCGCGGTAAAACCCGATGGTAGAATCGTTGCAACGCTTTAGTAGGCAGTTCAGTCACATTGATAGGGGAGAGAGATTATGGGAATGCTCGAAGGTAAGGTTGCTCTGGTCACCGGTGCGGGCGGTGGCTTGGGCCGTGCCCATGCACGATTGCTGGCAGCCGAGGGTGCCAAGGTTGTTGTCAATGACTTGGGCGGCGCCCGAGACGGCACCGGTTCCAGCACTTCCATGGCCGATGGCGTTGTTGACGAGATCAACGCAGCCGGCGGCGAGGCCATCGCCCACTACGGTTCAGTCACCAGTCGGGACGACGCCCAAGGCATGGTAGACGCGGCGGTCGAGGCATTCGGCAAACTGGATATCTTGATTGCCAACGCCGGCATCTTACGCGACAAATCCTTCAAGAACATGACCGATGACATGTGGGATGTGGTGATGGACGTGCATCTGCGTGGCACCTATCTCACAACCAAAGTCGCCTTCGACCGTATGCTGGAACAAGGCACCGGCGGACGCATCATTATGACCAGTTCCACCTCAGGGCTGCTGGGCAACTTCGGCCAGACCAACTACGGGGCAGCGAAGGCGGGGATCGCGGGCTTTATGCGCTGCCTGTGGCTGGAGGGTGTCAAATACGGCATCACCGTCAACGTGTTGGCGCCCACCGCTACGTCACGCTTAACCACCGACATTCTCCCAGAGGAGGTTCAGGACAGCTTCCCACCGGAAGCAGTATCACCGCCAGTGGTGTGGCTATGTACGGACGAGGCCAAGGACATCAGCGGCCGCCAATGGTTAGTTGCCGGTAACAACGTCTCACTGCTGAGTTGGCAAGTGACCCCCATTGCCCAGGCCAGCGCCGATGCAGAGCCTTGGGCGGTAGCAGATATTGGCGAGAAAATTCTGGCAAGCAAAGACGTCTGGCCGCCGGTTAATCCCCTCCGCGGTGGCTAATCCCCGGTTACCGAGTTTTAGATAAGAGGATTGCAATGAACTTTGGATTTACGGAAGAACAGAACCTGCTGAAAGAGCAGGTGCAACGCTTTATGAAAGAGGCTTGCCCGCTAACTCGGGTGAGAGAAATCGCCAGCGAAAGCACACCCTTCGACCAATCTCTGTGGCAGCAAGCAGCCGAACTAGGCTGGCTAGGACTCACGATCCCTGAAGCTCACGGCGGCTTGGGGCTCAAGTGGATTGACCTGATTGTGGTGCTGGAAGCTGCCGCCGAAGGACTGTGCCCGCTGCCCATTGCCTCTCAAGCGCTGGCAGGCACGGCAATACTCACCTGCGCGTCTGAGGAACAGAAGGCAAGCTGGCTACCTGCCATGGCATCCGGGGAAGCTGTCGTGACCATCGGTTTATACGACGAGGCAAACTGGATCGATCCCGCCGCCATCACTGCTACAGCCACGGCGAGGGCAGGCGGCTTTACCCTACATGGCAAGAAACCCTTCGTGAACGATGCGGCCGCAGCCCACTATATGTTGTTGGCCGTGCAGGGACCCGACGGTCTTGCGCTGGCGGCGCTAGGCAAAGAGCAGGTCACCATCACCCCTCAACCCACCATCGACACCACCAAGCCAATGGCCAGCGTCGATATCGACGGTGTCGAAATCGGCGAAGACGACTTACTGCCGTTAAGCCCGGAACAACTCGCCTTTTTAACCGACTGCGGCGCAGTGGCCACCACCGCCGAAATGGTGGGCGCCGGCGCTGCCATCCTCGAGATGACCAGCAGCTACGCCAAGGAGCGTATCCAGTTCGGCAAACCCATCGGCCAGTACCAAGGCGTTAAACACCGCTTAGCCGATATGTTTGTAGATTTAGAGAGTTATCGGTCGCTATGTTATTTCGCAGCGTGGGCTGTAGACGACGATCCAGCAGAACTGGCCAAGGCCGTTTCAATGGCGAAGGGTTATGCGTCGGACGCCTTCGCGCAAATTGGCATCGACGGCGTCGGCCTCCATGGCGCCATCGGTTTTACCGCCGACTACGACGCCCAGCTATATCTCAAGCGCTCGAAGTGGGCACGGCCAATGTATGGCGATTCGGATTACCACATGGACAGAATTGCAACTTTAGGAGGTCTTTAATGGACTTTGATTACACCCCTCAGGAACAAGCGTTTCGCCAAGAGGTGCGCGATTTTCTTGCCGACAATCTGCCGCCAAAGGAACAGCGCGACAAAAACTTCCTAGGCACGTGGCTAGAAAAGGTTCGCGCCAAGGGCTGGGTAGGCTTCGCTTGGCCCAAGGAATTTGGCGGCAGCGACGGCGGCTTAATCGAACAGGCCATTCTCAAAGAGGAAATGTCACTTGCTAAGGCCCCGCCACTGGGCACTTCGATGATGGGTCTGGCTTGGGTAGGCCCCGGCATTATGGAGTACGGCACCGAAGAACAAAAAAAGAAGTTCATACCAGACATCCTCGACAGCAAGGTGACTTGGTGCACCGGTTATTCCGAGCCAAACCATGGCTCCGATCTAGCGGCCATCCAATGCAAGGCCGAGCTCAAGGGTGATCACTATGTAGTCAACGGGCAAAAGATCTGGACCACTGGCGCACCGTGGTCCCAATGGATTATTTTGCTCACCCGCACCGACTTCAATGTGACCTCCAAGCACGAGGGTATTACCTGCTTCTTGGTGCCAATGGACGCGCCGGGGGTAGAAGTTCGACCCATTCAAAACATGGCCGGTGACAAGCACTTCGCCGAAATTTTCTTCACCGACGTGCAGGTGCCGGTGGAAAACCGCCTAGGCGCCGAGGGCGAAGGCTGGAAAGTTACGGTGTCGGCCCTAGCCAACGAGCGTTCCAGCATTGGCGAAGTAACTCAACTTCAAGCCAAGCTGGACGACCTGAAAGCTCTGGTTAAAAACAGTTCACGCCAAGGCAAGCCCGCCAGCGAGGACCCAAAGGTTCGACGCACGGTGGCCAAATTTGAAATGAAGATTTCCGCCATGAAGTACAACGGCCTGCGCTATTTGACCAAGCAGATTAAGGGTGAGCCGCTAACCTCCGAAACTTCGGTGAACAAGCTGCATCGCGCCAGTCTGGAAATAGAGATGGACGATTTCGCCATCGAGTTGTCCGGTCAGGCGGGGCTTCAGCTCAAGGGCGGTGAGGAGGCCGTGGATAACGGCACATGGTCCAAAGGCGCGCTGAACTGGCCTAACGTAGTAATCGGCGGCGGCACACCAAACATCCAGCGCAACATTATTGCCGAGCGCATTCTAGGGCAGCCCAAGGACTAGCCCAATGGACTGCCGCTATCTGGTTTCTTCAGGTAGCGGTAGCCCGAACCCTCACTAACCTGCCCGCAACGCTCCGCCTAGGGCTTGGCGACCGTGCGCACCGCAAAAACCATTGCCTTGCCAAACCCGCTGACCACCAACGAAGACACCATCCACCACGCCGTCGGACCGATTCACCAGTTGATGACAGTCAAAGACGTCCCGGTATTGGTATTGCACACTGGCTTCGCCATCGTAGCTCGACAACTGTTGTGGGTTCAGCAGCACCATATCTGCGCGGCTGCCTACCCGCAGACTGCCCACACCGGAAAGACCAAAGAAGTCTGCCGGCTCGCTGGTGAGTCGGGATAACATGTAACTAAAGCAAGCCTCTGACTCTTCGAGGCCTATCTTCAACGCACGCAAGTTGCCGTCGAAAAACGCCATATTGGTGACATGGGCACCGCTGTCGTTAAATCCAGGGATCAGTCTTGGATGCAGCAGCAATCGCTTGATGACTTCTGGGTCTTTATTAGCTGCCACATAACACCAGTGCAGGTCCGAGTCGAAATGCCGCAGCAGTGCAATAAAAAATTCGCCGTCGTCACGAACCTCGGTGCCCAGAGCCTCAAAAGCTGCTTTTTCATCGGCGTCGTCGATCATGTCGGCGTTCACACACCAGCTCTTATAGCGATGATAAATCCAGGCCATGGTCTGACCCGGCCACCCGCTAATGCTCGATCGATATATCTGCATATCGTTTAGATCGCGGGTCAGAAACTCTTTTTCCAAACGCAGCATGCGCCGCAGATGACCCACGTTGAAACCACTCTTGCCTCGGGACCACATGGCTCGAAAGGCCTCCACGAACTCCGGGTCCGACAAAATCTTGCGTCGGCCTTCCACGTCCTCCAATTCCGTTTCGATCAGTCGCCGCATCAGCGGGTCGGCTTCGGCAAGTGGACTGACCGCGCCTTCAGAGTAGACCTTAAACGGCGCACTCAAGCACTGAAGCCGGAATTTCCCCTGCAGCGCATTGCTGTTGAGCAAGTTGCTGAACAACAGGCCCCGGGACAAATTGCTACGATTGTTAACGCTGTCGATAGCGGCTAGGGCGGTAACTTTCAGTGGCCTGCCGTACAGCCGGCCACTGCTGAGCATAAACAGGCGCGCCGTTAGCCCGCCGTCATCGGTGGCTGGCGTCATCTGCCATACCCGATCATGCTTGCGCACCACATCGGTCAGACGCTTGTATTCGGCAAACTCTGCGTATTGAGTCGGAATACGTTTGCTCAAATTTGGCTCGTTGGCCAAAAAATGCAGGGGAAGACCATCTGTGGAAAGGCCCAAGTAGCCCTCTTGCATGGCTTCGTCCAGAATGCCCGCCATTCGATCAAGCTCCGCGGCCGTTGGCTGGCGGCTGACGCTGTCTTGAAGGCCCATCACTTCGATGCGCAGCATAGAGTGAGGCAGGAATGGGGCCATGTTGGCTGCCAGCGGAAGCTCGTCCAAATGGCTCAGATAATCGGCGGGCTTCGACCACGTTGCTTTATCTGCGGCCTTGGATAAAACGGTCTTGGGTATGTTTTCCACTCGAGCGAAACAGTCGACGATGGGGTCTTGGTTGGCATCCAAGGCCGATTGGCGCTGATTACCGAAAGCTAGCCCAATACTGCAGTTTCCCACCACCACGCTGGTGGTGCCATGACGCACCACTTCGGGCAAACCCGGATCCAGCTCGGCTTCTAGATCTTCGTGAGTGTGTATATCCAGCAACCCGGGAACTAACCACTGGCCCTCGGCGTCTTGAATTTCCTTGCTTTCCTTGGATGGCAGACGGCCGCCAAGAGCCGCTATTTTGCCGTCTTTAACGGCCACATCGCCAACTCGACCGATTTCGCCGTGCCCGTCGAAGACCTTGGCGTTACGAACAATTAGATCCCACTGCATATCTTTTCCCCGCCCATTCAACCCAGTGAACTAGTTTGCCGAGATTTCCGTTTTCACGGCTTTATCGTGAGCCATATCTCTTACCGCAGGCGACCACACCATCGACAAACCGACTAGCGCAGCAAAGGCGCCACCACTCACCACCAAGGCTGTGCCTACGCCGTAACCTTCAGCGATCCAGCTAATGGGGAACACACCCAGCGGCATGAGTCCATGAAACATCATATCGATGCTCATGATACGCCCACGCATATGCGAGTCCACCGCATGTTGAATCAGTCCCCGATTAAGCGACATGTTCCAAGCGCTAATGAGGCCGATAAGCGCTATCGCCACCAGCGCCAAGGCGAGATTCGCACTGAAACCAAAAAAGGCGGTCGCAATGGCCCAACCCAAGCTGCTGATCAGCAACCAAAGCCCTTTGCGGCGCATATCGCCCATGGCCGCCATCATCATGGAGCCAATGATCGCCCCGCCGCCCATGGCCGATACCAAAATGCCCAAACTGTCCGCATGCCCACCCAAGACATCCTGATTGAACGCCGGCAGTAAGGTATTCAGGGGCATTCCAAATAGAAACGGGATTATCGACAGCAGCAGCAGCGCGAAGATCCGCGGATGCGCAAACACATAGGCAAGTCCCTCACGCATCTCTTGATAAGTGCCACTGCGCTGGTCTTGGGTCGATACGCCAGGACGATCCACCAACAGCGTCGTCAACGCCGAGGTAAGGTATAAGCCAGCAATCACCATATAGACGATTCCCACTCCGAAGGCCGACTGCTTGTCACCGCCGGCCAGCCAAGCGATCAGCAGCCCAGCCAGCGCAGGACCGACAATTCGGGAAAGGTTCCAGCCAGTGGTATTCAGGGCCATGGCGGTAAAGATCAGCGGTTGCGGGATCAGCTCGGGCACGAAGGCCTGCCGCGCCGGCATGGACAAAGCCAACACGCTGCCGTTAAAAAATCCAAACCAAATAAAGTCCCAAAAAGCCACGTTGCCGGAAAAAATGATCCAGGCCATGACCAAGGTTGCGGCTGCGTTCAGGGTTTGGGCATAGACGATCAAGGTTCGCTTGGGCAGCCGATCAGCCAGCACACCGCCATACAGAGAAAATAGTACCGACGGCAACATGAATGACAGGGTCACCCAAGCGAGGTCCATAGCCGACGAGGTGAGGTCGTAGACAAACCATCCGCGGGCAATGATTTGCATGTTCATGGCGAAGGACGACCCCAAGCTGCCGATCCACAGCCAACGGAAATTTGGCACCGCCAACACGGAGTAGATGTCCCGACTCGCCATCTTTTCCAACTTCCTTGGGTAAAGACCCCACTATACCCCATGGCATGTCGTGAACTGGTCAAGGCCCTGCGCGGTATTAATTTTTCTCATGCCTTTGCCGTCGAAGTTGCAAAGACAATTGGTTGGCGCGCCACTATAGTGGGCTATCTCAATCAACAGACACATTGCCATGCCATTTGTAGCACCCTCTGCAGAAACTAAGCCTTGGTTCATTGCCTTAACCCTTTGCGTCGTTGGAGCCGCATCGCACCTGCTGCCCCACCCTGCTGGCGTGTCGACCATTGGCGCTATTGGTTTGCTAGCCGCCGCCTATCTGCCGCGGCACCTGTTACCCCTACCCGTTCTCGTGAGCGTTGCTGCGGCCGACGCCATTATCGGCGCCTATGGCACAGCGGCCATGGCCTTGGTTTACATCGCGCATATTGCCTGCGCTGCCGGAGTTACACCGCTGCTCAGGAAGATTGGCCCGTTGCAGGTTGGCGGCGCAGCCGTGGTCAGCGCCATTATTTTTTACCTAATCAGCAACGCTGCGCCCATGGCGACAGGGTTTTACCCCAACACCCTAGCGGGCTGGCTGAGCTGCTATGCGGCAGGCATACCCTTTTTGCTGCGTAGCATCGCCGCCAATCTGATTTTTGGGGCCGTTGCCTTCGGTAGCATCCACGGCTTATTGTTGGCCATTCGGCGTTGGGGGGCCCTGCCCAACTGATTAGCAATTATGTGAGAGGAGAGACACATGCAGGATATGAATTACGACGGACTTGGCATCACCATTGAAAACTACGTCGCTGTAGTGGAAATCCAGCGTGGACCGAATAACTTTTTCGACGCCCAGATGATTCATGACCTCGCCGATGCCTTCGGTAAGTTTGAGAACAGCGATGACGTGCGCGCCGTCGTTCTGTGCAGTGAGGGCAAACATTTTTGCGCGGGCAATAATTTCGGCAGTTCGTCCGGTAACAAAGAACGCGCTAAGCGAAAAGCCACCGACGGCAACCCGCTGTACGACGAGGCGGTTAAATTGTTCGATACCAACATCCCGGTTGTCGCTGCAGTGCAGGGCGCGGCGGTGGGTGGCGGTTTCGGTCTGGCGGTAATGCCTGACTTTCGAGTAGTCAGTCCGGAAACGCGCCTTACCGCAAATTTCGTCAAACTGGGGTTTCATCCGGGATTTGGCCTCACTCACACCTTGGCGCGGCTGATCGGCCAGCAAAAGGCCCACCTTTTATTCCTCACCGGCCGTCGTATTACCGGTACCCAGGCATATGAAATGGGTCTTGCCGACGTGCTGACTGACCAAGAGAACCTACGGGCGGAGGCCATTAAACTGGCCGCCGAAATTGCGGAAAACGCGCCGCTAGCGGTAGCTTCGGTCCGCGCCACCATGCGCGCGGGCTTGTCCGAGGCGGTGAAAACCCAAACCGACCACGAGTTTTTAGAACAGCATCGGCTACAGCAGACCGCCGATTTTAAGGAAGGCATCAAGTCCGTGGCCGAACGCCGCCCCGGAAACTTTACTGGACGGTAGCCGCTTCCTTCGCGCGCCGGGCGTCCAGCTCGGTGCGTATCACCTCGTAAGCCTTTTCATCGAGCGTGAAGCGACTGAATAAGATCGCGCCTATGGTGTAGCACACCAACGGAAACAAGCCGTAGAGGCTGACCATGGCCAATTTCACCTGCATCGTTTGTTCTTGATTGGGCACAAAGCCCGCAAAGTCCAACACGAAGCCGGTTAACAGCAGCATGACACCCAAGGCACTCTTGTACACAAAGTTCCACGCAGCGAAGTAGGAACCCTCTTTGCGCTCGCCCGTTTGATACTCATCGAAGTCTATTACATCGCCCTGCACCGAGGGCCCCAGCGTGCCGCCGCAGCCATTGGCCAAACCGGCAAAAAACGCGAGCACGATGATCACCGCCAGACGCTGATCCAGATGGTCCAAAAACGGCAGCACAAACATGCCGCCAAAGGACACCCCGGTCATGACCATGCCGGCCATCCACACTTTGATTTTGCCGAACCGTTTGGACAGAGGAATCCACATGGGCACGAACAAAGACGACGGGATCATGTAGGCCAAAATAATCAGCGGCGCCATGGCTGGCGCCCCCACCACATACTGGGATATGTAAAGAGTGAGCGCGGCGATGGCGGCGCTGCCAACGTTTTCAATGAAAGTTACCGTAATCAGCAATCGAGCATGGGGATTACCCCAGATATCTCGAAACGCCCGCAACGGGCCGCCCTGCTGACGGTTTTGAAATTCCGGCCGCTCACGCAGCACCACGACGGCGTAAATCACCAGTACAGCCATGATCGCGATAGCCAAAAAGGCTAGGTCTCTGGCCAGCAACCGTACATTGCCGTCCGTGGAAAATTCTTCGTTGATGAGCAAAGACATGGCACCCAAGGACAAAATCGAGCCAAGGATGTAAAAAATGTGGCGCACCCCGAACAGGCGGCTGCGTTCGTGGTAGTCCGTGGACAGTTCGGCACCCAAAGCCATGTGGGGCACAAAAAATAGTGTCATGGCAGAGTAGAAACCGATGATGGCAACGGTCATCCATACCGTCAGATCGGTTCCTTCCATGGCAAAAGGCGGCGCAAATACCGCATAAAAGCCCAAGGATATGGGCAGACAGCTGGCTAAAATCCACGTGCGACGTCTGCCCCAGCGAAAGGTTGTGCGGTCGCTGAGATAGCCCACCAACGGATCCGATATGGCATCCCAGATGCGCGATAGGCTGAATATGGCGCCCATTACAGCCGGAGCGATCAGCAGCACATCCGTCGAGAACTTCATCACGTATAGGCTGAGAATCAGGTACATATACCCTGCCCCAATGGCCGGAGCACCAAAGGCTAGGGTAGTGGACCAAGACACTTTGTCCGTGGCGCCACTCACGAAGACTGTCGCTTTGAGAAAATTAACAGGCGCGGGCCATTGCCGCCGAGCCTACGCATTTTTAATGGTCAATCCACCATCCACCGGCAGGGCCACGCCGGTCATAAAGCTTGCCGAGGGCAAACAAAAATTCAGGGTGCCGTGGGCCACCTCTTCCGGTTCTGCGTAGCGCTTCAGGGCCACCCGGCGGCGCGCAAAAATCTGCTTCTGCTCGTCTGGAATGACGGCTGTCATACCGGTTCTGATGGGACCTGGGCAAATACAGTTCACGGTTATGCCCTCGGTACCCAGCTCTACGGCCAAAGACCGGGTCAATCCGATCACTCCATGCTTTGCAGCGGTATATGGACTGCCGCCCTTGGTCGCCCCCAGCCCCTCGGTGGAAGCGATATTGACGATGCGAGGGTTCGTCGACTGCCGCAGGTAGGGTAAGGCGTTTCGAATGGTGCGCTGATGAGCGGTCAGCAGGACCGTCAGCGATTTGTCCCAAGCTTTTTCATAGCTGTCTCGGTCGATCCGTATCGGAATGGAAATACCGGCGTTATTGATGAGGATGTCGATGCCGCCAAAGTGATCGGCGATGTCGCCAAAAACTCGAGCGATGGCATCGGCATCGGCTAAATCCATCGTCCAAGCCCGAGCCGTTTTCCCGGCTGCGGTAATCTCTGCAACCACATCGTTAACACCAGCCTCATTGATGTCCAAGGCCGCCACCTTGGCGCCTTGGTCTGCAAACAGCTTGGCGGTTGCTGCACCCATGCCGCTACCGGCCCCGGTCACGATAGCCACCAATCCCTCAATAGACCGACTCAACTGTGTTAGCGACATATCTCCCTCCCCTTAGTATTGTTTTGGGCATGGATACCCGCACCGGATAAACCGTGGGCATCCTCCCCTTATTATTTTTAGCGCGCAGCCTTGTTTTTCTTGGTTTGTGCTCTGCTTGGTTCTTCTGCCTATTTCCTACCAAGGATGCATCCACGCCCCTCTCATTACCGAGCTTACCAAGGATGGATGATTACGGGCATGGTTGCGTAACCGCGCACAAAGCTGGATTGAACCCGCTCCACCTCGCCGACAACTTCAATAAACCGAAAGCGCTGCATGATCTCTTCCCAAAGCACCCGAAGCTGCATCTCGGCCAGCCGATTACCCATGCAGCGGTGCACACCAAATCCAAAAGACAAATGATGGCGCGCATTGGGCCGGTCTATCCAAAAGCGATTAGGGTCGGGTATGACCCGTTCGTCTCGGTTACCCGAGACATACCACATGGCAACCTTGTCTCCTGCGTGCATCTGCTGGCCGCGAAATTCCAGATCTCGGGTGACCGTACGGCGCATAAATGCCAACGGGGTCTGCCAGCGAATTATTTCTGAGACCATGTTGGGAATTAACCCATGATCGGCTCGCAGCTTGTCGTACTCTCCCGGATTTTGATTGAGCGCCAACACTCCGCCGGATATGGAATTCCGGGTGGTGTCGTTACCGCCTACGATCAGCAAGATCAAATTCCCCAAAAATTCCATTGGGGGCATGTTCTGGGTGTCTTTGCCATGGGCCAGCATGGACAACAAATCAATCTTTGGCGGTTCGTTGCTGCGCTTTTGGCGCAGGTCAGTGAAGTACTCAAGACACTCCAGTAACGCAGCTCGTCGCTCGGCTTCTGGTGTCGGCCCGCCGGCTAACTCACCGGAGGTTGCCATATCCGACCAGTAGGTCAGTTTGTATCTATCTTCAAAGGGAAAATCGAAAATTGTGGCCAGCATCTGTGTGGTCAGTTCGATAGAGACCAAGTCTACCCAGTTGAAGGTTTCACCCACTGGCAGGGAATCCAAAATCGCCGCCGCACGCCGGCGTATGAGCGACTCCATTTGTTTCAGATTCATGGGTGCTACCACACCTTGGACAGTCTGGCGCT
>Ga0181579_10001071_pt1 | contig 22680 bp, 17 predicted proteins | sample 071ome_24_FD_132996 | JGI IMG/M metagenome (GOLD analysis project Ga0181579, IMG submission 132996) | Coastal salt marsh microbial communities from the Groves Creek Marsh, Skidaway Island, Georgia - 071402CT metaG (megahit assembly) | ecosystem: Environmental > Aquatic > Marine > Intertidal... | reverse complement strand
CGGCGCGTCGCGGCGCTCGCGTGCGCTCTAGTCGCCGCCGCGACGGTGGCGCGCGCCGAGCCGATGCATGGCATCGCCATGCACGGCGCGCCCCAATACGGCCCCGACTTTGCGCATCTGAGTTACGTCAATCCCGACGCGCCGAAGGGCGGCGAGCTGCGCCGTGGCCTGCAAGGCACGTTCGATTCGCTCAACCCGTTCATCCTTAAAGGGTCGCCCGCGGCGGGGCGGCATCACGTGTTCGAAAGCCTGCTCAAGCGGGTGTGGGACGAACCCTTCACGCTGTACGGCTTGATCGCCGAAACCGTCGAAACGCCCGAGGACCGAAGCTGGGTCGAATTCACTTTGCGCCCCGAGGCGCGGTTTCACGACGGCTCGCCGATTACCGTGGACGATGTCGTGTTTACCTACGAGACCCTGCGCGCCAAGGGCCGCGCCAACATGCGGCTGTTCTACAGCAAGGTGACGCAGGTCGATCGCATCGGCGCGCGCGGCGTGCGCTTCACCTTCGATCCCGCCCAAGCCGATCGCGAATTGCCGTTGCTGATGGGGCTGATGCCGATCATCTCGAAGGCCTATTACGCCGACCGGGCCTTCGATGAAACCACGCTCGAGGCGCCGCTGGGCAGCGGGCCCTACCGGGTGGCGGAGGTCGATCCAGGGCGCAGCATTACCTACCAACGGGTGGCGGATTATTGGGGCAAGGACCTCGCGATCAATCGCGGTCAGGACAATTTCGACACCATCCTCTACGAATATTTTCGCGACGGTAACGTCTTGATGGAGGCGTTCAAGTCCGGCGCGTTCGATTTCCGCGCCGAGGGCTCGGCGGTGCAATGGGCCACCGGCTACGACTTCCCGGCCACCAACGACGGCCGGGTGCGGCGCGAAGAACTGGTCAATCAACGCCCGGCCGGGATGCGCGCATTCGTGTTCAACACCCGGCGCGAGGTGTTTGCCGATCCCAAGGTGCGCGAAGCGTTGGGCTATGCCTTCGATTTCGAGTGGATCAACGCCAACTTGCTCCACGGCGCCTTCGAGCGCACAACCAGTTTTTTCGCCAACTCCGAACTTGCCGCGCACGGCGCGCCCGCGCCGGAAGAGATCGCCCTTCTGGAGCGGTGGCGCGGACAGGTGCCGGATGCGGTGTTCGAGGCCGCCCCGCTACCGCCCTCGACCGACGGGTCGGGCAACGTGCGCCGCAACCTGCGGACCGCGCGGCGCCTGTTTCAAGACGCGGGTTGGGTGGTGCGCGACGGGGCCATGGTACGGGCCGACAACGGCACGCCGTTGGCGTTCGAGATTCTGTTGATCTTTCCGGAGAACGAACGCATCGCGCTGACCTTTGCGCGAAATCTCGAACGTCTTGGGATCAAGGTGAAGGTGCGCACCGTCGATACCGCGCAGTACGAGTTTCGTCGCCAAACCTACGACTACGACATGATCATTCATACTTGGCGCATCTCGTTGTCGCCCGGCAACGAACAGGCGCATTACTGGGGCGCCGCGGCGGCCGACCAGGAGGGCACCCGCAACTACATCGGGATCAAAAGCGCGGCGGTGGATTGGCTGATCGCGCAGGTCACGGCATCGCGCGATCGCGCGCAGTTGGTCACGGCGATGCGGGCGCTCGACAGGGTGCTGCGCGCCGGTCATTACGTGGTGCCGCTGTATCATCAGCGCGTCGACCGGGTGGCCTACTGGGACAAGTTCGCGCGGCCCGCCGCGATCCCGACGTACGGTTTCGTGTTGGAAAGCTGGTGGGCGAAAGACGCCGCCCAGTAGCGCTAGGCCTTTCCGACCAACACCTTTAGACCCGGCTTGAGCGCGAGATCGCGGCGCAAGATTCGCAAGCCGTGTTTGGCCAGCAGGCGCGTCAGCGACGCGCGGTCGAAGTAGAGACAATGCGCCGGCGGATCGAACGCATCCCATCGCGCGATTTCCTTGGGCCGCCGCCAATGCCCGATATCGGGCGTGGTGAGATAAAGCTGTCCGTCCGGTTTCATCAGCCGTGCGATCGCCGCCACGAAGGCGTTGACGTCGGGGACATGCTCGATCACTTCGGCGCAGTAGATGATGTCGAACGTCTCGGCGGCCCCGGGATGCGCCGCGAGATAGGCCTCGACGGTGCCGTGGAAGAAATCGTTGTCGGGATAGTGCGCCCGGGCAAACGCCACCGATTTGGGATCGAGTTCGATGCCTTGTGGGGCGAACCCCACCTCGCGCGCCGCCTGCACCATGAACCCGCCGCTGGCGCCGACATCGAGCAAACGTGGCGCCGTGCCGCTCGCGCGTTTCCGTAGCCGCCGGGCGCGGCCGCGCGAGCGCCGCATTTTTTTGTCGACCTTGGCGAAATAGCCTTCCGTGGTGCCGGCATAGGCATCGTCGTACAGCGCGGTGCTGTCGTCCGGTTGCGGCAAGGGGTTGAGAAAGACGAACCCACAGCTGCGGCAGGTCACCACGTGGAGGGCATCTTTTTGGGCGAACGGCGCATGGTCGTGCGCATCGCAAATCGGGCAAGCCGTCACATCAATCACGGCGCGACCCTCTGCGATTCATCCCACCGGCGTCAAGCGCCGGACATCCGGTTTGCCCAGGCGACCGGCCCCGGCTAGAGTTCGCGTGCGAACAATCCCAGGAGGGAATGATGCGCAAAATCGGATGGATCGCCGTGGTGGCGGGTGTGGTTGCCTTTAGCGGCCCCGCGCTCGCACAAAGCTGTGGCGGTTTTCTTCATACGGCCAGTGAGAAGCAGATGACGACGGCTCAGTCGACGCCGCTGCAATCGAAACCGGTCGCACAAGACAAAAAGGGCTAGTCCCGCTTTGTTTTGGAAAACGGGCTGCATTGCGCGGCCCGTTTTCATTTTGTCGCCACAATCTCGGGCATAGGATGCGCGTTAGGGGACGCCAGCCTTCGGTGAAAATGCGCAACTTTTTTGAGGCCGACCGTGCTGTCCGCTGACGGACGATTCGAGATTCGGCTCACCCGCGATGCGGCCGATATCGAGGCCGCCCAGCGTCTGCGCTATCACGTCTTCTATGAGGAAATGTCGGCCGAGCCGACGCCCGAGATGCGCGACGCCCGACGCGACATGGACCGGTTCGATCCGATTTGCGATCACTTGATGGTGTTGGATCGCGAGCGGCCCGAGGGCCAACAGATCGTCGGCACCTATCGCATGCTGTTGCGCCCCGACGCCGAAAAGCACGGCGGCTATTACTCGGCCGGGGAATACGACATCGAGTCGTTCGTCGGCGGGTTCGGCGACCGCAACGTGGCCGAAATCGGCCGCTCGTGCGTGCATGCCGATTATCGCAATCAACGCATCGTCGAGTTGCTGTGGCGCGGGTTGGCGCATTACTACCGCGACAACAACGTCGAACGGGTTTTCGGGTGCGCCAGTTTTCCGGGCACCGACCCCGAGGCGTTGGCGCTACCGCTGTCTTATCTCTACCACCACCACCTCGCGCCGCCGGAATTGCGCGTGCGTGCCTTACCGGCGCTGCACGTGCCGATGGATCGCATCCCCAAGGATGAGATCAGTGCGCGCGCCGCCATCCGGCACGTGCCCGCGTTGATCCGGGCCTATCTTCGCTTAGGCGGCGTGTGCGGCGATGGCGCGGTGATCGATCATCAATTCGGCACGACCGACGTCTTTATGGTGTTGGCCATGGAAAACGTGCCAGAAAAATATCACGACTATTTCGAACGCGACGCAGCGGGCTGACCCATGACAAAACGACTACAAGATCGCACCGCGCTGGTGGTGGGGGCGGGCTCGATCGGACCGGGCCTCGGCAACGGCAAGGCCGCGGCCATTCTTTATGCGCGCGAGGGCGCCAAGGTGTTTGCGGTCGATATCAATGCGGACTCGGTCGAGGAAACACGCCAGCGCATTGCCGACGAGGGCAACACCTGTATCGCCCATACCGCCGATGCCACCGATGCCACCGCGGTGCAGGGCATGGTAGAGGCCTGTATGGCGGCCTTCGGGCGCATCGACATCCTGCACAACAACCTCGGGATCACCGAAATCGGCGGCCCGGTCGATTTGCCTGAAGAGCGCTGGGATCGGCTGATGGACGTCAACGTCAAGTCGATGTTCCTGGCTTGTAAGTACGTCTTGCCGATCATGGAGGCGCAAGGCGCCGGGGTGGTGACCAACATTTCCTCGATCTCGGCCGAACGCTACGCGGGCTTTCCCAGCGTGGTCTACAACACCGCCAAGGGCGCGGTGAAACAGTTCACCCAAAACGTGGCGATGGAATATGCCCGCAAAGGGATCCGGGCCAACTGCGTGCAGCCGGGTCTGGTCGATACGCCGCTGGTGCATACCTTCAAGGACGCCTACCCCGGCGATTGGGACGAGGTGGTGCGGCACCGGCATGCGATGGCGCCGATGGGCCGGATGGGCACGGGCTGGGACATCGCCAAGGCGGCGGTGTTTTTGGCCTCCGACGATGCGGCCTATATCACCGGCGTCAGCTTGCCGGTCGATGGGGGGTTGTCGGGGATTTTCACGACCCCGACCGAAATGCCGGAGTCATGACAAAACGGTTTCAAGTGTCATAAAACTGTCATCCACCGGTCATACGGTGCGCCAGCGCCGATAGGGCGACATCTCCGGGGGGAGCCGGCGCATGGCCGTAAAGACGGCACTCGACAAAGATCTCAAGAAGTACTCGCGCCTCGAAAAAGCGCGCTACCGCGTCGGCCGGGAAAACTTCAACCTGGGCCTAGGCGTCCTCTTTCTGCTGGGCGTTTTGGCCTATGCGATCATTCAGGCGGGGTCCTACGAGGGCAATACGCTGGTCATCGTCGCGGCGGTGATCGGCGGCTACATGGCGCTCAACATCGGCGCCAACGACGTGGCCAACAACGTCGGCGCCGCGGTCGGATCGGGCGCCCTCACCTTGCTGGGCGCGCTGGTGATCGCCGGTATCTTCGAGGCCGCCGGGGCGATCATCGCGGGCGGCGACGTCGTCAAAACGATCTCCAAGGGCATTATCGATCCCGACGCCATCCCCACCGCGGAGGTTTTCGTGTGGGCGATGATGGCGGCGCTGCTGTCGGCGGCGATCTGGATCAACCTTGCGACCTTTATCGGGGCGCCGGTATCGACCACGCACTCGATCGTGGGTGGCGTGATGGGCGCCGGTATTGCGGCCGCCGGGGTCAGCGCGGTGGATTGGGGCAAGATGTCCGAAATCGCCGCGAGCTGGGTCATCTCGCCGGTGCTGGGCGGGGTGATCGCCGCGGGCTTTCTGGCGGCGATCAAATACCTGGTGATCTTCAAAGAAGACAAGATTGCGGCGGCGCAACGATGGGTGCCCGTGTTCGTCGCGATCATGGCCGCGGCGTTCGTCATGTATCTCATGATCAAGGGGCTCAAGCGGATCATCACTGTCGATATGACGATGGTGGGAATCGCCGGGGTGATCGCTTTTGTCGTGGGCTATGTCGTCGTGCGTCATTTCGTGAACCGGGCGGCCGGCGGGTTGGAAAACCGGCGACGTTCGGTCAGCAACCTGTTCACGATCCCGCTGATCTTCGCCGCCGCGTTGTTGTCCTTCGCGCATGGCGCCAACGATGTCGCTAACGCGATCGGGCCGTTGGCGGCGATCGTCAGCACGTTGTCGATCGGTGAAATCGTCCGCACCGCGGCGATCCCGCCTTGGGTGATGGTCGTCGGCGCGATCGGGATTGCGGCCGGGTTGGCGCTATATGGCCCGAAGTTGATCCGCGTCGTCGGCGAAAAGATCACCAAACTCGACCGGGCGCGGGCGTTTTGTGTGGCGCTTTCGGCCGCCATCACCGTGCTGATTGCGTCGACCCTGGGCTTGCCCGTGTCCTCGACCCATATCGCGCTGGGCGCGATTTTCGGCGTCGGGTTCTTGCGTGAAGTTGTCGCGCACCGACGCCGCCAGTCCTTTTCGATGGCGGCTGCCCGAACCGCGGCGCAGCCGACCTTGCCGGGCTTTGCCCCACCGATCGATCGGCCTGCCAGCAACCTGGGGTCGGAGGCCGACGGTTTGACCGAAGCGGCCCGGGCCGGGATCGTGCTGACCAACGCCGAGCTCAAGACCATCAAGAAAGCGCGCAAACGGCTGCTGGTGCGGCGGCGCTACGTCTTTGCGATCGCGGCGGCCTGGGTCATCACAGTGCCTGCGGCGGCGCTGTTGGCCGCGATGTTCTTTTTCATGCTGCGTGGCATGCTGCTGCCCTAACCGCCGCTCGGCGTGTGCTAACGTGCGCCCGCTATGGTTCTAGCCGAGACCCCGCCCGACGCCGATAAAGGCGACCCTGCGCCGCCCAAAAAAGCGGCCGTGACGCCGATGATGGCGCAGTACCTCGGGATCAAAAATGACTATCCCGAATACCTGCTGTTCTATCGCATGGGCGATTTCTACGAGCTGTTCTTCGACGATGCGGTCAAGGCGGCGGCGGCGCTGAACATCACGCTGACCAAACGCGGCAAACACGACGGCGCCGACATTCCGATGTGCGGGGTGCCGGTGCATGCCGCCGACACCTATCTTTCGCGGCTGATCCGACAAAAATTCAAAGTCGCGGTGTGCGAGCAAACCGAAGATCCCGCCGAAGCCAAAAAGCGCGGCGGTAAATCGGTGGTGGCGCGCGATGTCGTCCGGCTGGTCACGCCGGGCACGTTGACCGAAGAAACCTTACTCGATGCCCGTCAGCACAATTACCTCGCCGCCCTCGCGCGCACCGGCACCGATCTTGCGCTGGCCTGGCTCGATCTATCGACGGGCGAGTTCTTAGTGCAAGCGCTCGATCGGCGGCATTTGGAACCGGATCTCGCGCGCCTCGACCCCGGCGAGTTGCTGGTGCCCGATGCGTTGCTGGGCGACGACACGTTGGGCCCAGCGTTGCGCGATTGGCAGGATGTGACCACACCCCTGCCGCGCGGGCCGGCCGATTCGACGGCGACGGCGCGGCGCTTGGCCAAGCACTATGGCGTCGCGGCGCTGGATGCGTTCGGCGATTTTTCGCGGGCCGAGGTCGCCGCACTGGGCACGGTGTTCGACTACGTCGACCTGACCCAGCGCGGCAAATTGCCGGCATTGCGTCCGCCGGCTTCGGTGCAAACCGCGCATCTGCTGTCGATCGACGCGGCGACGCGGCGCAACCTCGAACTGGTCCGAACCTTGTCGGGCGATCGCGAGGGCAGCTTGTTGGCGGTGATCGATCGCACCGTGACCGGCGCGGGGGCACGATTGCTGGCCGACCGATTGGCGGCGCCGGCCACCGATCCCGCGGTGATCCGCGACCGGCTCGACCTCGTGCAGTTCTTTGTCGAAGACGCCGCCCGCCGCGCGGATTTGCGCGCCTTGCTCAACGAAGCGCCGGATATGGCACGCGCGATCGCGCGACTGTCGTTGGGCCGCGGTGGGCCACGCGATTTGGCCGCCGTGCGCGACGGCCTGTCGGCCGCCGAAAAGGCACGCAAGCTGTTGGCCCCGGACGATCCGCCCGCACCGCTGGCCGCGCTGACCGACCCACTCGACGGCCACGCCGATTTGGTCGCGACGTTGGCGGCCGCGTTGGGGGATGAACTGCCGCATCTCGCGCGCGACGGCGGGTTCATCGCCAAAGGCTACGACGCCGCGTTGGACGAGTTGCGCACGTTGCGCGACGAAAGCCGCCTACATACCGCGGCGTTGCAAGCGCGCTATGCCGAAGCAACCGGCATCACCGGGCTGAAGATCAAACACAACAACGTGCTGGGCTATTTCATCGAAGTCACGCCGACTCACGCCGACAAGTTGGTCAAAGATTTACCCGAGGACGTGCGCGCGCCGTTTATTCATCGTCAAACCTTGGCCAGCGCGGTGCGTTTCACCACGACCGAACTGGGCGACCTGGAGGGCAAGATTTCCAGCGCCGCCGATCGCGCCTTAGCGATCGAACAATCGTTGTTCGACACGCTATCGGCGCAAACCCTGGCGCGCGCCGATGCCATCGGCGCGGCGGCGGCGGCATTGGCCGCGCTCGACGTGGCGGCGGCCTTGGCCGACCTCGCGGTGACGCGACATTACGTGCGGCCCCAGGTCGACGACAGCCGGACGTTTCAAATCGTCGGCGGGCGCCACCCCGTGGTCGAAGACGCGCAACAAAAGGCCAACGATCCCGCGTTCGTTGCCAACGACTGCGACCTCGGCGATGACGGTCAGGTCTGGCTGGTGAGCGGCCCCAACATGGCCGGCAAAAGCACCTTCCTGCGCCAGAACGCGTTGATCGTCATCTTGGCGCAAATGGGATCCTACGTGCCGGCGACGTCGGCGCATCTCGGGATCGTCGATCGGTTGTTCAGCCGCGTCGGCGCGGCGGACGATCTGGCGCGCGGCCGTTCGACCTTCATGGTCGAAATGGTCGAGACCGCGGCCATTCTCAACCGGGCGAACGACCGATCGCTGGTCATTCTCGATGAGATCGGGCGCGGCACCGCGACCTTCGACGGGCTGTCGATCGCGTGGGCGGCGATCGAGCATCTGCACGACGTCAATCTGTGTCGGTCGTTGTTTGCGACGCATTATCACGAGCTGACGGTGCTGGCGCATAAACTGCCGCGGCTCTCGACCCATGCTATGCGCATCAAGGAATGGAAGGGCGACATCGTCTTTCTGCACGAGGTCGTCGCCGGTGCGGCCGACCGCTCGTACGGCATTGCGGTGGCCAAGCTCGCGGGCCTGCCGCCGTCCGTCATTCGCCGCGCCAACGAGATTCTCAAAGCGCTCGAAGCCAGCGAACAAGGCAGTGCGGTGGCCCGTTTAGCGGACGATCTGCCGCTTTTCGCCGCGACGATGAGTGACACCGACGATGCGGCGGCGGCGGACGAAGGGTCTGCATTGGCGGTGGCCTTGGAAGAGATCGCGCCCGACGACCTCACCCCGCGCGAGGCATTGGAAGCGTTGTACCGACTGAAGGCATTATCGCGCGAGCGCTAGCGTCCTTGCCCCCAGGGGCATCGCACGCCTAGATTTGCGAACCCTTTTTTCTTTTCCAGAGAAATCAAGCGATGGCGGGACGGGCCGCACTGACGCGCCCCTGGGCATTTTTTGTGTTGACGGTGGCGATGGCGATCGCCGCCGCCAATCCCGTTGTGGGCCGCGCGGTCGTCGCCGAAGTGCCGCCGGTGGCGCTGACGTTTTGGCGCTTTGTGGCCGCGGTCGCGGTGTTGGCGCTGTTCGGCGCGGTCCCGCTATGGCGGCAACGCGATCTTTTTCTGCGCCACTGGAAAATGATGTTGGCGATGGGGGCGCCGGGGATCGCGGGCTACAACGCGTTTCTTTATCTCGGCGTGCAGACCACCACGGCGATCAACGCGGCGCTCATCACGGCCACGGTGCCGGTGGTCGTGGTGGCGATGATGGCGGTGGTGCACCGCGAACGCATCGGCGCGATGCTGGCGCTGGGGATGGGCATCGGCTTGGTCGGCGTCGCGGTCACGGTGATGCGGGGCGATCTCAACGTCTTGCTGAATCTTGGCTTCGTGCCGGGCGATCTCTTGATGTTGGTCGCCGTGTTCGCTTTTTCGTTCTACAGCTTGTTATTGCGCAACCTGCCCAAAGGCCTCCACCCCGTCGCCTTTATGTTGGTGATTCATGCGATTGCGTTGATCACCATCGTGCCGTTCTACGCCTGGGAGGTCGGCGCCGGCATCACCTTCGTGCCGGATGCGGCCGCGGTCGGCGCGATCTTGTATGTCGGCGTGATGGCCACCGCGGTGTCGTTCTCGATGTACAACTGGGCGGTGTCGGCGGTCGGCGTCGGGGCCGCCTCGCAGTTCGTTTATCTCACCCCGGTCTTCGCCAGTTTGATGGCAGTGGCGTTCCTGGGCGAAGCCTTCCGCGGCTTTCACCTCGTAGGGGTCGTGCTTATTTTCGGCGGCATCTACGTGGCCACGCGGCGTGCGGCGAAACCCAAACCAAGCGCGGCTGCATGAGCGTGCGCGCCCTCCTCGCGTTCTTTGTGAACCCCTACGTCGTTCTGACGCTGGTGATGTTGGCCGGTGCGGGCAACGCGGTGGTGGCGCGCGCCACGGTTGGCGAGATGCCGCCGGTCGCGTTGTCGTTTTGGCGCTGGGTGACGGCATTGATCATCGTTTTCCCGATCGGTGCGCGCGCGATGTTCCTGCAGCGCCACGTGCTCTTGGCCGAATGGAAGATCGTGGTGACGATCGCCGCCATCGCCGTCGCCGCGTTCAACACGCTGATCTACCTCGGGGTCCAACACACCACCGCGCTGAATGCCTCGCTGGTGCTGTCGGTGATCCCCGTCGTCACCGTGGGTATGTCGTGGGTGCTGCTGCGCGAGCGCGCCGGCCCACGGATGTTGGTCGGGTTGGCCGCGGGATTGATCGGCGTTCTGGTGATTATCGCCCGTGGCGATGTCGGTCTGTTGCTGGCGCTTGATTTCAACAGCGGCGACCTCTTGGTCTTCGCGTCGATCTTTTGTTGGGCCGGCTATTCGATCCTGCTGGGTCGTCTGCCGGCGGGCTTGCGGCCCGAAGGATTGTTGCTGGTCATGGTGATCATCGGCGTGATCCTGTTGGCGCCGTTCTATGCCTTGGAGGTGGCCGCCGGCGCGCGCATGGTGATCTCATTACCCAACGTGATGGGCGTCCTCTATCTCGGCGCCTTTTCGTCGGTTTTCGCTTACGTTTTGTGGAACTACAGCGTCAGCAAGGTCGGCGCCAACGTGGCCAGCCAGTTCACCTACCTCAATCCTGCGTTCGGCGGCTCGCTCGCGATTTTACTGCTCGGCGAATCGTTGCAGCTCTACCATGCGGGCGTTCTATTGATCTTTCTCGGCATCTACCTCGCCACCACATCGGGTGCACGCCGGTCCGCGTCGGGTGACGGAGACCGGTCATGAGCGGCACGACCTCGCCGTTGCGCGCCTTTGCAACCTCGCCCTATGTGTTGCTGACGCTGTGTTTTCTGTTTTGGTCGGGCAACTCGGTCTTTGCGCGCGGGGCGGCCGACGTCATGCCGCCGATGAACCTCGCCTTTCTGCGCTGGGGCGTCGGGATCATCGTATTGTTTCCGTTTGCCGCCCCGGTGTTGTGGCGCGAGCGGGCGATCTATCGTCGGCACTGGAAGATCTTTTTGCTGATCGCGATCACCGGCGTGACCGGGTTCAATTCGTTGATCTACCACGCGGTGCAACACACCACCGCGATCCATGCGACGCTGATCACGGCCGTCGTGCCGGCGGCCAGCGTCGTCGCGTCGTGGCTGGCCTATCGCGAAACCATTTCGTGGCGCACTGCGGTCGCGATGGTGGTCGCTTTCGTCGGCGTAACGGTCGTCATCTCGAACGGCGACGTCACGGTACTTGCGTCGTTGTCTTTCAATTCAGGCGATTTGATTGCCGTGCTGGCGGTGATTTCGTGGACGATCTATTCGGTGGGCCTGCGCGCGATGCCACGCGACGTGAACCCGATGGGGCTGCTGCTCGGTGTGATGATTTTGGGGTGGCTCTTCTTGGTGCCGTTCTACGCTTATGACGTCGCGACCGGCACGCGCGCCGCTCTCACGTTGGGTAACGTCGCGGGCGTGGTCTATCTCGGCGTCTTCGCCTCGGTCGTCGCCTTCGCGTTTTTCAACTACGGCGTGGCGCGGTTAGGCGCAAACCGCGCCAACGTATTCAATTATCTCTCGCCGATCTTTTCCGGCGTGCTGGCTGTATCGTTTCTCGGCGAGACGTTGGAGTGGTTCCACGGCGTGAGCATCGTGTTGATCTTCGGCGGGATCTACTTGGCGCAACAAGGCCGCCGCCCGGCACCGCAACCCGCAAAGGCGCCATGACCCAAGCGCGCAACGCCATTCTTTTGCCCTATGTGCTGTTGCTGCTGGCGACCCTTTTTTGGTCGGGCAACAACATCGTCGCGCGTGTCACCGTTCAGGAGGTGCCGCCGTTTTCGCTGACGTTCTGGCGGGTATTCCTGGCGCTGCTCATGCTGACGCCGTTTGCGTTGCCGGGCGTGATCCGGCAGTGGCCCGTCATCAAACGGCATTGGAAGATGATCACCTTTTTGGGTCTGTTGGGCGTGCCGACCTTCAACCTGCTGCTCAACTCGGCGGTCCAATTCACCACCGCGGTGAACGCCTCGCTGATCAACGGCGGCACCCCGGCGCTGACCGTGCTGCTCGCCTTCCTGTTGTTTCGCGAAGGCTTCGGCTGGCGCATGGTGGTCGGGATGATCGTCGCGTTCGGCGGCATTACCGCTATCGTCATCCAAGGCGACCTCGGGGTCTTACGCGCGTTCTCGTTCAATCCCGGCGATCTCTTAATGCTGCCGGCGATCGCGTCCTGGGCGGTCTACACCTTGGGGCTGCGCTTCAAGCCGGAAGGTCTCGACGGCTTGCCGTTCCTGATGCTCATGATGGTGGTCAGCATGCCGGTATTGGCCGCGTTCTACGCCTTTGATTTGGCCAGCGGTCGGACGTTTTCGCTGACCGCCAACAACGCGATTTCGATCGGCTATATCGCGCTGTTCCCGGCGCTTCTGGCTTTCGCGTTTTGGAACAAAGGCATTGCCGCCGTAGGCGCGGCGCGCGGCGTGCAACTGCAATACCTGATGCCGGTGTGGGGCGCGTTGGGCGGCGTGATTTTCCTCAGCGAACCGTTCCGCTCGTATCACCTGGTCGGGATCGTGCTGATCTTCGCGGGCGTCTTTCTCGCGACGCGCCGCCCCAAGCCCGCGACCTAGCTGTCGTACAGCACCACGCTGCGGATCGATTTCCCGGCGTGCATCAAATCGAACGCGCTGTTGATCTCGCCCAGCGGCATGGTGTGGGTGATCAACGGATCGATCTCGATCTTGCCGTCCATGTACCAATCGACGATTTTGGGCACGTCCGTGCGGCCCTTGGCGCCGCCGAAGGCCGAACCGCGCCACACCCGACCGGTGACCAGTTGGAACGGCCGCGTGGCGATTTCGGCGCCCGCGGGCGCCACGCCGATGATGACGCTTTCGCCCCAGCCTTTGTGGCAGCACTCCAGCGCATCGCGCATCACGCCGGTGTTGCCGATACACTCGAAGCTGTAATCCGCACCGCCTTTGGTCAAACCGACCAGATAGGACACAAGGTCGCCCTCGACTTCTTTCGGATTGACGAAGTGCGTCATGCCGAAGCGCTCGGCCATTTCCTTGCGGGCCGGATTGATGTCGACGCCGACGATCATGTCGGCCCCGACCAGACGGGCGCCTTGAATGACGTTGAGGCCGATGCCGCCAAGACCGAAGACCACGACGTTGGAACCGGGCTCGACCTTGGCGGTGTTGACCACAGCACCGATGCCGGTAGTGACGCCGCAACCGATGTAACAGACCTTGTCGAAGGGCGCGTCTTCGCGAATTTTCGCGACCGCGATTTCAGGCAGCACGGTGTAATTGGCGAACGTCGAGGTGCCCATGTAATGCAGGATCGGTTCTTTACCGAGGCGAAAGCGGCTGGTGCCGTCGGGCATCAAGCCGCGGCCCTGGGTTTCGCGAATCGCTTGGCACAGGTTGGTGCGGCCCGACAGGCAGTATTCGCACTGGCGGCATTCGGGCGTGTAGAGCGGGATGACGTGGTCGCCCTTTTTGACGCTGGTGACCCCCGGTCCGGTATCGACCACGACGCCGGCACCTTCGTGCCCCAGAATTGCGGGAAACAACCCTTCGGGGTCGGCGCCCGACAGCGTGAACTCGTCGGTGTGGCAAATCCCGGTGGCGCGCACCTCGATCAGTACTTCGCCCGCTTTGGGGCCTTCGAGATGCACGGTTTCGATCGAGAGTGGTTTGCCCGCTTCGAACGCGACGGCGGCTTTGACGTCCATGGTGTCCTCCCTTTATTGACCGGCAAGTGTAGCGGCGATCATCGCGGCTTCAACTCCCCTCGGCGGTCGGCGATGGGCGCGCGACGGCGGCATTGGCGAGGGCCAGTCCCAAGGTCATCAGGGCCACCGCCCCCCAGACCCATGCGCTGGGCCGTTCGCCGAACAACGCAAACCCCCAACCGATGCCGCAGGCCACGATGACGTAGGAAATTTGCGAAAAGAACACTGGGCCGGCACGCCGGATCACCTCGTACAGACAGAAGAACCCAACGGCTTGCGCCACCGCCGCCCACAACACGCCCGTCAGGGCGGCCGAGGATTGCCAGAACACCACAAGATCGCCGCTCAAGGCCGCGATCAGCAACATAACCACCGATCCGCCCAGCAACACCGATCCGCCCAGGGTGAGGGAATCCGATTCCGGCGGGCGCAACGTGGCCACGATGAGGTTGTTGGTCGCGGCCGAGATCGGCGCGATCAATGCCGGCAAGATCCAAATCGCCGCGCTGGCGTCGGGCAAACTGCCTTGGGGCAGCACGATCATCAACACGCCGCCGAGGCCAAGCACGATCGCCGCAAGGCTGAGCCAGCGCAACCGCTCGACCCGCAGGATGAAGGCAAAAGCGTAGGTCAGCGATGGGATCAACGTCATGGTCAGCGTCAAGACCGAGGCCGGAAGCACGTCGGCGACGAAGGCCAGGACCCCGGTCGGGATCAACATGCCGAACGACGCCGAACCGACATAGTGCGCAACCGCGCGCGGGCTCGTGTTGGGTCGTCGCCATCGCGCCGCGTGGAGGCCAAACACAAACACTGCACCCAGCAGGGATTGCCAGAACAAATAGGCCAACACGGGAAAACCCGCATCCGCGACGATCTTGTTGGCGGCGAACATGCTGCCGTAGCCGGCCCCGCCCAACAGCAGAAGGACGGTGGCGAACAAAATGTTGGGGCTCATCGGGTGCCGGTGTCGGTCGCGCCGGCTCGATTGGCGAGGTTGGCTAGGATCAGACCGGCGACCATCGCCACCACCGCGCCCCAGACCCACGGGCTCGGTCGTTCACCGAACAGCAGCAACGCCCAGGCTAGGCCGGACAACACGATGATGTAGGACGCTTGCGAGAAGAACACTGGCCCGGCCCGGCGGATCACCTCGTACAGCGCATAGTAACCCACGACCTGGACGGCCGCGGCCCAAATCACGCCGCCCGCAATCGTGCCCGTGGTCCAGAATGCTTGTAGCTCGCCGGTCGCGAGCGCGATGGGGAACATGATGGCCGTCGCGGCGAGCAACACCGCGCCGACCAAGGTGAGTGAATCCGAATCTGGCGGGCGTAACGTCGCAACCAGCACGTTGTTGGTCGAGGCCGCAAGCGGCGCGATCAAGGCCGGCAAAATCCAAATCACCGCGGCGGGGTCGGGCAAGCTGCTTTCGGGCAAGGCGATCATCAACACCCCGACGAAGCCCAGCGCCAATGCGGCGACGCTCATGGTGCGGAACGGTTCGACCCGCAACGCGAACGCCATCGCATAGGTAATGGCGGGCACCAAGGTGACCACCAGGGTTTGCACGCCGGTGGGCAGTTTGGTGGCGACCACGCTGAGCGCGCCGAAGGGCAACAACATGCCGAAGGCTGCCGAGACGACGTAATGCCCGGCATGTTTGGGCCGCCAGCTGGCGCGCGCGCCGCGGGCGAGATTGACGACCGTCACCAACACGCCGCCCAAGGCGGCCTGCCAGAACATGTAAGGAATGACCGGAAAGCCCGCTTCGCCGACAATCCGGTTGGCCGCCAGGATGCTGCCATAGGCGGCGCCCGCCGCCAGCAGCAGCAACGTCGGCAGGAGCAGGCCCGCCGGTGCCGGGGGCGACGCGTTCATCGGCTTATTCGGCTGCGGCTTCTTGCATGCCGTGTTTGGCACCGAGGTTGGCGAAATAGAGCCCGGCCAGCATTGCCGCGAAAGCGACCCAGAACCACGCCCCCAACGCCTCGTCGAAGATCAACTGCGACCACACCAAACCGGCAATGACGATGACGTAGTTGTATTGGCCGAAAAACACCGGCCCGGCGCGGCGAATGATCTCGAACATGCAAAAGAAGGTGATGCTGTTGATCCCGCCGGCCCACACGACGCCCCAAAACCCCATCCCAGGGACGTCCCAAAACGGAAAGAACCCGTCGGTGGCCATCATCAGAACGAACGAGATGATCGCGGCGCCGACCACCAAACCTGTGGCGCGCATGATCGAGGTCGCTTCCGGGGGGCGAACCACGGCGACGAAAACGTTGTTGGCGGCAAAACACACCGGCACCACCATCAGCAAGATCACCCACAATGCGGAATCGCCGCTCGGCAAGCCGCCTTCGGGGATCACCAATAACGCGATCCCGGCCAGGCCAAGGGCAAGGCCCAACAGGCTCAGCATGCGCCAGCGGTCGACCCGGGCGAGGACCGCGAACAAATAGGTCATCCCGGGCGTCAACGTGATCGCCAACGTGATGACACCGGCTTGAAGTTTGCTGGCAACGAACGCCAAGACGATGACCGACAGAACGACGCCCAACAACGACGTGACGGCGTAAGACATCAAATGGTCGCGCCGCATCCGCGGTAGATTGCCGGTGAGGGTGGCGATGACTAGTAAAATCACACCGCCGATTGCCGATTGCCAGAAGGTGAAGGCCATAAACGGCACGCCACCTTCGGCGGCAAACTTACTGGCGCTGAAGAAACTGCCGTAGATCGACGCGCCGCCGATCAACAATAGCCACGGCACGAGGAGCGACGGCACCTCTTTCGGTGCGGCGCCGCCGGGGGCGCGGGCCGCGGAGTTGGAATCGGTCAATGGCTATTCCTTCGCTGCTTGCCGGGCTTCGCGTTCGCGAATCGATTGGTTGGTGCCGCGGTTGGCGAGGAACAACCCGACCGCCATGAAGGCGATCGCCAACCACACGATGGGCGCAAAGCTGTCTTGAAAGATGATGAAGGCCCAGATGATCCCGGCCGCCGGCACGATGTAGTTAAACTGCGAAAAGAAGACCGGGCCGGCGCGGTGAATGACCTCGAACAACACGAGGAAGATCACGATATCGGTAAAGCCCGCCCAAACGGTGCCGCCGATCCCCCCGGCGGTCGCGCCCTCAAAGAAATAGAGCCCGTCGATCGCCCACATGAAAGGGAACATCACCACGGTGGCAAAAACCAACACGCCGGTCGAGAGCTGCAAGGTAGTCGATTCGGCAGGGCGAATCAGCGCCACCACGACGTTGTTGACGGCATAGCCGAGTGGCGCGATCAGCGCGACGAGAAACCACACGCCGGACACATCGCCGCCGAGGTCGCCCCATGTCCAGGGTTGTACGATCAAGACCACACCGGCGAGGCCGACGATCAGCCCGCCCGTGCTCCAGATGTTGAACCGTTCGAGCCGCGCGACAAAAGCGAAAATGTAGGTCAGCGCGGGGGTCAGCGTGAGGGTCAGGGTCAGCAAACCCGCCGGCAACTGGGGCGCCGCGAAGGTCAGCGCGACTAGCGGAATGGAAAAGCTGAAGATCGCGGTGAACCCGTATTGGCGCAAATGGGCCACGCTCAGTTTCGGCAAATCCCGGAGCATCATGGAAACCACAAGAAGACCGGCCGCGCCAAAGAAGGATTGCCAAAACGCCAGCGCCATCGACGGTACGCCGCCGTCGACCGCGATCCGGTTGGCCGAAAAGAAGGTCGCGTAGATGATGCCGCCACCGACCAGCAGGACGAGCGGAAAGGCGAGCGAACGCGCAGGGGCGCCAGTCGAATTCATGCGGTATCTCCCTTTTTCCCCGAGGGGCGGGCCAGCCTATAGCCGGCTTGGGCTAAGGGTAAAGCGATTGGGACCGATTTTCGCGTGCAGCGGCCCGGTGGCGCGCCTATCTTGACGATAAGGCGGCCCTAGCGAACCGCCGACCGGACTCATGGCCCCAATCACTGCACAACGCGACATCATCGACCGCCGCCAACTGGCCGCGGCGATCGCCGACATCGCGGCGCAAGACGCACCGCGCAGCACAAAGACGCGTGCCGCGGTGTTGGCGCTTGTCGGCGCAACCCTGGAAAGCGGGCGCCGCACCATTCAGGCGCGCTTTGAGGCAAATCGCGCCGGTCTCGAAACCGCGCAGGCCAATGCGTTTCTCATCGATCAGGTCGTGCGCACGCTGTACGACCACGCCTCGCTTCATGTGTATCGCGCGACCAACCCGACACCCCAAGAACGACTCTCGATGGTCGCGGTGGGCGGCTACGGCCGCTCGGAGATGGCGCCCTACTCGGATGTCGATCTGCTGTTTCTGTATCCCTACAAGCTCACCGCGTGGGGCGAGCAGGTCGTCGAATACCTGCTCTATTTTTTGTGGGACCTTGGGTTGACGGTCGGCCAGTCGACGCGATCGGTCGACGACTGCATTCGATTGGCCAAAAGCGACGTGACGATCCGCACTGCGATTCTCGAAGCACGCTACGTGTGGGGCGACCGCGCGTTGTACGACGAGCTCCAGGGTCGGTTTTCCAAAGAAGTCATCGAGGGCACCGGACACGACTTCGTCGAAGCGAAGTTGGCCGAACGCAACGAACGGCACAAACGTTTGGGCGATTCGCGCTATCTCGTCGAACCCAACGTCAAAGACGGCAAAGGGGGTTTGCGCGATCTCCACACCCTGTTTTGGATCGCCAAGTACGTCTACGACATCCGCGACATCGACGGGCTCGTCGGATTGGGTGTGCTGACGGCCGCCGAGCTTCGCAGCTTTCGACGCGCCGAGAACTTCCTATGGGCGGTCCGGTGCACGCTGCATTACACCGCCGGTCGTGCAGAGGAACGCCTGACCTTCGAAGTCCAGCCCGATATCTCGCGCCAACTGCGCTACCGCGACAAGGGGCATACCTCCAGCGTCGAACGGTTCATGAAGCACTATTACCTGGTGGCGAAAGAGGTTGGCGATCTCACCCGCATCTTTTGTGCCAGCCTCGAAAACCAACAACGGCGAAAGCCCGTTTTGGCGCTCGGTCGACTGGGCCTGTTCCGGCGCGAACTCGACGGCTTCGTCGACGAAGGTGGGCGGCTCACCGTGGCCGATCCCGCGACTTTCGGAAACGATCCCGTGGCGATGCTGCGACTTTTTGCGGTGGCGCAAGAGTACGATCGCGACATTCACCCTGATGCCATCAAGTTCATCACGCGCGCGCTCAAGCGCATCGACGACGACGTGCGTCAGGATGCCGACGCCAACGCGCTGTTTCTGAAAATCCTGACCAGCCGCAAGGCGCCCGAAAAAACCCTGCGCCGCATGAACGAGGCAGGCGTTCTGGGGCAGTTCGTGCCCGACTTCGGCCGGGTCGTGGCCCAAATGCAGCACGACATGTATCACGTGTTTACCGTGGACGAGCATTCGATCCGGGCGATCGGCGTGTTGAACCAGATCGAAGCCGGCGCGCTCAAGGCCGACCATCCGCTGGCCAGCGGCTTGATCAACGATATCCAGTCGCGCCGCGCGCTCTACGTTGCGGTTCTTTTGCACGATATCGCCAAGGGCCGCGGCGGCGATCACTCGGAGCTCGGCGAAGAGGTCGTGCAGGACCTCGGGCCTCGGTTCGGTCTCGACGCCGACGAGGTCGAAACCGCGGCGTGGTTGGTGCGTTGGCACCTATCGATGAGCCATACCGCTTTCAAGCGCGATGTCCACGACCCCAAAACCGTGCTCGACTTCAAAGAACAAGTGCAAAGCGTCGAACGCTTGCGGCTTTTGCTGATTCTGACGGTGGCCGATATCCGCGCGGTCGGGCCGGGCCGGTGGAACGGCTGGAAGGGCGAGCTTCTGCGCGATCTTTACTATGCAACACGTGATGCGATCACCGGCGTGTTCGATGATCGCACCGGCGCCGCGCGGCGCGATGCGGCGGTGGCGGCGTTGCGTCCGGAACTGACGTGGCCTGCGGCCGAGTTCGAGGCCTATACCGAACGCTTTTACCGGCCCTATTGGCTGGGCTTCGATAGAGAGACCCATGCACGCCATGCGGCCTTGATCCGCGATGCCGATACGCGCGAGCAACGCCTCGCGATCGGCGCTCACGTCGACGAGTTTGCCGCGGTGACCGAACTGTCGGTCTATACGCCCGATCATCCTGGACTGTTCTCTCAGTTGGCCGGCGCGATTGCCTTGACCGGGGCCAGTATTGTCGATGCGCGCATTCACACCTCGTCCGACGGCATGGCGATCGACACGTTTTGGCTGCAAGACCAGGAACGCCGTCCGTTCGCGGGAAAAGGCAAGCGGGACCGGTTGCGCAAAAACATCGAGGCCGTATTGGGCGGCAGGTTGCGCCTAGCCGAGGCGCTGGCGCAGCGTCCCAATCGGTGGCCCGAACGCGCCAACGTCTTTTCGGTCCAGCCGCGGGTGTTGATCGACAACAGCGCATCGCACGTCCACACCGTCATCGAAATCAACGCGCTTGACCGCGCCGGTCTTCTTTATGACGTCACGCAGGCGATCTCAGCCGCCGGCCTGTCGATCGCCAGCGCGCAAATCACCACCTACGGCGAACGCGCGGTCGACGTCTTTTATGTCAAAGACGTCTTCGGTCTAAAGATCACGCACGAAGGCAAGCGCGAGAAAATCCGCGAGCAGATATTGGGGGCGTTGCGCGCCGGGGCGGAACGCGCGGCACTCGCCGCCGCCGAATAACGGATTAGGCGGCCTGAGGGCGGCGCAGGAACGTCACCCGAACCACGAGGGCCAATAGGCCGCTCGCCATCATCACGACGACCAACGACATGGCCGTGCCGTCGTGGAAAACCCCGACCAACGCACCGGCTCCGGCGCCGACCGCAAACTGCGTCATGCCGAGAAACGCCGATGCCGTGCCCGCCATGTGGGGAAACTCGCTGAGCGCGCCGGCGGTCGCATTGGCCCCGATCATGGTGACGAACAACATCATCACCACGACCGCGCCGATCAGAGCGGCCAGGGGGAGCACGAACAAGCCGGCGAGAAACACCAAGACCCCGCCGACGGCGATGCCGATAGTGCCGGCCGCCAACATGCGGTCGACACCGATCCGGGTGACGAGACGGCTGTTGATGAAGCTGCCGACCATCAAGGCGACGACATGGGCGGCAAACAAAAATCCGTAAAGCTCGGGCGCGACACCGAACAATTCGATCACCACGAACGGCGAGCCGGCGATATAGGCGAACATCGCGGCAAAGCTCAGCCCCTGACAAAACGCGTAGCCGAGGTAGCGTTTGTTGCGGATCAGCGCACCATAGGATTTGGCCATCTCGCCGACATGATGGGTCGTGCGCCGTTCCATCGGGAGCGTTTCGCGCAAGGGATAGACCGTGATCGCGAGGCACAACACGCCGAACCCGGCGAGCGCCCAGAAAATCGCGCGCCAGCCGAAGAACACCAGGACCTGGCCGCCGAGGATCGGCGCGGCCATCGGTGCAATCGACATGACCACGAACAACAGCGACAGCGTGCGGGCGGCCTCGTCGCGGTCGTAGCGGTCGCGCACGATCGCCCGCGCCAACGACGCCGCAGCCGAGCCCCCAAGGGCCTGCAGGAAACGAAACGCGATCAACACGTCGATCGAGCCGGCCAGAGCGCCGCCGATGCTGGCGGCCACGAATATGGCCAACCCGGCATACAAGATCGGTTTGCGGCCGAAGCGATCGGACAGCGGTCCCCACACGATCGGTGCGACGGCAAAGCCCAACAAAAAGGCGCTCAGCGTCTGTTGCACCTGGCCGGAATCGGTCATCAGGTCTTGGGCAAGGGTCGGGAAGGCGGGCAGGTACATGTCCACCGACATCGGCGCGGAGGCCGACAAAGCGGCCAAGATCAACAGCAGCGTGATGCCGCCGGGGCTTTTGCTATTCAATGCGGGGAGCCGATGTGGTCAATTGAACGCCCGCACGATACCAGGATGCCCCTGAACGCCAAATGCTCATGATCCGACGGTTTCCGCGGAGCGCGCGCCGATGAATCTGGCGCGCGCCGTCGCCACGATCGGCGGCTACACCATGGTGAGCCGGGTCTTGGGCTTTGCCCGCGACATTCTGATCGCGGCGATCTTGGGCGCTGGTCCGGTCGCCGACGCGTTTTTCGTCGCCTTCAAACTGCCCAATTTCTTCCGCCGCCTCTTCGCCGAAGGCGCGTTCAACGCCGGCTTCGTGCCGCTGTTCTCCGGCATCCTCGAGCAAGAAGGCAAAACCGCAGCGCAAGCCTTCGCCGAGCAGGCGCTGGCCGTCCTGTTGCTGACGCTTTTTGTCTTCGTTACCGCGCTGCAGATCGTCATGCCGCTGGCGATGTACGGCTTGGCGCCAGGCTTTGTGGACGAACCGGCCAAGTTCGATCTCACGGTGGCGCTGACGCGTCTGACGTTCCCCTACCTTTTGTTCATCAGTTTGGTGTCGTTGGCGGGCGGTATTCTCAATAGCATCGGGCGCTTTGCCGCCGTGGCCGCGACGCCGATCTTGCTGAACCTCACCTTGATCGCGTTCCTAGGCTTGGCCGCGCAGTCGTTCGAAACACCCGGTCACGCTTTGGCATGGGGCGTTGCGACGGCCGGCGTCATTCAATTCGTTTGGGTGTTCGTTGCCTTGGCGCGCGCTGGCTACCGATTGCGCTTGCCGCGACCGCGCCTGACGCCACGGGTGCGCGAATTGCTGTGGCTGATGCTGCCGGCCGCGATCGGGGCCGGCGTGGTGCAGATCAACTTGTTGACCGACATCATCATCGCCTCGCTGCTGCCTGAAGGATCCATCTCGTTTCTCTACTTCGCCGACCGGGT
>Ga0181579_10001066_pt1 | contig 22714 bp, 27 predicted proteins | sample 071ome_24_FD_132996 | JGI IMG/M metagenome (GOLD analysis project Ga0181579, IMG submission 132996) | Coastal salt marsh microbial communities from the Groves Creek Marsh, Skidaway Island, Georgia - 071402CT metaG (megahit assembly) | ecosystem: Environmental > Aquatic > Marine > Intertidal... | reverse complement strand
GAGGTCGCCGGGGCGCCAGCCCTTCTCGTACTCGCGATCGACCGTGAAGATTCCGTCCGGGGTCTGCGAATCTCCACGGACCCATTTTCCCCATTCGGTGGAATCACGTTCGACATAGGGAATCCCGCTTCCGGTCGACACATTGATCGCCCATTCGGTCCGACCGTCCACGACGACGAACATCAATTGACGCGTCTTGTCGACCTCGATGAGCGATCCCGAGTCGGCACGGCCCCGCACCCGACTCTGACGTTCCGAGAGGGCTGCCGCAGTCGTCTCGTCGATCGATTCGTTGGGTTCGAGCCCTCGGAACTTCTGAAAAGCCATGACTGCCTGTCTCGTGGTGACGCCGTAATCGCCATTGGCTGACTGCAACCAGAAGCCCAGTTCGAGCAGTCGTTCCTGCGCCCGACGGGCGCCTTCGCCTGAACGCCGACCGACGGCTTCGATCGGAACACCCGTTGCCTCGACCACCTCGAGCGGCAGTGTGGAGGGAGGTGGTGAGGTGGACGTCGTGGTGACCGGTTCGTCGAGGACCAGTGGGATCGTGGTGACCTGATTGATCAGGGGTGGCAGATCGACGGTTGCCACCGAAGGTGTGGCGGCGACTGCACCAGATCCCGATGTCGAGCAAGCCGACAGCAACGGAACGATCGACAGGGTGACGAGCGAGAAGATCGCGGCACCCGTTCGACCCGAACGACTCATCGATGGCGAGATCGTCCGGTCGCACATCACAGCGACCCCGAACGTAGTGACGACGTCCGCCCGTATCGCGGATACTTATGTCATCTTGTCACCTCGCCGGACGGACGAGTTCAGGAGTAGTGGCCGGGCACTTCGAACCACACTGTCAATCCGTACTTGACTCCGGAACGCAACGGTTCGACCAGATGTGGATGCGTCACGAGTGACGGCCACACCAGGAGTGAACCAACCGGAACGTCGGCATTGCTCACGCCTTGACGGGGGAAACTGAGTTCGGCACCGTCGTAGTCGTCGTTCAACTTCACCGAAGCCGACACCTGAGCGACGTCGTGGTGGATTCGAAGTTCGGTTTGAGCGTCGAGGGAGTACTTGATGACGAACACGTCTCGTAGACCGCAGTAGTCGATGAGAGGCCAGACGTCCTGGAGTTGTGGCCAGATACGTCGACCGAGATCGTTCTGCACATGCTCGAAGAGTCGAGGGCTGACCATGGCGAGACTGACTTCATGACCCGGTACCGGATCATCAGGCTGGGGTTCGAAGCCACCGACTGCCTCGGCGGCCCTGATGATCGCCGAGCACATCGCCGGTGTCCAGAACGGCACGACGTACAGCTCGGGACCCACTTCACTGACCGAGCGTCGCGGATCGACGGCGTCGTCGTAGGCCAGGACGCGTCGAAGGTCGTCTGGAATCTCCGTCGTCATGGCTGTCGAGTCTGCCAGCGTCGGGGAATCGTCCACGCCCCCGTCGTGATCGCACTCCAACGAAACACGGACCGAGCGTCGTCGAGGGACCCAGGTAAACCGAGACTCTCGAGCAATACCGAGACGACCTCTTCGACCGAGATCCCTTCAGCGGCGAGATCGTCCAGGGTCACCGCGCCATGGCGTTTGGCCAGCCGTTCTCCGTCGTCCCCCACCACGAGAGGAACGTGCGCGTACCGAGGGGTTGTCACGCCCAGCAGCTGCTGGAGATGCAGATGCCTCGGAGTCGACGATGCCAGGTCGTCACCTCTCACCACTTGAGTGATCCCCTGTTGGGCGTCGTCCACGACGACCGCGAGGTTGTACGCCGGCACGCCGTCATTACGTCGCAGTGCGAAGTCGTCAACCGAACCTTCTACTTCTCCGAGGACGAGATCGTCGAACGAGTACGTCTCGGCCTCGGTGCGCAGGCGAATCGCCGCCGGCCGACCCTTGGCCATGCGGTCGGCGATCTCACGGTCGGACAGATCACGGCAAGTTCCGGGATAGATGCCATCAGGATTTCGTCCGTGCGGCGCATTGACAGCGTCGCGGATCTCTTTACGCGAGCAGAAGCAACGGTACGTCAAACCACGGGAGCTCAAATCGTCGACGATCGAGTCGTAGATCGCGAATCTCTCGCTCTGTCGCCAGACCGAACGCGGAAACGTCAGTCCGATACGTTCGAGATCGGCGAGTTGTCGCAACTCTTTCTCGACCGACGAATTGGCTCGATCGAGATCCTCCACGCGTACCAACATCTCGCCACCAGCCGACACGGCGCCGAGCCAGGCCACCAAAGCGGTTCGCAGATTCCCGACGTGCAGCGTTCCCGTGGGGGACGGTGCGAATCGTCCGCGGGTCACACCGTTTGCCTTCACCACCGCATTCTCCTTGATCGGTGAGGACTCAGGTGTGCTCATCTGGTGAGATGGCTCGGTGAGCGAGAAACGACGCGAGCTCAACCGGCGACAGAGGATGGCCCTCATCCTCGAACGCGACGGTGCCGAGTGCGTGTGGTGTCGGCGTTCGATCGACATCCATCTGGTGGAAGCCACCACCGAACACCTCGTTCCACGTATCAAGGGCGGGCCGAGCATCATCGAGAACGAGGTGGCCGCCTGTCGTCGTTGCAACGGCCAGCGAGGTCATCTGACCCCGGCGGAATGGATCGATGAGTGCGAACGCCGAGGTTGGGAACCGAACCGCGACGTCGTCGTCGGAGCTCTGCGCCGTCTCGAGCAGGCCTTCGTCGAACGGGGTGGCATGAGACGGGCCCGCCCGTACGTGGCAACGCAGCTTCGTCGCCTCACCAAGGCCTCTCGGTACTGACATGAGGTTCGTTCGGCCGACGATCTTCGCGATCATCCTGATCGCCCTGATCGTCGTGGTCGCGGCTCTCGTCGTTCGGAACCGTGAGCCAGCATCCGTCGATGTATCGACCACTGTGCGCTCGGCGGACACCACGCTTACGATTCCGAGTCCTACGACGGATATTCCTCGAACGACTGCGACCACCGGTAGTTCCGAGACAACGACTCCCCCAACCGCTTCGCCGACGACTTCCCCCAAATCGACTGTTGTGTCATCGGCAGCTCCCACATCGGCTGAAACCTCAACAACTGTTTCAGTCACCCCGACGTCACCACTCGATCTTCTGCGGCTCGAACCCGAGCAACAAGATGGTTACGACCGCGACTTCTTCAGACATTGGATCGACGTCGATCGAAACGGATGCGACACCCGTCGCGAGGTGCTGATCGCCGAATCGACGACCCCTGTCGTCGTAGGCAGCGGATGTTCGATCACCGGAGGCACATGGTTCTCGGTGTACGACGGTGTCACCACTACGAATGCATCCAGTTTCGACATCGATCACCTGGTTCCGCTCAAAGAGGCCTGGAACTCAGGCGCTCACAGCTGGAACCCGGCCGCTCGTGAGGCCTTCGCCAACGATCTGTCACTCGACGTGTCACTCATCGCCGTCTCGGCATCGAGCAATCGCTCGAAGAGCGATGGTGATCCAGCCGATTGGCTGCCCCCGAGATCCAGCTATCACTGCACGTACGTCTCCTCGTGGATCGCGGTGAAGAGAGCCTGGAACCTTTCGGTCGACCAGCGTGAATACGACGCTCTGGCAGCCGTGTTGGCCGGTTGCTGACGAGACCTCGTCAGGGATGACGAGCTACGAAGTCGACGATTGCGCTCGCGAACTCAGGTCCCCTGTCCTCCTGTAGAAAGTGACCGGCGCCAGCGATGGTCGTGTGAGGCATTCCTTCGCAGCCGGGCACGTGTTTGCGAAATGCCCATTCACCGTTTCGCGTGACCGGATCGCTGTCGCTGAACATGCAGACGAACGGTTTGGTCCAGGTGGCCAGGACCTCCCACGCCGCACGGTTCTCGGAACTCGAAGGAGCGTCGACCGATGCCGGAACCAGCGTGGGGAAGATGCGAGCCCCTGCCTTGAATTCGTCGTCCGGGAACGGAGCGTCGTATGCCGCCACCACAGCAGAGCCGAGGGGTTTCGTCGCACACCCTCCTTCGACGATCTTGCCCACCTGGAACACCGGGGTGTTCTGACTGAACTCGCGCCACGCGAGGAACGCGTCGTTGGGAGGCGGATCGCCGGTCGGTAGACCGCCGTTGCCGAGAACGATTCGGGAGAAACGCTGCGAAAGAGACGTGGCGAGTCGCAAGCCGATCAATGACCCCCAGTCCTGACACACGAGTGTGAGTCGATGGAAGTTGTTGGTGAGAAGCCACTGGCTCATCCAGTCGACGTGGGCTTCGTAGGAGTAGTCGGACGTCGCCGTCGGCTTGTCACTACGCCCGAAGCCCACGAGATCGGGAGCGATCACCCGATGACCAGCTTCCACGAGCACGGGAATCATGTGTCGATAGAGATACGACCATGTGGGTTCTCCGTGCATGCACAAGATGGTTTCAGTTGCGTCGGACGGACCGACGTCGACGTGGGCGACACGCAACGTCGTTCCGTCAGCTGCTCTCACATCGGTGTACACGGGCTCGTACGGGAAGTCGGTCAGACCGTCGAAACGTTCATCAGGAGTGCGCACTACCAACATGGGCCCACCGTACCCATCGCTCTGGTTCGTGAACGAGGGCGGTCCGATGACGATCGGATGACAGTCAGATGACGTACGTGCTCGACAGCCGGGCTGGAGCTCCGTCGGCCGTCCGCAACCGACCTTCGTCGACGAGCTGGGTCAGATGTGACAGCACACTTCGTGCCGCTGCCACGTGGAGGTGTGGTGACACGGCGGCGTACATCCGTCGCACCATCGGGGCCACCGTGGTGAGCCCGTCAGCAATAGCTTCGAGAACCTGTCTCTCACGGGACAGTCGGTGTTCGTAATACGCGTCGAGGAAGGGCCCCGGGTCGGTGACCGGAGCGCCATGGGTGGGCCACAGAACGGCGTCACCTCGGCGACGGACTTTGTCGAGGGACGACAGGTAGGACCTCATGTCCCCGTCCGGTGGAGACACGACGGTGGTACTCCAACCCATGACATGGTCCCCGGTGAAGAGAGCTCGCTCCTCGTCGAGAGCGACACACATGTGATTGGAGGTGTGGCCGGGCGTGTGTACGCCACGGAGAGTCCAGCCGTCTCCTTCGGCCACCAGACCACCGTCTTCGACCCGAATGTCGGGAACGAATTCGGTGTCGACGGTTTCGCGGATCTCGAAGTCGTCGGGATCGAGACCCGCCTGACGGGCGATCTCTTTCTCGGCCGCGATCTCCTCGGCCGACTTCGGCGGCGGTGCCAGTTGCTTCATGACCTCGAGGTCGTCAGCGTTGTCAAGAAGTCCGACGGCACCGTGAGGCTTCCAAGCCACCGTGGGTGCGCCAGTGAGTTCTTTCAACCAGGCAGCGAGACCCACGTGATCGCTGTGACAGTGCGTGACCACGATCGCCGTGACCCGTCGGTCGACGAGCACGGCCTCGAGAGCCTGTCGATGTTCGGGAACGTCGGGGCCCGGATCGATCACTGCGCATTCACCGTGCGAGGAATTCGGAGAACCGATCAGGTAGGTACCGGTTCCGGTGAAGGTGTAGTGATTCGGATTGCGCGCGATCACCCGCTCGACCCGAGTTGCGACACGCTCGGCCGTGGCGTAGTTCAGCGGATCGATCGGGGCTACGAATGGAATACCCGCCATCGCTCCTCCTTCACTCGCCGACGACGCCGTTGAACTCTGCGGTGTCGAATTCTGCCAACGCTCCAACGATACGCACCTCGCCCACTCGGCGCCCATGTCCGAGAACGGGCGAGATCCATGCCGCCGGATCGACTCCGCTCACGTCGACACCGAGCGCACGAAGTGCAGCGTGCATGAGTGGGGGTCGCGCTCGATTGGACCCGTCGGCAACTTTCAACGCCACCGCTCGACCGTCGGGCAAAGCCGCAGCGAACACACCTTCGGCTCCGTCTTTGGCCATAAGACCGTCGATGCCCTGCATGATGAGTGTGACGTCACGTCGCGGACCTCCGACCATGATCGGATTCGACGACATCGCCCGATGAATTCGCGATCCTGTCGCACCGGCATCGCCGGTAGCCATGCCGCGAAAGGCGCGCGCCAGACCGACGAGCGAGATCACGTGGGCCGGAGCTCCACATCCGTCGACACCGATACCGGCGACCGGCGAACCGGTGAGTGCGGGAATCGCATCGGTGATTGTGGTCTGGAGCGGATGGCTCTCGTCGAGATATGTGGAGAGATCCCAGCCGTTCACCCGACAGGTGGCGAGCATTCCCGAGTGCTTACCCGAACAATTCTGCTGCAACGAGGTCTTCACACCGCCGGAGCGCACGGCGTCCTCCATGGCACCGCTGTCGAGCGGCCAGTCGGCCGTGTTGAGCAAAGACGATTCGTCGAGGCCGGCCGAGGCCAGTATCTGACGCGCTCCGTCGAGATGGCGGGCTAGTCCGTCGTGGCTCGCGCACACCAGAGCTAACAATTCGTCGGGAAGATCGAGTCCGCTCTGCACCATGGCGAAGGCTTGCAACGGCTTGATCGACGATCGCGGGAAAACAGCCAGACCGGGGTCACCAATCGAGAACGCCACCGAACCATCGGCCGACAACGCAACGAGGGCGGCATGGTGAATCGATTCTTCATGCCCCGATCTCGTGGTGACCGCTACGGCTTCGAAACCGATCGTCGACTCGAGATTCATCAACGATTCCGGCCGCGACGCAGACGTCGTCTCTTCCCTGCGGATTGATCGGAACGACGCTCGCGACGCTTGGTTCGTACCTTCTCCTCCTCCATGTCGACCAGAGGATCTTCGATCAGTTCGTGACGTTCACCCGAGGCCGCCGACAGCGCAACCGCCATGGCCGCGACGGGCAAGGCGAGGATCGCCCCCACCGGACCGAGCAAAGCGGCTCCGGCGATGGCGGCTCCGAACGACACCGCCGGATGAATTTCCATAGTGCGCGCGGTGACGCGTGGTGCCACGACGAAATTCTCGAACTGTTGGTAGAGGACGATCACGACGAGGACGAGTAGAGCATCGAACGGCGAATCGATGAACGTGAGGACCACAGGTAGGACTCCGGCAATGTAGGTGCCGATCACCGGAATGAACTGCGAGATGACGCCTACCCACACAGCAAGCGCGACTGGTGCGGGGGTGCCGATCGACTGAAATGCCACCCAGTGCACGAATGCCGACACACCTGCAAGAAGCGCTCGGCTGTAGAGATAGCCACCGGTTTTGTCGATGGCCAGTTCCCACGTGTCGAGGACCCGTCGCTGACGAGCCGGAGTGAGGCGACTGCACACCGAGCGTCGTAGTCGCGGTCCGTCGGCCACCAGGTAGAAGGTGAACAACAGAACCGTGAACCCCTGCAGCAGAAGGCCGAGTGCGGTCACCGACAGACGCAAAGCCTCGTCTTGTTGATTACGGATGAACTCCTGCACCGGCCCGTCGGGATCCTGAATCGATTCATTCACGTCGCCCGGATCGATCTGAGCACCGAAGGTGTCGTTCAAGAAGTCGACCGTTCGATTCACGTAGCGCTCCGAGTTCTGGAGCAAATCGGCGACCTGCGTGGCGACCAGCGTTCCGATCGCCACCACGAACACCAGAACTGCGACGATCAACAGAACGAGAACCAATGCGGTCGCTCGTCCTCTTTTCCAGCCGCGGCGCGACAGTCGAGCCACACCCGGTTCGATGGCCAAGGCGAGGAACAGCGACACCAACACCAAGATCAGAAGCGAGAACAGCCGGTCGTACGCGTATCGGATGAGAATCGTGCCCAGGAAGCCCAACCAGAAGACGATCACGGCCTTCCAGATCCACGGAGGCATGCGACGTGCCGTCCAGACGTCAGTCGGTTCGGAGCTGTCCTCGGACATGTGACGAGCGTAGTGACCGCGACCCGGCACTTGGTCACGACCCGTGAGACGATGGTCAGGTGAACCTGTCGCTGTCGAACCCCGGTGCGAACGTCGAGTCGGCTCGACGTCTGATCGCCGATGCGGTCAGAGGTCGCGTCGTGGGTGATCACGCCGACGAGCGTGCCTCCCAGTTGTTCACAGCTCCAGGCGAACGATGGTTCGCCGAGGATCGCCCGATCCGAATCGTTCATGCCGATGTCTCGATGTTCATCGGTGGATTACGGGCCCTCCTCTTCCAGTCGCTGCATCCTCTCGCCATGGCCGGAGTCGCCGCCCACAGTGACTACCGATCCGATCCGTGGGGTCGACTTCAGCGAACGGCCGACTTCCTGGCTGCAACCACGTTCGGCCCAGTGACCGAATCGGAGCGGGCCATCGCCACGGTCAAGAAGGTGCACGAACGCGTGGTCGGAATCGCGTCGGATGGTCGCCCCTATCGCGCCAATGACCCACACCTCTTGAAGTGGGTGCACATCGCCGAGGTCGACTCGTTCATCGCTGCACATCGAGTGTTCGGGGAGTCCACACTCACCGACCACGACTACGACCACTACGTCGCCGACATGGCCCTGATCGCCGATCGTCTCGGCGTCGTGGAACCACCCCGCTCCGTGGCTCAACTTCGCCAACAGCTTCGCTACTACCGGGGTGAACTCTCGACCAGCCGCGAAGCGCGCGAGGCAGCGCGCTACCTTCTCGTGACTCCCCCACTACCGCTGGCCATTCGTCCGGTCTACGGAATCATCGGTGCGGCAGCGGTGAGTCTTCTTCCGGCATGGACTCGCTTGCCGTTGCGGTTGCCGTGGTTACCGATCACCGAGCGCACCGTCGCTCGCCCCGCCGGTGCCGTCCTCACGCGCACCCTTCGTTGGGCTCTGACACCAGACGCCCCTCATCACGAGATCCCGACGGCCGGAGCCGACGTGATCGACATCGCAGCACGGTGAGTGGCGACGATCAGCGTCGCTCGCGTCGCTTGACGGCCCGCTGAACCAAGGTGTCGTACAACCTCTGCTGATGTGGATCAGTGGCTGCCGTGTCTTCCGGATGCCACTGCACTCCGATGATCCATTGACCACTGCCGGTGTGTTCGAGACCTTCCACCAGACCGTCATCGGAACGCGCGGTCACCTTCAGACCCTTCGCGATCTCGTCGAGGCCTTGGTGATGAAAGGACGCCACTCGTGCCGTCGTGACACGCATCGCCGACGCCAGTTTGGATCCTTTGTCGATCTCGACGTCGTGTAACACGAAATCCTGACCGGCAGGAAATTTGTCAGGGGCGTGTTGTACCACTCCCTCGATCTCTCCGATGTGCTGGATGAGCGTTCCACCGAGAGTGACGTTCACGAGTTGGATTCCTCGACACACGGCCAAGGTGGGCACCTTGGCCTCGACTGCCGCATGCACCAATGCGGCTTCGAAGTGGTCCTGTTCGGGGATCACGCCGTACACATGGGGCTGTCGGTGTTGTCCGTACAAATGGGGATCGACATCGGATCCGCCCATGAGAACCAACCCGTCGAAACGCGACAACAATTCGAGCGCATCTTCGTGGCGCAGTTCACGAGGTGACAGGGTGACAGGCTCGCCGCCGGCTCTGATCACCGCTTCGAGGTACACGCGACCGGCGAAAGAGATGGCGCTGCGCGACACCCGTCCGGCCGCAGCGATACGGCCGGCCACAGCGATCAGTGGACGAGACATGTGATCAGGCTAACGACGCGGTGGGGTGAACGAACGGCGAAGCCGTGTCGCCAGATCGCCACGCGTTCCGATCTTCACCCGGTCGAGTTCGAGCCAGTCGGCCATCAGGCGAAGTTCATCGGTCAACTCATCGACAACCCGTGCGGGCTCGACTCCCGCTTCGGAAAAGACGCCTCCGGCCAAAAGAGTCGACTCGGCTCGATCAGCTTTCAGATCGACGCGCGCCACCAGTCGGTCTCCCAGAAGGAACGGCAGAACGTAATAGCCGTAACGACGTTTGGCGGCTGGAGTGTAGATCTCGATCGCGTAGTCGAAGTCGAAGAGCCAACGACCGCGATCTCGGTGCCACACGATCGGATCGAACATCGAGAGAAGTGCCCGGGCCTCGAGTCGTCGAGGAATGCTGGCTGACGCGTCCATGTAGAAGGTGCCACGACGATCAGCGACGCTCACAGGAACGATCTGCCCGCTCTCGACGAGCTCGGCAAGGCGTGGCTTCACCTGATCTTGTTTGAGCCGGTAATAGTCGGTGACATCCTTCAGAGTTCCGACCCCCAACGATTTCGTCGCCAGATGGACGAGTTCGCGATGCGCATCTTCGACGTTCGGTGTCGGAGCCGCCAGGTGATCGGCCGGTATCACTCGCTCGGGAAGATCGTAGAGACGGGCGAAGTCGCTCGATCGACGTGTCGCTGTGACGCGACCGCAGTAGAAGAGGTACTCGAGAGCAACTTTGGCATCGTCCCAGTCCCACCACGGATTCTTTTTTTCGGTGCGTTGGCTCAGATCGCCGGCGGCCACCGGTCCGTCGCTGGCCACCTGAGCCAGAACTTCGTCGATATAGCCGCGTCGACGACGAAGTAGATCGCGGGCGACCTCCCACGGTCCGTCGTGTTTCGATTCCATCTTCCACCGCCACAGACGGTGATGCTCGGTGGGAACGTGAGCTGCCGCATGGGCCCAATACTCGAAGAGGCGTCCGGACGCAGTGGCCTTAGGGATGGCCTGTCGATCGTGAGTTCCGAGCCGGGCGAAGAGAGGTAGTTCCTGACTGCGCACCAGAACGTTGACGCTGTCGATCTGAACCACTCCCATGGCCCGGACGACCTGAGAGACATGTCGTTGAGTGACCGTTGTCGGACGCGGCTTACCGAAACCTTGCGCCCCCAGCGCGACGCGGCGAGCCTCGTCGAGAGACAGCGTGCGTCGCGCGACGTCAGTCGGCGACGCTGATCGAGACCGACTGGATGACGACATCGGTTCGCGGACGGTCACCCGGTCCGGTCGGGACGTTCTGCATCGCCTCGACGACGTCGAGTCCCTTCACGACCTTGCCGAAGAGCGAATAGAGCGGTGGCAGACGTACACCGTCAGCACCGCTGATCAAGAAGAACTGTGAGCCGTTGGTGTTCGGTCCGGCATTGGCCATTGCGAGGGAACCGATCTCGTACTGGCCACTCTTCGGGAGTTCGTCTTCGAATCGGTAGCCGGGGCCACCGGTGCCGGTACCCGTAGGGTCACCGCCCTGACACACGAAGCCCTTGATGATCCGGTGGAAGATCACGTCGTCGAAATAGTGATTGAGAGCCAAGAAGACGAAGTTGTTCACGGTCTTCGGAGCCTTCACCGCATCGAGAGCGATGACGAGAGTCCCCATCGACGTCTCCATCGTGGCGGTGTACCGCTTGTTCGAATCGATACCCATCTCGGGGTAGGCCGAGAACTTCTGCGACTTCGGAGCCGAACCGTCGAAAGGAGGAAAGGGAGATGCCATGGGAAACACGCTACTGGCGGGCCACTACTGTGAAGACGTGACTGACGACTCCGCCACTTCCCACGAACGCACGACGGCAGCGATCGACGCGATCGAACGCGATTTGGCCGATGTCGAAGCCGCCCTCTCCCGCCTCGACAGCGGCACCTACTGGACCGACGAGATCACCGGCCAACCACTGTCCGACGAACTTCTCGCCGAGCGACCCCTCGCACGGCGAAACGAACCATGAACACCCGTCAGTCGACCATTCACGTCAACGGTGTCGATCTCGTCGTCACCGAGGCCGGTGACCGATCGTCGCCGGCGTTGATTCTCAGCCATGGTTTCCCCGAGTCGGCTCATTCCTGGCGCCACCAGATCCCAGTCCTTGCCGAGGCCGGCTATCACGTGATCGCGCCCGATCAGCGGGGGTACGGGTTCTCGTCGATCCCCGACGACGTCTCGGCTTACGGAATCCGCAATCTCACCGGAGACCTCGTCGCACTCCTCGATCATTTCGAGCACGACACCGCAACGTTCGTGGGCCACGACTGGGGGGCATTCGTCGTGTGGGACGCCGGACGACTCCATCCCGACCGCTGCAACGCGATCGTGGCGGTCAGCGTTCCCCTCACACCGTGGCCAGATCGGCCAACCGATCTGTTCCGCGCCATGTTCGGAGATCGCTTCTTCTACATGTTGTATTTCCAAGAGGTTGGACCGGCCGAACGCGAACTCGAGGCCGACGTTCGACACACCATGCATCAGATCCTCTGGGGAGCATCTGGCGAGATGTACCGCGGCATGCCGACCGAACTTCGTCCCATGGAGGGAACGGGATTCCTCGACATGTTCAACGACATTCCGTCGCATTTGCCGTCCTGGCTCAGCCAAGCCGATCTCGACTACTACGTCGAGCAATACGAGAAGAGTGGGTTCTTCGGACCGGTGTCGTGGTACCGCAACCTCGACGCCAACCACGAGATCATGAAGGACATTTCCTTCGACGCGATGACCATGCCGACGTTCTTCATCGGAGGCGCGAAAGATGGTGTGATCGCCAGTCGACTCGACACCATCGACGCCGTCAACTCGATCAGTCCGAACTACCGGGGAAGTGTCATCATCCCTGAGGTCGGACACTGGACGCAGCAGGAGAATCCGAAGGCGTTCAACGACGCCCTACTTGGTTTTCTGAAGACTCTCTGAACATTGGGGGAATCCACTCCCGCAGTGGAAATCTCTTCGACCACACACCGTGCGCGTCGGTGAATGGCGGAGGCCAATTGTCGTCGCAGGTGTATGCGTGCCACTCGAAGGGGTTGCGGTAGTAGGCGTATCGATCGATCTCGTCCGACAGAGTCGTGTTCGTCCGACGGGTCACACGTTGCGCCACGGCGACGAGAACTCCTCCGATGAACCACGACGCATAGAGGATCGGATAGAGCGGTCCGAGAAGTCGGGCCTGCCACACGTGAACGTCTTCGTGACGAGTCACCAGCTGTTCTCGTCGTTCAGTGATCTCTCCATCGGCACCGCCGGCGCCGGTCACCACGGTCCCGACCGTCAAGGCGAAACCTCGACGTAGGACGAGTCCACGCCGGAACACGAAACGATTGAATCGACGAGACAGCGAGTCGACGAAGCCGGGATCAACTCCGCCCACACGTCGACGCCACTCGGACACCGTGAGCGTGACGGTGCTGGCAATGGTGGTGGGGAGGGCCCATGTGTGATCGAGTAGGAAGGCCGCAGCACCTCGCCGATTGCGTTCGTACACTCGCCGTCGACCGGCCATCCAACCGTGGACGGCGCCGGCGGCGGCACCCAATCGAGGAGCTCCCCACAAGGCCCCGGCCACCCCACCGAGCAGGGCACCTGCCGCGCTCGTGCCGAGTGTTTCGGCCTCGATCGAGTCGTTCACCAGATGAATCCCTTGTGGCCGAGCGACATGACGTCCATCAGGGCCGCAACGGCGACGTGCAGACCGACCCCCCACCACACGCTCTTCGTTCGGTACGCGAGAGTTCCCATGACGATTCCGCCCGCGATCGAGGCCAGTGCCTCCATCGGAGGTTTGACGAAGTGGATCATCAGATACGGAATCGTGGCGACCAGAATCGAGAGACGGCCGATCTTCGGCGCGAGACCGAGCACCAAGTAACCGCGGAAGAAAGTTTCGATCGCCACGAACTGCGCGACGTACAGCGGCCACCAAATCGACAGATCGCGCCAGACTCCCGATTGACCCGGATAGATCTCGTACAGCGGATAGCGATCTTGGAATTCGGCCGTCGTACTGGCGACGATCACGAATGGTGCAGCGATCACGAAGAGAGCGACGTACTTCTTCCAATCATGAGACGTTCCTCGGACTCGCCAACCGATGTCGGCCGGCTTCATCCCGAGCACCAGCACCGCCGCCATGGGCAGAACGAGATAGAAGACGATCTGTGTACCGGCCCACCACGACATCTCCGTGAGTCGGGACCAGTCGTCGGAGCGCCAGTTGAACGCGAACTTGCCACCCCACAAACTGACGAGTGCTATGGCAATGACGACGATCGTTCGACGATCGAGATCGTCGGTCGTCTGAGTCACCGCTCGCGCAATTTGGCGAGAAGTCGCAGGATCTCGAGATAGAGCCATACCACCGTGACCACGAGACCGAAAGCGGCGAACCACTCGACGGCCTTGGGCATTCCCTGCTTCGATCCGCGTTCGATGAAGTCGAAGTCGAGAGCCAGGTTGAAAGCCGCCAGAGCAGCCACCAGAACACTGAATCCGATACCGAAGGCACTCGTGGAGGTGATGAACGGAGGCGTAGCACCGAAGAGGGACATCAAAAGCGAGATGCCATAGAACACCATGATGCCGAGCGTCGCTCCGACAACGGTGCGTCGAAAGCGATCGGTGACCTTGATGATGCGCAGTCCGTACAACGCCAGCATGCCGGCGAACACGGCGACAGTGACACCGGCCGCCTGGACGACGATTCCGTCGTAATAGGTCTCGTAGGCGCGGCTGATCGCTCCGACGAACAAGCCTTGAGCGATGGCGTAGATCGGAGCCAGAACCCGCGCCCACATCGGTTTGAACGCCAAGGTGATGGCGAGTGCGAAACCGACGAACACACCGAGAATCGCAAAGGTGGGGAACGAGTACACCTCGCCCTCGGGAGCGTCGACTCCCGTCCAGCCGACCACCGCTCCGGCGAGAAGCAAAGTGAAGAGAACCGCCGTAGCCGACACCGTTCCACCCACGGTCATGACGCCTGAGGCAGGTGTCCACGGACTCACCGGACCATCGTCGACCGGTCGACGAGAACCCTGAGTAGGAGCCGACCAATCCGTCTGAGCAGGAGCCCCCCATCCGGCCTCGTTGGCGGCCTTTTCGAGTTGCTTGTCATTTAGCACTGGATTCGCCATTGCGTTCTCCTTTGCACGTTTGTGAAAACACTACTTGACGAATTTCGTTCTCGGGTTGCGGTTCGCGAGAGCGTCGGTAGCGTTCCCGCCATTCGCCGGGGGATGGCGTGGCAAACCATTCAGCGGTGTTTTCGGGCAACCGAGAAGTGAGCAACTTCTTGCAGTGAAGCGAGGGTGACAGGTGGCCAAAGACCGAGCTGATCGTGACGAGGAAGATCTCGTCCGGCTGTATCTCTCCGACATCGGGCAGTACACACTGCTGACGAAAGATGACGAAGTCCGCCTCGCCAAACAGATCGAAGCCGGCAAGGCGGCGCGTGAAGAACTCGATGCCAACGGCGGCAAGGGTCTCACTCCGGCGAAGAAGCGTGAACTCCGCAATCTGGCACGAGACGGTGACGTCGCCGAGCGACAGTTCGTTCAGTCGAACCTCCGACTCGTGGTGTCGATCGCCAAGAAGTACCAAGCCTCGGGTCTCCCTCTCCTCGATCTCATCCAGGAAGGAAACCTGGGTCTGATGCACGCCGTCGAGAAATTCGACTGGCGCAAGGGCTTCAAATTCTCGACCTACGCCACGTGGTGGATCCGTCAGGCGATCACTCGCGGCATCGCCAACACCGGTCGTACCATTCGTCTGCCAGTGCATGCCGGCGACACACTTGCTCGCCTGCAGAAGGCGCGGTCTCGCCTCGAGCTGAAGTTCGGCCGTCAGCCCACTCTTCGTGAACTCGCCGAAGAAGTCGAGATGCCTGAAGACAAGGTGACCGAGGCCCTACGCTTCGCCGCCGAACCTCTCTCCCTCAGTGAGCCGCTCCGAGAAGATGGTGACGCCGAACTCGGAGACGTGGTGGAAGATCGCTCAGCCGAGAGTCCCTTCGAAGTGGCGGCCACCGCCCTGCTGCCCGAAGAGATACAGCGTCTGCTCGCTCCGCTCGACGAGCGCGAGCGTGAGATCCTGAAGTTGCGCTTCGGTCTCGATCGTGGTGAACCCCGCACTCTCGAAGAGGTGGGCGAGCACTTCAACCTCACGCGTGAGCGCATCCGTCAGATCGAGGCGCGCGCGATGTCGAAGTTGCGTCACCCGTCGTCCGACACCGGTGCCCGCGACCTTCTCGCCGTCTGATCCGTCGCTACGCACTGTTTGATGCGTTGGCGGAGGTGGACGGGATCCGTCGCTGCGCTCCTCCCGATTCGAGCGCACGCGTGCAACGCCTGCGGCGTTGGCGGAGGTGGACGGGAATCGAACCCGCCGAACGGGGATCACCCGTTCCAACCGCTTTGAAGGCGGCGGAGTCCACCAGGCACTCGGACACCTCCGACTCCGAGGGTAACGGGAACCACCGCTAGCCTCACCCACATGAAGAAACTCCTTCTTCTCGTCGCCGTCGTGGGCCTCGTGGCCGCGGCTGCGAAGAAGCTTCAGTCGGCCTGACCTCCGTCCGGTCAGACGCATCGCCACACTCACTGCCGTTCGACTTCCCGCGTCCGCTCGAACGCGAGGTGTGTCATGTTTGCCGTTCTCTCATCCGTCAAGGGAGGAGTGGGCACGTCGGTCACGAGCGCAGCGCTCGCCCTCCTCGCTTCCCGTGATTCCTCTCGCCCGACGTATCTCGTCGACCTGGCCGGGGATCAATCGGCCATCAACGGGTTGTCCGACGCCCACGATGGTCTCGACGCCTGGCTGACATCGCCAGATCGTCGACTCACCGATCTCACCGTCGACATCACACCGCAACTTCGGCTCGTTCCCTCCGGATCGATGTCTCGGTGCGACCTTCCTGACCTGGACGGTCTCACACTCGCTCTCGACGAGTTGCGAGCCCACGCGCACATCGTGATCGATGCCGGCTGCCTCGACACCACGAAAGCGTTCGAGTCACTCGGTCCCCGACGACTGCTTGTCATTCGTCCGTGTTACGTCGCATTGAGGGCCGCGGTAGCCGAATCCACTCGATGGGACGGTGTCATCGTCGTCCGGCCACCCGATCGAGTTCTCACCACCCGAGACGTCGTCAACGTCTGCGGTCTTCCGTTGGTGGCCGACATACCCATGACCGCAGACATCAGTCGAGCCGTCGATGCCGGAGTCTTGCCGTCTCGTCTCCCCGCGGCCCTCGATCGGGCACTGCGTCCAGTCGTCGGCGAACTCGTCGTTCGTTCATGACCTCGATCGACGGCCTTCGTCGACTCCTCGACGATCCTGACGTCACCGACGTACTCGTGAATCATGGAACCGAACTGTGGTCGGATCGTCACGGTTCTCTCCAACGAGTCGGATCACTTTCGCCTGGTGAGATCGATGTCGAGTTGGAGCGAATCCTCGCTCCGATCGGCCGACGTCTCGATCGCCTCCATCCGATGGTCGATGCCCGGCTGGCTGATGGAACACGTGTGTCGGCCGTCGTCGCACCGATTGCCGTACATGGGACGTGTGCCGCTTTCCGCCTACTTCGTCATCGACGTTTCTCCCTGGCCGACTTTTCGTCGGAAGTGATGTCGTGCGACGAACTTCTCGCTCTCGTCCACGAACGTCGCAACGTTCTGGTGAGTGGAGCTACAGGAAGTGGAAAGACAAGTTTGCTCGGCACCCTGGTGTCAGCCGTTCCACCTGACGAACGCGTGGTGATTCTCGAGGACGTGCACGAGATCGTCACCGCTCACCCCCATCTCGTTCGACTGGAGACGCGACTGCCCACTGCTGATCACCGGGCCGGGTTCGATCTCGACGACCTACTGCGGGCTTCGCTGCGTCTGCGACCCGATCGACTGGTGGTCGGCGAGGTACGCGGCGCTGAGGCCGTCACCCTGGTGAATGCACTCAACACCGGGCACCTGGGTTCACTCTCCACAATCCACGCCAACAACGCGCACGACGCGTTGGGTCGTCTTTGCCTTCTTCTCCACCGCTCGTTACATGCAGTCGATGCGCGGACGATCGAGGCCATGGTTCGCTCGGCTGTTCAGGTGGTGGTCCATCTCGGACGCGACTCGGATGGACGTCGACGGGTCGAGCAGATTCTGCGACTTCCACGATGAACCCCCATCGTCGAGTTCGGCGACTCGGGCGACCCGACCGAACTCTCGATTGCCTCGAGGTCGCTGAGGAAGTGAGTCGGTGTCTCCGATCCGGCACCACACTCCTCGAAGCACTTCGCTCCTCGGCACGCCACCACCCCCATTCGTGGTTGGGAGACGTGATGGCGAACGTTCGACACGGTGAGTCACTCGCGGCAAGTCTCGAACGTCGACTCGATGGGGAGTCGAGTCGACGTCGACCTGATGGGGATCGAATCTTGACGCTCCAGGTCCTGTGCCTGGCCGCCCGGGTCGGTGGTGAACCCAGTCGGCACGTCGACACTCTCGCCGACACTCTGCGAGCTCGACGTGACTCACGAGCCGACCGACTGACTCAGGCGAGCACGGCCTTGGCGTCCATCCGCCTTCTCACTTGGTTGCCGATCCTGTGCGCGCTCTGGATGATCGCCGACGATCCCGATGTTCGATATGTGCTCCTGGCCACTCCAATCGGGTGGACCTGCATCTTCCTTGGAGTGGCATTCAATGTGACAGGACGTCGATGGACCGCCCGACTGGTGGTTCGAGCATGATCATCGTCCTTCCCGTCTTCGTTGTACTCGGCACGATTCTCCGTCGACGCCGATGCCGTCGTCGTCGACATATGCAGTTGGACCGACTTCTTCCCGATGCCATCGACATGATTGCTGCGACGTTGCGCGCCGGCTATTCCCCCACCGATGCTCTCGTCCTGTCAACCTCCCATATGGATCCTGCCCTTCGACCCTCATTCGAGGCAGCGGTTCGAGAATTGAACGATGGTGGCCGATTTCGAGATGCGCTCGACGCACTGAAATCGTCGCTTGGGTCCCGCGTGCAACCACTCGTCGATGCGCTCGACGCAGGCCAACGTCTCGGCGTACCGCTCGACGAAGTCGTGGACCGATTGTCACACGACGCTCACGCCGTTCGTCGACGCCAACTCGAGAGTTCCTCGAAAGAACTGGCCATCGAGTTGTCGCTTCCCCTCGTCGTGTGCGTTCTACCCTCGTTCCTTCTTCTGGTGATCGTGCCCACACTCATCGGCACCCTGTCCCGCCTCGATCTGTCCTTCTGAGAGGAAACATGAATCGACCACTCGAAACTCCCCGTCGCGATCTCGGACAAGCAACCTCGGAATACGCACTCGTCATTCTCGCTGCCGCACTCATCGCCCTCTTGGTGGTGGCGTGGGCCAGCGGAGGTGGAGGGGGTGGAAAGATTGGCGACCTATTCGACCGCGTGATCGACAGTGTCACCTCGCAACTGCCCTGAGTCACGTCTCGACCGCGGTCAAGCAACAGTTGAATTCGCTCTGACGATCCCCGTTCTCGTCATCGCGTTACTCGGCGCGATTCAGGTCTTCGTGATCCTCGTCGATCGGATACATCTGGTTCACGTGACACGGGACGCGGTACGAGCGGCATCGGTCGGTGATGATCCTCGTTCAGCAGCCGAGATGGTGATCGATCGTTCATTTCCCGATCGCGAAATCTCGTTAACGGTTAGTACGAGCGAGAACGTCGTGACTGTGGAAATGGTCCTCTCGAATCCGACCGATGTGCCGATCATCGGACGATTTCTGCCTGAGGTGGAACTACGCGAGTCGCTCTCGATGCTCGCCGAGACCTTCGTCGATCAGTGACGTTACATTGACCTTGTGGAGACGATTTGGGTGCTCGGAGACCAACTCGGTCGCTGGATCGGTGCGCTCGGGTCTGCTTCACCCTCGACGCATCGGATCCTCATGGTGGAGAGTTCCGCAAAACTTGCGTCGAAGACATGGCACGTACAGCGAGCCCACTTCGTGATCTCGTCGATGAGACATTTCGCCGAAGAACTCCGTACTGAGGGTTTCGAAGTCGACTATCGAAGGGCGTCGTCGCTCTCCCGTGGGTTTCACGAACATGTCTCCGACTTCTCCCCTACTTCGGTGGTCGTCACCGAGCCGGCCAGCTTCCGAGGTCTGCAGACGGTTCGCGAGCTCGGATGCACCATCGTGCGGTCCAATCAATTCCTGTGTCATTACGAGGACTTCGCCGACTGGGTGTCGGGTCGCAAGTCATTCAAGATGGAGGACTTCTACCGCTGGCAGAGAACACGACTCGGGTACTTGATGGACACCTCGTCGGACGATCCCTCGCCGATCGGAGGACGCTGGAACTTCGACGCCGAGAACCGCCAGCCACCACCGAAGGACGGTGCCAATCACTGGCCGGCTCCGTTCATCGACGAACTCGACGACATCGATCTCGCCGTCATCGATGACATATCCGCCCATTGTCATGGGGCGGCTCCGAGCGGACTGTGGTCGACGTCGCGAGCCAGCGCCCTCCGCCGTCTTCACCATTTCGTCGATTCGTTGTTGCCCATGTTTGGTCCGCACGAAGACGCCATGACCACCGGGAGTTGGCACCTTGCTCATTCACTCCTGTCGCCGTATCTGAACGTCGGTCGACTGTCTCCTGCCGAGGTGTGCGACGCCGTGCAAGATGCCTTCGACGAGGGACGTGTGCCGATCGAATCGGCCGAGGGATTCATTCGCCAAGTGATCGGTTGGCGGGAATACGTGTGGGGTCTGTACTGGCTGTGGATGCCCGACTACGCCGACGAGAACGCTCTCGGAGCGAGCCGCCCGCTCCCTCCGGTGTTCTCCGATCCGAATCGGACGCACATGAGATGCCTGTCGTCCACGCTTGGTGACGTTCATGAACGCGCCTATGCGCACCACATCCAGCGGCTCATGATCATCGGGAATCTCTCCCTCATCGCCGGAATCGACCCGCAGCAACTCACCGACTGGATGTGGGAGAACTTCGTCGACGGTGCCGAGTGGGTCATGGTGCCGAACGTGATCGGAATGTCGCAATATGCCGACGGAGGCCGGATGGCCACCAAGCCGTATGCATCAGGTGGTGCCTACATCGACAAGATGAGCGACTACTGCAAGGGGTGCCGATACGACCGCAAGAAGAGAGTGGGCGACGACGCCTGTCCGTTCACCACTTTGTATTGGGACTTCATGGCCCGACACGAACCCACGTTCGGGCGAAATCCAAGGGTGGCACAACAGGTGCGGGCCGCCTTCAAGTTGAGTGACCTCGACGCCGTTCGGGAGCGAGCGACTGAAGTACTCGCAGCACTCGACCGCGGCGAGTTGTGATCACCCGCCGACGATCGGCTCACGTAGATGAACGGGGGGAGCCTGCTTTGCTTTGCGTCGGGTTCCGATGTTGAGCACCTCGACGAAGACTGAGAAGGCCATTGCTGCGTAGATGTATCCCTTCGGGATCTTCTGTCCGAATCCCTCGGCGATCAAGGTCGTACCGATCAGGAGCAAGAAGGCCAAGGCGAGCATCTTCACCGACGGATGGGCGTTCACGAATGAATAGATACCTTTCGATGCAATGAGCATGATGACGACTGCAACCATGATGGCGATCACCATCACCCACACGTAGGTGGTCATGCCGACCGCTGTGATCACCGAATCGATCGAAAAGACGAGATCGAGGATCATGACCTGAGCGATAACAGCTGCGAAAGTCGGTGCCACCTTGGCAGACTTCTGACCTTCGTCGCCTTCGAGTTTGTGATGGATCTCCTTGGTCGCCTTGTAGATGAGGAACAACCCGCCTGCAAGAAGGATCAGTTCCTTGCCGCTGAATCCGACCGATCCGATCGAGAAAAGTTCCTTTTTCAAAGTGATAATCCAGCCAACTCCGAGAAGGAGCAGGACGCGCATGCCTCCTGCAGCCAGAAGCCCGGTTCGTCGCGCGCGATCTTGCTGGTCGTCCGGGAGTTTCGAGGCAAGAATCGAGATGAAGACGACGTTGTCGACGCCGAGCACGATCTCGAGCGTGAGCAGAGCGGCGAGAGCGCTCCATGCGGTGGGGTCGGAGATCCAGTCCATCCGCACCGAACGTACTTCGTGTCACCTACCAAGTCGACGAAATTCGCGCACTCTGTTGCACTAATGACCTGTGGAGACATCTGCTCAACAGAGTGCGCTTATTGCGTCGATGGGTCAGGAGTTGAAGATGAAGCTCTTGCCGGCGCTGTCGCCGTCTACATCGATCACCGTAATTGTCATTCGTGCAGGACCTGATTCAGTTCTCACGGTCCATACCGACTTCGTCGAAGAGATGTCGGACTGTTTCGATGCCCGTACCGGCGTCTGAACCCCGTCGACGATCCACGTGACCTTGACATTGGTGATGTCGACGTTTCCAAAACCGTTCTCGGTGACGGTGATCGAGTAGGTGCGGGTTCCTCCCGAGTCGGAGAACGTCACGCCTTCGACTCCTAGAGTCGAGGCAAATTCGAGCAGATTTCCGAGGGGAATCGAAACTCCCGGCAAAGTAAGCACGACGCTCGGGAACGGTGCTCCACCTGACTCCGGTGCGGTCGACTCTTCGGGTTGATTCGGTTCATCAGGGGCGATCTCCCCGGTGTCCGGAGCATCGGATGTTTCTGTTGCAGAGTCCACCGGAGTTTCGGCGGCCGTGACGTCAGGATTTTCTGAAACTGTGGTCTCGGGCGCCGGTAGATCGTCGAGGCCCTCGAGGAGCTGGTCGACCAGATCCTGCAACTCGTCGTCGTCGAAGGACTGAACGACGGCCCGGTCGACCCGGGCCGCTTCCAGAATGGCCAAGAGGTCGTCACGAGAAAGATCGGACGACGACGAATCGTCGCCTCCGCAGGCCACGACGCCCACGAAGAGGCCGACTGTGAGCAATCCGGCCGCCATACGGCGGCGGGTTGACATACGAGACATGGTGATCCCTTCCAAGAATCTGGTCGGAGCCCCATGGTCCGCCAGCCGACATCTCACCAAACTTTCGAACCCAATTCAATGATTGGAATTCGCACACTCTGTT
>Ga0181579_10001063_pt1 | contig 22725 bp, 14 predicted proteins | sample 071ome_24_FD_132996 | JGI IMG/M metagenome (GOLD analysis project Ga0181579, IMG submission 132996) | Coastal salt marsh microbial communities from the Groves Creek Marsh, Skidaway Island, Georgia - 071402CT metaG (megahit assembly) | ecosystem: Environmental > Aquatic > Marine > Intertidal... | reverse complement strand
AGTCTGCGACAAATCGTAACCATCCATCTTCCGGTCCACTGGAGCCTCTACGCCAGCTAAAGCCGCGAAAGTTTCCAGTAAATCTATGGTCGAACCCATTCCATCGACAACACCCGGCTTCACGTAGCCCGGCCCCCAGAAAATGGTCGGCACTCGTTGACCGCCCTCGAAGCTCGTTCCTTTACCCGCTCTGAGCGGGCCTGCAGAGCCGCCATGGGTTTTGAATGCGAGCCAGGGGCCATTGTCGCTCGAAAACACTACAACCGTGTCTTTCTCCAATCCTTCGTCGCGCAACGCGTCTAGAATCATCCCCACGCCCCAATCGATCTCCTCGACCGTGTCGCCATAAAGGCCGCGAAGGCTCTTGCCTCGAAATTGCTCGGAAACGAATAGCGGGATATGCACCATGGTATGAGCCAAATAGAGAAGGAAGGGCCGGTCTTTGTTTTCCTTGATAAAATCGACCGCCCTTTCGTTGTATCGTTTCGTTATCGTATTCTGATCAGCCGGACGCTCGATAATTTTCGCCCCGTCCATGAGCGGAACATTGTAGTGCTTGATGTCGGGGTAATAGTTCGGATCGTCAGCATTTTGCCGGTAATTCGGCCTCCCCGTCACACCGTCCATATCATTTGAATACGGGATACCCCAATAGGAATCGAAGCCTTGAGTCATAGGCAAATGCTTAGGAAGATGTCCCAAGTGCCATTTGCCAATAGCCGTGGTCGCATAATCTTTTTGCTTCAGGATTTCCGCGATGGTGACCTCGTCTTGAGGCAGGCCGCCCGATGAATCAGGGAAGAGCACGACACGCTCTCCTGATGTCATCCCGTTGCGCACCGGGTACCGTCCGGTTAAAAGGCCCGCTCGGCTCGGCGTGCAAACAGGATCCGCCGAATAAAACTGCGTCCACTTTTGGCCCTCCCGAGCCATGCGATCAAGATGGGGCGTCCGAATTGCTGGGTTGCCGAAGCTACCTAAATCCCCGTAGCCTAGGTCATCGCAAAATATAATGATAAAATTCGGCGACCTCGCGCTGAGAGACGCTATCAGAAAAGATAGGAGGAGGAGGATGGGGATACGCATGTCATTCGATTCAAAACGCGGCTGATTGACTAGCCAACAACCAGTTTTGCATAAATTCATCGCGGCTCAATTCCTAAGTTAACCAGTGTCGCTCGAGCTACTTCCCTATCTCCCTATAGGCCTCACATTTGGCCCTGGATCGCTCCGGGATCCTATGTCCCGACGAGCCGCTTCCGCTAGGCCCTCCAAACGGCCTATCACTTCTGGATACTGGTTCGCCACATTCTTTTGCTCACCGACATCGGAATCCAAATCGAATAAGGCTAGTTCAATCGACCTATGCTCGTATTGCCCGTGCACGCCATCCATACCTGGTTGCGACGGAACATTGTAATTGTGCGGATACAGCATCTTCCACTTGCCGCTACGAACCCCAACCAGACCATCCGGGCTAAAGTAGTAAAAAGCCTCATGCGGCGAACTCGCTCCACTTTCGCCATACATCAAGGGTCGAATATCCTTTCCATCGATTATTCGATCTTGAGGCAGTCGGACGCCGAGCATAGCGGCCAAAGTCGGCATTAAGTCCATCGATCCCGCCAGCTCCGAGCAAATCGAACCGCTGGGAATCTTTTCCGGCCAACGCATAACGCAAGGCACTCGAAACCCTCCTTCAAATCGCGTCCCCTTGCCTTCCCGCAACGGGCCAGCCGAACCTCCATGATTGCCATAGAGCAGCCAAGGACCATTATCGGAAGTAAAGACAAAGAGCGTGTTGTCATCGATGTCTAGACGCTCAAGAGCGCTTAGAATCTCGCCCACACTCCAATCGATTTCCGAAATGACATCGCCATAGGTAGTGTCTGTCTTTCCCAAATATTTGTTCGAAGCATACAGCGGGACATGGGGCATGGGATGAGGGAGGTAAATGAAGAACGGACGCTCTTGATTCTTTACGATAAACGACACCGCCCGTTCAGTAAACCAAGTTGTCAACTGAACCTGCTCCTTAGGCTGTATCGCTGGATTCAGAACCTCTTCGCCCTCCATCAATGGCAAATCCGGAAAATTGTAGCGAGGATCCGGATGGTAGGGCCACATGTCATTGGAATAAGGAATCCCGAACCATTCATCGAACCCCTGGCGAGTACGCAAAACCTTCGGCAAATGCCCCAAACGCCACGTGCCGAACATAGCGGTAGCGTAACCCTGCTGCTTGAGAACTTCGGCAATGGTCAATTCGTCCGGGTTCAATCCTGTTATTGAAGTGGGACCAAAGTTGCCAGGAATGCCTATCCGCAAAGGATAGCAGCCAGTCATCAGCGTGGCCCTCGAAGGAGAACAAAAGGACTGCCCTACGTGAAAATCAGTGAAGGCCATTCCTTCGGCCGCCAACCGATCCAAATTAGGCGTTTCATATCCCTTCGCTCCAAAGGGCCCAATATCCGCATAGCCCATGTCATCGCAGAACATGATGATTACGTTGGGCAAGGCGGCTGTAACAGAGGCGGACGAAATGATTACCAAGAAGATAAGTATCGCCAACTCTGTCAGTGTAGGAGCGGCTTTACGCCGCGATCCCCTGTCCAGAAAAAATCGCGGCCTGAAGCCGCTCCTACGGTTCGCGAGCCAAAACAAACCGATTCGTCTACTCACTTCTCCCCTTTCCATTCATCAACTTGGCTCGGGCTCGCTAAATAGGCGACCAGGGCCGCCACGTCGTTTTCAGGAATCGCGTCGAATAACCCGGTCGGCATCATCGACTGGCTAAGTATCTTACGCTCCTCGATATCGGCGGTGCGAACGACGGTCTTCGTTCCCCCAGCCATGGAAACCTCCAATCGCGAGCCATCCTCGTTGGTCACCATCCCGCTAAATACGCGGCCATCCTTTGTGGTAATCACATTGAGCTGGTAGTCTTTTCCCACCACCGAGTTCGGGGCTAACACGTTTTCCAGAATGTAGTCCAAATTTACGCGATTAGACCCAGTGAGGTCGGGGCCCAGAGCCACACCTGAATCGAACAGCTTATGGCAAGTACCGCATGTATTGGAATATACATGACGCCCATAAGACAGGTCCACTCGCTCCAAACGCTCGGGAGTCAAAGCGAATTTCCAGCTGCGAATCTGTCGCGGCAAATCCGGTGGCAACTCGCTCGGCTCGCCCCACAAATTATTCATTTTCTGCGTGATTCGCGCGTCGCCGTGCGCTCGCATCTGCCGCATCAACACCGGAGACACCAAAGCGGCCTCCACTTGCTTGGATTCGATCGACTCCAACAATAGGATTGTCGTGTCTGGACGAGAGCCTAGCAAATTAATGCCTTCATTTCGCAGTTTCAGCGGAAAGTCTGGCAGCGCCTCTATAAGCTTGGCGGCTATCTTCGTATCCAGATATCGCGGCAAGGCAGCCAAAGCGGTTTCGCGAAACGCAGGCTCGTCTAGCAAGGAGGCTGCTACATTTCCGGCCTGAGGATCTCCGCCCAACTGGAGAATTTCCAAAGCTTCCATGCGCAAGCGTGGCAATCGACTAGAATCGTTGAGAACATTCCTCCAGTATGCAAACGCAGCGTTATCGCCGAGCCGAGCCCGTATGCGCAACACCATGGTATTCACTTTGTCGTGATTCAACGATTCGCCTCCTTGAATAAACGCATCCCACGAACTAGGACGCTCCAATTCTACCTTCGAACCAATTGCCGCAAGAAAGCGCTGCCCGCGATTCAAGAATTCCTGTGGCGTTTTTGCCTTGCCAACATAGGCCAACAAAGCCCCTCGACCCTCCACGGTCTCCGCCGCCCGACGCTGGGTGAAACTATCAAGTTTCGGCCAGGCCGAGCTACCCGCGATTTCGATGGCCCGATCCGGCGAACCCGTCACCATGGGCTCGAGGCCATACCAAACGAGAAGCGGCAGATTCTGGTCATTGATGTCCGCCTGCCGTGACGATAGGCCTTGGGCCAAGTCCCAGCGTCTCGATTCGGGAAGATTTTGTAACGCTGAAGCTAGGTAGCGCCGGACGATAGGCGACTCGTCCAACGTGGAAAGCTCGACGAATTTCTTGGCCACCTTTTCAGAAACATCATTTCCCTGTTCACCGTGGAAATGGACAGCCCAGCCGCGTACATAAGGATCTTTGTCATCCAACATTGTATACAATGTACCGTCTCCCATCAAACCACATACTTGCATGGCCCAAAAAGCGCGCAATCTATGCGATCGCGGGTGATCCGCCCCCATCAATTTCTTCAACTCTTTAGCAACAGCGCCCCTATTCAATTCCCCTAGGTGAGCGCGCTCCTGCAACAGCAGTTGGGCTTGCCTGGCGATAAAGCTATTGCTGTGCGTCAGGCGCTTTGCCAGTTCGACATCCGAAGCCCCCACGAGATCGATCCGATTGGCTTCGTAGTTACCGTAGCGAATACGGAACACGCGCCCATTAGACCTATCCCATATGTCCGGGTCTCGATGGTGGCAAGTCTGCGGGTCGTGCCAGTCGGAAGCGTACAAGGCCCCATCGGGACCTTGCACTAGAGCTACCCCAATGAACGAGTGGTCTTGCGCCAGAGCGAAATCCGGAGCGTGGCGAATAACCGTTCCTGATCCCTCTTTTTCCGGCTTTTCACGCACGATTCGATGCCCATGTAGATTGTGGAAAAAGGAGTCACCCCGATAAGCTTCAGGAAAATTGTCTGCCTGGTAAATGACCAGTCCGCAATGAGCATGGCCGCCTCCCAACGCCGAGGTATCGGCCGCTTTTTCTCGCTGCAAGGCTCGATCGACCTTCCCATCCGCCCGCATCGAGTCGAAAGTGCCGTCTCCATAATGCAAGTGATCCGCGATCGTTTTGATGTCATCGTAAATGTATGAATTAAAGTGCTGACCCGCTTGACGAAAATAGCGACCCCCTTGAATCACCTGATAGTAATGCGGTATGACACAGGCGGTTGTGAACCAATCTCCATTCTCGTCGAAGTCCAGCCCCCAAGGATTGCTGGTTCCCCAGGCAAAGACTTCGAACTCATGCTTAGTAGGATGGTAGCGCCAAATACCAGCGTTGATAGGTACTCGCTGATTATCCGGAGTTCCAGGCTTGCCGACATTGGAATGCGTGAACACTCCATGGCATCCATAGAGCCAGCCATCGGGACCCCACGTGAAGCTGTTTAGCGTTTCGTGAGTGTCCTGATATCCCCAACCATCGAGCAGAACTTCCGGTTCGCCATCAGCCACATCGTCGCCGTCTCGGTCCGGAATGAATAGCAAGTAGGGAGCGGCGCCGAGCCAAACACCGCCGAATCCAACCTCGATCCCGCTAATCAAGTTCATATTTTCGGCGAACACCTTCTTTGTTTCGAATTCCCCATCCGCGTCTTTGTCTTCGAAAATCAGGATACGGTCATCGCCTTTTACCCCCGGTTTCCGAACGGGATATGTTTTGCCCTCAGCCACCCATAGTCGACCTCGAGCATCGAAACACATGGCGATCGGCTGAACCACGTCGGGCTCCGACGCTATGAGATCAACGTGAAAACCCTCCGGTACTTCCATCGCGGCAGCAGCCTCTACCGGAGTACGGCCATCAGCCCAATCATCGTACGGCCGGCCGCCTTTGACGCGCCATCTTTCCGGCCGCGCCGCTAGGATATCTCCCTTCTGAAAGTGTATGCTAACGCCGCGCTTGCTGGCGCTGACCACATCCAGCCTACCATCAGCATTCAGATCCTCAACCAGAACATCGACCCCTATACCGCTGTCATTATCGATCAAATACGGCACAAACTCGACACTATCCCCAGTCTTTTCGGCCCGGAACCAAAAGACGACCGGTTCCTGATTGTTGCCCGGATCCTTGCCGTAGTGGGCATGCCAGCGCTTGCCAGTGACTATGTCTTTGACTCCGTCCCCATCAATATCCTTGAGCTCCACACCGTGTAGTTGGCTAACGGCGACGCCAAAGGGATTCTGAGCCGAGCTCTCGCCCATGATGTCGATCCGTTCGAATCGACGTTCACCGTCTTCCATACCGGTCTGCCGAAACCAAGCTAACCCAAAGCCATGGCCGTTCAAAGCGGCAACGATATCCTGCAAGCCATCGCCATCCACATCGTGAACATGGATTTGGGCGCCGCCTCGATCGTACTGCTCAGGAGACCAAACGCTTTTCTTCCACTGTCCACTTTTGTCCGCGCCCGGATTCTCCCACCAAGAGTAGCGATCGAGGATATCCAAATCGCCATCGTCGTCCAAGTCTCCGATGCCCAATCCATGCCCGAAGGGCTGCACAGCCTCTCCTACTTTGGAAACGGCTACCCATTTCCAAGTTTGTAGCGGATCATTGCCCGCTCGATAATAGCCAAAAGCCCGGTCCCGAGAGCAAACGATTTCTGGTAGTCCACCCGGGATAATATCCACGAAATCGGGCGATTCATGGCTCACCTGATCGGCAATAATCACCATATCCCAATTGGCGTCGCCGGACGGGTTGCCTGGATTCAAATAGAGACGCGCCTCTTTGCCAGGGAACCCCAGTACGAGAATATCATTGTCTCCATCCGAGTCGATGTCGTGGACATAACTGAAAAAGTTGTCCGAGTAGCGACGGAGATCGAATTTGTCTCCATCGTAGAAGCGATGCGGCGTCGCGAAACTCGGCCCAGCCCACCAGAAAGGACCGCTGACTAGGTCCCCGCGGCCGTCGCCATTGATGTCGCCAAAGCCTGCTCCCTCAGCATAAAACTCCCCGTGCAATCGCTGTGAGCTCCATCCGTTGTCCACCGCGGCGAGGCTCGGGGGCAGAGCTAAAAGAATTCCGAAAACGAGGACAGATGCCCAAGATCGGAAACCAACGATCGTGTCCAGCCCGGATTTTTCAAAAATTTCGTCGAGATGGCTCGAAGGGCGAGGCCATCCGTGGTTTGGACGCAGGCGAGCGGGTGAAGCTCGGTAGGCGCCCTGCCAAGTCGCTCGGCAATTCCGAGTCGCTGCTGGCCCGGCATGCGAGCTCGCAGTAGAAAGTTTGTGAGAAATGCGGGCTAGTAACTTCATAGGGGAATTAGGATATTCTTTTTACAGTAAAGAATTCCTCCGATGGCCACCAAAAAGGACAGTAGGATCGTCAGCCAGGACACAAACGCAGACCACCCAGATAAACTAGCCAGGCTCAACTCAAATCAATCCGCGCTCTCCGCGTCATCCGTGGTTCTAATCCCTATTCGCCTTCCGGCAAATCCTTGGCCTTCCGAACGAGCTCAATGAATTGCGATCTTAAGCTATTCGAATCCCTCCCTCTGGCATTTCCTGCTATCCGCAAGATACGGTCATAAGAAATCGATCCCTTGTATTCCGAATCTCGTAATAGCATACCGAACCCAGCCACGCTGGAAGCGAATCGGAAATCCGCGCTGGCAACATCAAACTCTCGATCTATCTCCCCCGTAAACGGTTCCTCTATCGACTGGCTAGTGTCACCGTCGGGAGCCTTGTAGCGCAACTTTACCGTTAGCCATTCGCTCGAAGCTTCTGAACTATCGTGCTGGGCCACATACTTGGAGGCATCTACAGAAGGGATTTCGAAATCGGCATTCGCCGGAACTATTTCGTAAAGAGCTGTCACCGAGCGGCCAGCGCCGATTTCGCCAGCGTCCTCGGTATCGTCGTTGAAATCCTCCTTGGCCAGCTTGCGATTCACGTAACCGATCAATCGATACGCTTTTATCTGAGCCGGATTAAAATCGACCTGGATCTTCACATCTTTGGCGATGGTGTGCAAAGTTCCCAGCATGTCGTCCACAAACACTTTGCGGGCTTCTTGCTGGCTGTCGATGTAGGCATAGTTGCCATTGCCCTTATTGGAGAGCTGCTCCATCTTTCCATCCTGATAGTTGCCTCGACCAAACCCGATAGCCGAGAAGAACACACCCGACTTGGCCTTCTCTTCGATCAATCGGGTCAAACTCCCGTCGTCGGTTACGCCAACATTGAAATCGCCATCCGTGCAGAGGATCACTCGATTGATGCCTCCTTCGATAAACCTTTCTGCAGCCACCTCATAGGCCAATTCAATGCCAGCTCCTCCATCGGTGGACCCTCCTGAACGCAAGTTGTCGATGGCGTGCCGAATGGTTTCCTTGTTATTGGCCGTAGTAGATGGCAAAGCCAGGCCGGAGGAGCCCGCGTAGACAACGATGGCAATTCGGTCATTCCCTCCCATTTGCTCAACCAAGAGCTTCATGGATTCCTGAGCCAGCGACAATTTATTGGGCTGTCCCATAGAGCCGGATACGTCTATCAAAAATACGAGATTGGCATCGGGACGGTCTTCGCCGGATACCTCTTTCCCTTGCAGCCCGATTCTAACCAGCTGATTCACCTCGCTCCAGGGCGCCTTGGCCGCTTCTACATTGACCGAGAATGGGGTCTCCCCTTCTGGTTGCGGATAGTCGTATTTGAAGTAGTTGATCAGTTCCTCGATCCGTACCGCATCCGCAACAGGACGTTGACCAGACTCGATCATGCGGCGAACGTTCGCATACGAGGCCGTATCCACATCGATCGAGAAGGTTGACAAGGGATTGTCTAGCACGCCTTTGAACTCGTTTTCCTCAATACGATCGTACCCTTCGCGATCGGTTGGAAGCGGCTGATGCAGGACAGGGGTCGCCAAGGGATGAACAACTCCCGAACGATCCGTCCAGCTAGCCCCGGCTTCCGCCTTCTTCTGCGGGTTCGTTTCGGAGGCCAATCGGATCCGATTTTCTTTCTCGCCCATCGGGGCAATTGCTGGTGTCGCTCTTCCCTGAGAAACAATCCCTGAGACCGTCGCAGAACGATCAGCCACCAAGTCACCACGAAATAACTGAGACTCGGCAACGGGCTCTGCGTTAACAGCGAGGTCTGCAAACTGCCGCAAACTGCCCTGAGCAGATTCGTTCGTCTCAGAAGACCACGATTCTTCAGCCCTGGCTCTACTCAACGATCCAGTTGCTACGGCTAGATTCTGCTCCGCCTGACGAAGCTGGATTTCCCGCCTCTGGGCTGATATTCGCGAATCGGCTGGCTGGTCGAAAGGAATCGCTTCATCGACTGCCTTGATAGCCTGACCTCTGCCGACTAAAGCGCCCTCTGTTTGGCCGTCACGCCGCAGCCTATCGTTCCCCACAATCGCATCCCCGTCATCCTTGCTACGAAATGCTGAGGCTTCCTCGGGAGCCATTGGCAAGGTGGCAATCTCTGTGGCTTGCCTATCGAGAACGACAATGCTGAACACGCCAATTGCCAAACAGGCAGCCAAGCCGTAGGTCCAAGCAGGAAAAGCGATCAACTTGCGTTTTTCATCGCCGCCTCGATTGTTGGCAGCTACTTCCAAGGCCATTAGCTGACCCACATCCAATTTCTCTGGAAGGTCCTTTTCCGCTCGAAATTCTGATTCCAGCGACTTGGCAAAAGCTTCCAGCTCTTCGAAGGCTTCTCGGTCCTGGTTTTCAATTTCCCGATCATTTAGCTCTTCGGACTGTTCGCCTAGCGCTTTGGCCGTGAATCTGGGGTCGTCTTTGTTAATTTTTTTCATTTATATATTCTATTTCTTAATACGGTTTATTTTACCGCTTTCCATCGCTGCTTGAGTTCCTTGAGGGCGTGATGCAGCACATAGCCCACATTGCTTACCGTCAGTCCGGTGACTTCGCTAATCTCCTTATAAGAGAGCCCTTGCTGGAATTTCAGCGTCACCACCTCTCGATCCCGACTTGGAAGTTGCTCGACCAGCTCCAAGAGCGACCGAATGGCTTCCGACTTCCGCGCTTCCCCCGCGACGATTTCCCCCACACCCGCCACGGCCTCCAAGGTTTCCGTCTTCTCGAATAGACTCATGCGTTTTTCCTTTCTCAATGCATCGAGCGCCTGATTTCGAGTGACCCTGAAGAGCCAGCTGACGAGATGCCCTTCGACATCCCGCCAGCTTTGTTTGCAGAGCTTCAGAAACACCTCTTGCACGATGTCCTTGGCCTGCTCTCTCCCCCCAACGATACTGGCCGCGTAGCGAATCAGGGCCGACTGATGCTCCTGCACCACCCTTCGGATCCGATCCCACTCTGTCTCCCTATTCGTCACTTCCGCCATACCGTCTCTACTTCGATCTCATTCCTCGATAGTCGTGTTCGCAAAGGAAACGTTCGCCGATTCGGTTTTCTTAGAATGAATTTCGAAGCTCATCGATTCCTCTATGGGCTTTTATGTTGCAACCAATTGATTATCAGAACCCCGCAACGAAAACAGCTGAACCAAAAACGATTAGTCCGCCAATTCCTCGAAGCTCATCTAAAGCATCCGCCTAATGGCTATCAGAACCATCTAGCGTGCAACGTTGCACTCTTAATGATACCCAAACTAGCGAGGGAATGAAGAACTCGGAATAGCTGCAGCGCCCTTGACGGATTCAACTCAGGATTGAGCTAGCAATCAGCCTCAAAACGATAACCTCGTCTACACCACCTCTCTTGATCGCTTCGCTTGGCATTCAGAATACTACGCAGGTGTCTTCTCTTAGGACTATATTGCGGACGCCGGCATCATTCATTTCTCGCATTCCTGCAGCTCCGTCGTCGCCCATGCCGGTTAGCATAACCCCGGTGGCGTTGGAACCAGCGGCAATCGCGACCGATCGGAACAATACATCGACCGAGGAGCGATGGCGGTTGGCCAGAGGCCTTCCACGGTGTCCACGAAATAGTTCTGACCCGATCGTTTCAATACCAGGTGATGGCTTCTTGGGGACACTAGGGCTAGGTCTGGCTCAATTCGCTCCCCTTTCTTGGCCTCTCGAACTTCGATCTGGCATAGTTCGTTAAGACGCTGAGCAAACGGCTCAGTGAACTGTTCCGGCATGGGCTGGACAATGACGATCCCAGCGCAATCAATCGGCATTTGTACCAGGATCGCCCGAATGGCATCGACACCACCCGTCGATGCTCCGATAGCGATCACATTGGGAGTCTTTGGGATCCGATTGACTAGCTCCGGATTTGGAGGCTGTAGAATTACATCGGCCGACAGCTTTTCCTCCGCGCCCTGTAAAAAGGAGTTTTCAGGTCCAGCATTCAAGGGACCTATTTGCGACGATCCCTTGATCTACTTTCGGCGAGCTTCGACAGCAGATAACAGCTTATCATGGATACGCATTTCCAGTTCCTGCATTTGCCTAGCCGTCGCAGCCTGAGGCTTGGCGATGATATCTACGGCCCCTTTTCTAAGCAATCCAACGAAACTCGCGATCCCTCTTTTGTGAAGCTTGAACACACCACCACTGGGAGCGCCTTGATCCGCATCAATTTCTGGAGAAAGGTGATTCCGTCCGTTCTCAGCATTTGCACGTCGAGCACCATTGCATCCAGTGAAGCGGTTTTTAGCGACTCCACGGCTTCGTACGGATCCGCTGCCACTGCCGACACCTATAGCTTCGGATGGCGATTGATGATATCGGTTAAAATTCTTCGCGCCGTGGAGGAGTCGTCGACAATCATGACGCTGAACCTCGAATTTGGCATAGAGATTTGTCCGCAGACTTGGCTGATTGGCTAGCTATCAATTGGTATCCAACTTTCAATTGAATCCGTGATATCTGTTTCATCCGTGGTTAAACAATTTTCGTTATCTTTCTTAACCACAGATTTCACAGAGGGCGTCGGAATTTGATCATACGCGGCATTGCGCGAGCGCGAGCCCTACAAAAGATCCTCTGAATCATCTGTGGTCAAAATGAATCGCCGCCCCTAATCTAGGCCGCAGGCTTGGCGGGCTCGTTGATTGACCTGGCTGGCGATGGTTCGGGCTTTTTCCGCTCCAGCTTTCAGCACGCTGTCGACATAGTCCTGATTCCCCATCAGTTCGGCGCGGCGCTCGCGGGCTTCTTTAAAGTATTCCCAATAGAGTTCAAAGAGCCGCTTCTTCAAATCGCCGTATCCATAGCCTCCTGCTTTTAGCATTTCCACTTCTTCCGCGTAGTCGGAATCCGAGGCAAGATGCTTGATTAATTGAATAGCCCGGTTCTCCTCCGCGTCCGGTTTAGGCTCTTCCCGTGTCCGGCTATCCATGACAATGCTCATGACCTTCTTGCGAGTGGGTTTTTCCTCTCCGAAGATATCGATAGTGTTGTTGTAGCTCTTGCTCATTTTCTGGCCATCCAGGCCAGGAATGGCTTCCACCCCTTTGCGAATGGCGGGCTCGGGAATCTTGAAAGTCTCTCCATAGGTCTGATTGAACTTGGCCGCCAGGTCCCGCGTCACTTCGACATGCTGTTTCTGGTCCCGACCAACCGGCACGCTATCGGCATCGTAGATGAGGATATCCGCCGCCATCAGCACTGGATAGGCAAATAGCCCATGGTTGGTGGGGAGCCCCTTAGCAATTTTGTCTTTGTAGCTATGGCAACGCTCCAAGAGCCCCATCGGGCAGATCGATGAAAGTATCCAGGAAAGCTCTACATGTTCTGGAACATCGGACTGCCTAAATAGAACCGATTTCTCTGGATCGAGACCGCAAGCCAGGAAATCGATGGCCACCTGACGGGTATATTGGCGGCGCAAATCAGCATCGTAGAGCGAGGTCATGGAATGGTAGTCGGCGATAAAATAGAACGCCTCGCCCTGGTCCTGGAGCTCGATCGAGGGCTTCATCATGCCGAAGTAGTTTCCCACATGCAAAATGCCTGAGGGTTGTATGCCGGAAAGTATTCTCATTTTAGATCATCCGACGGGTAGCGAGCTGGGGCTAAGGGTTCAATAGCGAAGTGATTGAATGCCCACGAATCGCTCGAATCTTCACCAATGAGAATAAGAGGTATTTGTTACTGGAGTACCGAGCCGGTCCTCCCTACCGGTTATTTCATCTGGTACCGCATAGGTTTCACAAACAAGCAACTAGGTTGCGCCTTTACCATTGCGCACCCTCAATCTCTCAGTGGGATTTTTTCTTTGGAAGAACGCTCCACGTATAACTGGCCGGGCTCCAAGTACCCCGAAAAGCTCATCGTCGGCCCCACCAAGGATCCTTTTCCAATTATGGATCCCGGCATTAGAGCCGTGTTGCATCCCACTTCCGCTCTTTCCCCTAGGATCGCTCCAAACTTGCGCAGGCCTGTATCCACGCGTTCGCCATCGATATTGACGCGGATATTCTTCTGATCGAAGCGCAAATTGGACAGAATAACGCCCGCTCCCAAATGAGCTCCGTTTCCTAAAATGGAATCCCCAATGTAAGCGTAATGCGGGGTTTGGGTATGCTCCATCAGTAAGGCGTTCTTGTATTCGCAGGAGTTGCCTATCACGCTTCCTGCCCCGATTACGACGTTGCCCCTTATGTAAGCTCCCGGGCGAATCTCCACATTCTCGCCAATCCAGCAAGGGCCCTTAATTGAGGCAAAGGCAGGGAGCTTTACACCTTCCGAAATATAAACTTCACCATCAATATGCACACCCGCCGGCAGCTCTTGATCGGAAGTATTCCCTCTCAGATCAGCCAAAGCCGCCTTAATTTTAGGCAGCCATTCCCAAGGAGGAACCTCCGGCGAAAAAAATTCGGCGAAAGGGATGCTCTCCGGCAACTGGAAAAAATCTGATGCTCGCACTCTAGCAACCTAGGTGACTCGATTCCTTCCACAAGCGAATGTTCGCTGGCCGAAGCAAATTTACCGATATGTAAAGATCCGCGATGATAAGAGGAGGGTTGCTCTAGACAGACTCTAACGAAAGACCGAGACGCTCTTTCCAACTTGGGAAGCGAATTTCCATTTCTGAGAAATGGAGCGGGCGATGAGATTCGAACTCACGACAGCCACCTTGGCAAGGTGGTGCTCTACCAACTGAGCTACGCCCGCAATAAAGAGCCTTACAAAATCCATTTCCCGCCGATCAAGTCAATAGAAAATTCCAGTTGCGAGGCGACCGAGCGTCCCAAATGCGACTGACCTAATTAGCGCGTCACTACGGATTCGTTTCTGGCCCCAACGGATGAGAGGTTGCGGCAACACTCTGAAGCCTTTGCGCATTGGCGTCAGCTCATCGTAAATTAGCCGAAACAACCCGCTCAGCTTGTGCCGCCCTTTGCTAGGCGGAGGCGTGAGATCGCGCTCCACCGGGATCGGTCCGCAAATTAAATTCGCAATGACCTAACGGTCTTTCACATCGAGCTCTGGCCACTGCTGCAATTTCCGATGCAAGGTACGTCGGCTGATGCCCAGCAATTTCGCAGCAGCCGTCCGATTTCCTTTAGAATCCGCCAAGGCTTCTCTTAGCAATCGCTTCTCGTTCTCCTCCTTGTCGAGTGGCGACACCAATTTGCCCTCTCGATCGACGGAGCGCGTTTCCCCTCTAAATTTCGACTCAAGATCGTAATCGCGTATAACGCCCCCCCGATGAAGAACGACCGCGTTTTCCGCGAAATTGCGTAATTCTCTTATATTGCCGGGCCACGAGTAGCGCCGCAAGCATTGCATAGCGCCTGGCTCGAAAGTCGGGGCGTCGATACCGTTCTCTTTGGCGAATTCTTCGAGAAAGTGGTTCAACAATATCGGCAAATCTTCAGTGCGATCCCGTAAAGGCGGCATGGTGATTTGCACGACATTGAGTCGGAAGTACAGGTCTTCGCGAAACGTCCCTTCGTTGACCATCTTTTGCAGATCTCGATTGGTAGCGGCAACCAAACGCGTATCCACTTTGATCGATTTGGAACTGCCAATCCGCTCAAAGGTGCGCTGCTCCAGGAAACGCAGCAACTTCACCTGAGTGGATAGGCTGATCTCGCCAATCTCATCGAGGAAAAGCGTCCCTCCGTCCGCCAGCTCGAAACGCCCTATACGCCGCTCCGTCGCTCCCGTAAAAGCCCCTTTTTCGTGCCCGAATAGCTCGCTCTCCAATAAATTGGCCGGCAGGGCCGCGCAGTGAACGGCAACAAAAGGGCCTTGCCCGCGGTTACTGTTTTGGTGAATAGCTTGCGCGATGCGCTCTTTACCCGTTCCCGTCTCTCCCTCGATCAGCACGCTAGCCCTCGAAGGGGCCACCAGTTTCACTCGTTCGATGACCCCCTGCAGCTCCTTGGAGTTGCCCATAATCCCCTCGAAGCTGTATTTGACATCCAAGCGCTCGTGCAGGCTCTCAACCTCTTCCTTCAGGCTCTTGGACTCCAAAGCCCGCTTCATTAGAATCTCCAGTTTCTCTAGATTAACGGGCTTGGTCAGGAAATCGTAAGCGCCTCGCTTCATCGCCTCCACCGCTGAGGGAACATTGCCATAGGCCGTCATCATAATCACGGGCGGACGGTTTTTCAGCGCCAAGGCTTTGTCGATAACCTTGAGGCCCGATTTGCCCGGCATGCGTAAGTCGGTTAGCACCAAATCGAAGGTTTCGCTCTCCATCAATGTGAAGGCCTGATCCGCATTTTCCGCTAGATAGACATCGTATTGATCTTCCAACATTTGCTGGAGCCCTTCCCGCGTATGTCGCTCGTCGTCAACTATCAAGACCGTTGGCAGCATGCACTTTGCCTATGGCACCCTGCTGTCGAGTCAATGGGCAAATCTGTCACAATTTGAGCAAACAAATGAATGCGGCCTGAAGGACTGCACTACTATACTCGCTACTCCAGCATTCGGAATTTGCGGTTTTGCTTGGGGAACTCAAGGGAGACTACCGTGCCGACGCCTTCCTTGCTATCTATGCCAACTTGTCCCCCATGCTCCCTCATAATGCGTTCAACAATCATGAGACCCAAACCCGTACCGCCCTTCTTGTTGGTATGGTAAGGCTCAAATACGCGCGATAGGTTTTCCTGACTTATTCCCGAACCCGAATCCCCAAAACGCAAATAAACACGCTCCTCGTCCGACTGCACCTTCACCCGGATCATTCCGCCCGGTTTCATAGCCTCCATAGCATTTTTCGTTATATTGAAGAATACCTGCCTCACCTGCTGCTTGTCCGCGCGCACGAAGGGACTTTCCGCTCCAGCCTCAATCTCTACTTGAATGCCTCGATCCTCAAGCTCGCTAGCCTGAAATTGCAGCGACTCTTCTAGGATCTCGTTTAGATTGACGGTCTGAAAATCCGGAGTCTGGGGACGGATCGCTTCCAAAAAATTCTTGATGATGCCATCCAGTCGAGACACTTCTGCTCGGCAAACGCCTACCGACGATTCCAGCTTCCCACGGGTAGCCGACTCTTGCAGTTTCTTCAATTGTCGCTCCATCAACTGAAGATGAATGGTGATCGAATTGAGAGGATTTCCCAGTTCATGGGCGACACCAGCAGCCAGAAGAAGAATCGAGCTAATCCTTTCTGATTCGATCATCTCCTCGCTCGATTGCTTTTCCGAAGTGATGTCGGAAAGGATCACCACGAATCGGTTCGATGCCTCTCCGCCTCCCGCGTCCGTACCCTGGAACGGGAGAATGTAGAGACGAACGTACCTGTTCTCTGGGTACGTCAGCTCCAATTCGCGTGAACTGACAGATGATTCGAGTCGAGAGCCTTCCTCTAGACCCAGCGAGGCTCTCAACCCAGGAATGAGCCGCCAAAGCGAAACCTCGCCAATATCGCTGTTCTTGAGCCCAATCATCTGATAGCTAGCCAAATTCGCGTATTCGATTACCCCCAAATCGCTGATCACCAGAATTCCTTCACGCGCTGTATTGAAAATCGTCTCCAAGAACGCCCGCTCCCGAGCGAGCTTCTTGACTAGGTTCGTTAAGTTGATCGTATCCAAAGAATCAACTTGGCCGAGAACGCGATCTAATGAGGACTCCTTCTTTCCGGAAATCATAACCGCTCCATAGATTCTTAATTCCGTAATGGCAATATTTCCTCGTCCTGCAAACACCTGTTTGATTTGCGCTTGCCATCGCGAAAGTTGGCCATTCGATTCGTGGCGACCATGAGCGCTTTGCAAACGAGACCCGCCGCAGACTGTAAATACGATTGCGTTTCCCTTGGGGAGATCATGCTTCGACTCGATCCCGGCGAAGGCCGGACTAGGACAGCCAGAACCTTTGCCGCCTGGGAAGGCGGTGGCGAATACAACGTTACACGCGGCCTTCGGCGTTGCTTCAACATGAAAACCGCAGTCGTCACGGCCTTCGCGGACAACGAGGTGGGTCGCCTGCTGGAAGACTTCATACTTCAGGGTGGCGTGGACACCGACTATATCCTGTGGAAGGAATACGACGGAATCGGCAGATCCACTCGCAACGGGCTAAATTTCACGGAGCGGGGATTCGGAATTCGCGGAGCTAAGGGCGTGCCCGATCGTGGGAATACAGCCGCTTCCCAAATGAAGCCTGGCGATGTTGATTGGGACAAGCTCTTCAACCAAGATGGGGCCCGTTGGCTGCACACGGGGGGCATCTTCGCAGCCTTAAGCGAGACAACCGCGGATCTGGTCATCGAAGCGGCCAAAGCAGCTAAAGAGACTGGAACCATTGTGTCCTACGACCTCAACTACCGCCCTTCCCTGTGGAAAGGCATTGGCGGCATCGAGAAAGCCCAGGAAGTGAACCGCGAGATCGCTCGCTACGTTGATGTCATGATAGGCAATGAGGAAGATTTTACCGCATGCCTAGGCTACGAGATAGATGGCGTTGATGAAGGCCTTTCAAACCTGGAGACGGAAAGCTTTAAATCGATGATCAACCGAGCGGTAGCCGATTACCCGAACTTCAAGGTGGTGGCGACCACCCTCCGCGGCGTCAAGACCGCCACCGTGAATGATTGGGGCGCCATCTGCTGGGCAGACGGAACCTTCCACGAGGCCACTCACCGCCCGAATCTGGAGATCATGGACCGAGTCGGTGGCGGAGACTCCTTCGCTTCCGGTTTGATCTACGGACTGATGACCTACGGAGATGCCGCCAAGGCCGTCGAATACGGAGCAGCCCACGGAGCTTTAGCCATGACCACGCCGGGCGACACGACCATGGTCACTCTGGGGGAAGTTGAGAAGCAAATGTCAGGCGGGTCGGCCCGTGTGGATCGGTGAGAACAGTTAGCGGCTAAATACCGACCCTAGAACCCGCCCGGCTTGCTCCGCCGTAGCGGTGCAAAGGCGTGAGCTCGAGCTCCACCTTTATCGACCTGCGACGCGACAGCCTGCCTCGGCGAAGCTCGAAGCGAAGACCGGTTCCGGCGTGTTCATCTAAGCGATCGTCAGATAGGTTGACGCCAATTCTCAGTCGCGTGGCTGCGCCGAGTCAAAAGCTGCGGGATGGTTGAGCCAGTCGTAATGGGGCTCGAACTCCGAGCAGGCGCATCGAGTGAAATCTGACCCTCCAGCGCTAGCGTTTAGGCAGAAACCCGCTTTCAGACATCAGTAGGCAGGCACTGAACAACTACATTTGGTCTGGCGTCACAAATCCACGCCGGTCCTGCTTGATTATTCAGAGAATTACCCCTTTGCTCCCGGGTCGATGATGAGAACACTAGGATCTGGACCGGCGTTTGCAGTGTTTTTGACCTTCCTAATGGTCGGCTGCAGCCGACCGACCGTAGAGGTTTACGATGTGCCCAAAGCGGAGACGGCGACTCCCTCCTTGGCGGAACAGTCGCCCCAACCTAGTTCCCCAGAGGACCGCGGGTGGATACGATGGACGAAACCAGAATCCTGGACCGAACTGGAACCTACAGCATTCCGAAAAGGGAATTACGTGTACGAGGACGCATCAGGGAGCCAAATCGAAATTACCGTCTCCTCGTTTCCCGGCGACGTCGGCGGCACGTTGGCTAACGTAAACCGCTGGCGGGGACAGGCCGGGCTTGGATCCTTAAGCCCAGAGGAGCTCGCAGCCTCGCTAACCGACCTGACAGTCGATGGGTACAGCGGCCAAATGGTTGACATTTCGCCCGACGACGACGATCCCCAGGCCGCCAGAATAGCAGCCGCCATTTTCATGTACCGCGGAGAGAGCTGGTTCTTCAAGATGTCTGGCCCTCAGTCAGTTGTCGATTCCCAGAAGGCTGTATTCGACGCCTTTGTCCGATCGCTCGAATTTACAGATGCCAATGCCGCCCGCAACCAGGAAACCGACTCTTCCAATTCTTCGGAATCGCTCGCCCTCGCTTTCGACGCCCCCGAAGGATGGACAGAATCCAGTGGATCATCCTTCCGCATCGCCAGCTTTCAGATTGATCTCGACGGGTTCGAACCCGGAGACTTCTCCATAACCCGCTTTCCTGGCGACGCCGGAGGCCTTTATGCCAACGTGAACCGGTGGCGGCAGCAAATTGGACTGCCTATTTGGTCCGAAAGTCAAATCGACACCAATGCCAAATCGGTCTTGGCCCGAGATTTGCAGTTCAGCTTCTTCGATTTGGCCCCCCGTACAGAAGCGGAAAAGAAGGAGGTCCGGGAGCGAATTCTGGTAGCGGTAATGGAACACGAGGGCCAAAGCTATTTCTTTAAACTGCGGGGAGAGGTCTTTCTAGCGGAGATGCAGCTTAACAAGTTCCTGCAACTGCTTCGATCGACTCGTTTCGAACCGGAATCCCCTTGAGTCGCCACAACGCATGAAACCTTTCATCAGATTCTTTTCATCCTTCGAGCTAGCCATCAGTTGCATGGCTCTGGGCTTGGTACTGGTATTCATCGGTACCATCGCCCAAGTGCAACTGGGCATTCACGGAGCGACCGAACTCTACTTTTACAGCTTCTTCCTGTACTGGGAAATTCCAGGACTTGGGGTTTCGATCCCGTACTTTCCTGGCGGATACACGCTCGGGCTTCTTCTTTTGATTAATCTTGTCACGGCCCTTTTCGTACGCTTCCGCTACTCTTGGAAGAAGACTGGCGTGCTTCTAGTTCACCTCGGTGTCATCACTCTTCTCGTTGGCGAACTCATCAGCAGCATGATGCAAGACGATAGCGCCATGATCATCGACGAAGGAGGAAGCGCCAACTACTCTGAGGATCGGCAAGTAGCGGAGTTGGCGATCATCGACCACAGTTATTCCAAAGAGTCCGATCGCGTTTACGCTTTTCCGCACGAAATGCTGGAGAACAAGCAAGACGCCCGCCATGAGGAGCTTCCCTTCACCGTCAGCGTAAACCGCTACATGGTCAATGCTGAGATACGCCGTCGGGATGACACTACCCCTCCAAGCGATGCCCTTATCGTCAATCAGGGAATTGGGCTCAATACCTATGCTATCCCCCTTCCAAAAACCGGAAAGATGGACGATGTTAATCGCACGACTGCTATCCTAACTGTATTCGACAACGCCAGCGGGGAAGTTGAGGGAACCTGGCTGGCTAGTCTCGGTTTTCCACAGCAGAGGTTCGAATTCCAAGGGAAAGAGTATTCCATGGAAATACGGCGCAAACGCTATTACTACCCCTTCGAGATCAAGCTTCTCGATTTCAGCCATGACCGCTATCTTGGAACGAATATTCCCATGAATTTTTCCAGCGATATTGAGCTTACCCATCCGGAACGCGGCGAGCAGCGGGAGTTCCTTATTTATATGAATCATCCATTGAGATATGATGGATTGACCTTTTTCCAAAGCGGTTTCGCTAACGAAGACACCACTACTATACTTCAAGTCGTCAGCAACCCTGGAAGGCATCTTCCATACATCAGTTGTATTCTAATTTTTCTCGGCCTCTCCGTCCAATTTGGAATCGGCCTACTCTCATTTACTCAGAAGCGATTAAAGAAGTCATGAAACAACGCCTGCCCTGGATCATTTCTATTGCCATTCTATTGTTGTACTTCGCTTCCAACTATAGGAAGCAAACACCAAGCAGCGAGATAGACTACGACGCTTTTGGCAATACGCCCGTTCATTTGAATGGGCGTGTTCAACCTCTCGATTCTGTGGCCCGAAACGCCCTGTTGGGCATGCGCTACAAGCGAACGTTTATCGACGAAAACGGTAAAAAGACCCCCGCCATCGTTTGGCTCACCGAATTGATGATGCGTCCAGATCTGGCTCACGAGAGACCGATTTTCCGCATTCAGGACGAAGATGTTCGGGCTCTGCTCAAACTACCTAATAAACCGAGCTCGCGTAGCAAGGTCATGATCGCCTTGATTGGGCCAGGTAGCGACAAATTCTACTATTCTTTCAATGAAATTGGTCCATCATTGAAAACGATAAGCGAGCAAGCCCAGCAAGCTAGCGAGCTGGAGGACGCCCAGCGATCAAGATTCCAAAAAGCGGTCATTACCCTCGCTCGGGCTCTGTCTAACTATACTGGCCTCAGTCAATCGCTTCACCACGGCCAAGTCGCCTCCTTCACTCAAGAGCTCAACGATCTCGAGCGCTTTGCGGCCGAGGGCATCGAAGCCGTCAACCTCCGCCAGCAAGGAGCCGAATACGATGAAACGGCCTTCAATCAGATGATGAGCATCGGTTTCCTCTACCAGGGATTCGAGCAATCAGCCAAATTACTGACCCTTCCCCAGCAAACCGACGGTCAAGAGCTGGAATGGAACAAAACAAGCCACGTCTTGAGACAAGTTATGCGTGAAGGTGGCGCCAGCGAGGTCGTTCGCAGCTACGCTGCCGTGGTTGACTCTTTCCGGACTGAGGATTCCCAAGCCTTCAATGAGAACGTCCAAAAGCTGCATGCAGACTTGCGGGCAGTCGAGCCCTCGTTGGTTCACAAAGCCGGTGTTGAACAGCAATTCAATTTCATTGAGCCGTTCTACATAGCCGCCACCGGGTACGTGATGGCTTTCTTAGCTGTAATTATTTCCTGGGCACGCTGGCCCGGTGTCATGAACAAAGCGGCGTTCGGGCTTATATGCGCTTGCGCCGTCATCCATACTATTGGAATTATGTTCCGCATTTACATCATCGGATACGCTCCTGTCATAAACCTCTATTCCTCTGCAGTTTTTGTGGGCTGGGGAGCAGTGCTTCTGGCGATCGCGCTCGAAGCGATGTTCAAAAACAGCATGGGCAATGTCACCGCGGCTGTAATCGGATTCTCCACTCTCCTGGTCGCCCACCATCTTTCCATCGGCGGCGATACACTAGAAATGCTCCGAGCCGTGCTCGACAACAACTTCTGGCTAGCCACTCACGTAATCATCATCACCCTCGGCTACTCCGCCACATTCTTGGCCGGGACGATCGGGTTCATATTCATTCTAATGTCCATTTTCTCCCGACGCGTCGATAAGAAGACGGCCCGGACCTTTGGATCTATGGTCTACGGAATCGTCTGCTTTTCTACCCTCTTCAGCTTCGTCGGGACAATACTGGGAGGCATCTGGGCCGATCAATCCTGGGGACGTTTTTGGGGATGGGATCCCAAAGAGAACGGCGCCCTCCTGATCGTCATTTGGAATGCCATCATCCTCCACTGCCGCTGGGGCGGATTCGTTAAAACTCGCGGCCTAATGATGCTGGCCGTGTTCGGCAATGTCGTTTGTAGCTGGTCCTGGTTCGGAACGAATATGCTAGGAATCGGGCTGCACGCCTACGGCTTTATGGATCAGGCATTTACCTATCTAGCTGCCTACATGCTCGCCCAAGCTCTGGCCATCGGGCTAGCCGCAATTCCCACACGGTATTGGAAAAGCCAGCTAGCCTAAGCGCTCTCGAAAAACATCTGTTGAAAGACGGCAAGGAGTATCGGCTCGATCCTCCAAATTTTATAATCGGAGGACAGAGCGTTCTCCATGCCTTTTATCCGCCTTAACATCCTT
>Ga0181579_10001061_pt1 | contig 22738 bp, 25 predicted proteins | sample 071ome_24_FD_132996 | JGI IMG/M metagenome (GOLD analysis project Ga0181579, IMG submission 132996) | Coastal salt marsh microbial communities from the Groves Creek Marsh, Skidaway Island, Georgia - 071402CT metaG (megahit assembly) | ecosystem: Environmental > Aquatic > Marine > Intertidal... | reverse complement strand
CCCCCTGATAGGGGGAGGGGAATAAAGGGAGCTCTTCTTTGGAAGAGAACTCGAACATCCCCCTCCCCTCCGGGGAGGGGTTAGGGGAGGGGAATGATCTCCTTCCCCCTATCAGGGGGAAGGCAGGGATGGGGGTGAGGAGTCGCAAAGAGAGCCATACCCCTTGCCACAAGATGATATGTCACCCCGCCCCCCGAGCCGGGGTCCGGCAATCATCGCGGGGCGGCAAAATGGACCCCGGATCGCGCTGTCGCTTGTCCGGGGTGACAAATTTTCAAAACGGGCGACTGGCCGTAGAATCTTCATTCCTCACTGAGCCCGCTCCCTTCCGGCGCGAGGTTAACCTCCCTCCCCCCAGTCGGTATGGAAGCTCCCGTCCCGGTCGGTACGGCGGTAGGTATGCGCGCCGAACATATCGCGCTGTGCCTGGGTCAGCGCCGTCCAGAGCCGTGGCCGACGGAGCGCATACAGATAGGAAAAGGCGGATTCGATCGCGGGCAACGGGATCGCCGCCTCCGCGGATTGTCCGAGGACTTTGCGCGCCATAAGCGCCGCTATATCGAGATCACCGGCGATATCCGGATCAAGCAGCAAATGCGGGAGGTCCGGATCGCGCCGGTACGCGTTCTCTATCCGGCCGAGCAGGCGCGAGCGTAAAATACAGCCATCGCGCCACACCGCCGCGACTTCAGCCGGATCAATGGGCCAGCCATGTTTCGCCGCGCCGACGCGGATCAGATCGACCCCCTCCGCAAAGGCGATGATCGCCGCACCGTAAAGCGCCTGGGCGATATAATCCTGACCACCGGGCACTAACGGTCCGGCCGCGCCCGGATCGGCGTTTTCCATTCCCGACCGCACCGCCGTCACACCCGACAGAGACCGCGCCATGACGGCGGCGGCAATCGTGGGCACCGGCACGCCAAGCCCCATCGCCGCCGAGACCGTCCATTGTCCCGTGCCGGTCTGCGCCGCCGCGTCATCAATGACATCAAGCAACATGCCGGGCCCGGCATCGTTCTTCTGTCTCAAAATCGTCGCGGTCATTTCCAGCAACCAGCTTTGCAGCGGCGTTGTCTGTCAATGATCCACCTGACGGGCGATGGCCTCGGCATCGAAACCCAGCCCGTCGCGCAGAAACAGCCATGCCTCGCCAATCGCCTGCATTACGGCATATTCGATGCCGTTATGGACCATCTTGACGAAATGCCCGGCGCCGCCTTCACCGAACCAGCCGCAACACGCCCCGCGATCATCCGCCGCGGCGATGGCCTCCAGCATATCGCGGGCCGCCTCGAACCCTTCTTTCGCGCCGCGCGCCATGACCGACGCGCCGTCACGCGCGCCCCGTTCGCCCCCCAATATGCCGCAACCGAGATAATGAATGCCGCTCCCGCCCAGGCCGCTTGCCCGCCGGGCCGTATCGTCGAAATGCGAATTGCCGCCATCGATCAGCACATCGCCGGGCGCGAGATGCGGGCGGAGCGCGCCGATCTGCGTATCCACGGGATCGCCCGCGGGCACCATCATGAGGAATCGCCGGGGCGGGCGCAGCGCGGCGACCAGAGCGGCCGGGTCCGAAACAATGGTGAATCCGGCCAACGCCACCCGGGTCCGCGCGGCCGAAATACCCGCCGCCACCGGCTCCAGCCCGAAGATATCGAACCCCTTTTGGGACAATGCGGCAGCGATGCCGCCGCCCATCGTGCCGAGCCCGATTACCCCCGCTTGTGGCTTTTCCGCCATTCTGGTTCCGTTTGCCGTTCCAAATCCGCGTGCTAGCCTATTCTTTCAACCGACGCGCGGCAATTTGGCCAAGGACCGGCAAACCATGAAATTTTCTCTCTTCCTGATGCCCTGTCATCACCCGAGCGAAAACCCCGCCCTCGCCTTTCAACGCGATATCGAGCTGATCCAGATGGGTGACAAGCTGGGGTTCGATGACGCCTTTATCGGCGAACATCATTCGGGCGGCTGGGAAACCATGCCGGCGCCGGAAATGGCGCTGTCCATGGCCGCCGCCAACGCGCCGCGCATCAATCTCGGCACTTCGGTGTTCAGCGCGCCGTTCCACCACCCGTTCTATCTGGCGGAGCGGATGTGTTTTCTGGATCACCTGACGCGCGGCCGGGCGATATTGGGCGTCGGCCCATCCAGCCTGGTGACCGACAAGATATTGTTCAATATGGCGGAGGAAGACACCTATCCCAAGCTGCATGAGGCCATCGACATCATCGTGCGGCTTCTGGAATCGGAGGAACCGATCAGCCATAAGGGCGCGTTCTGGCAGTTCGAGGACATGCGGCTGCAGCTCGGGCCCTATCAGCGCCCGCGCCTGCCGCTGGCGCTGCCCTCCGCCGCGACCCCCGCCAATCTGGAACTGATCGGCAAGCACGGCATGATCTGGATGTCGCCCGCCGGCAAGAACCGCAAGGACGCGGCGAAGAACTGGGAGATCGTCAAGAAGGGCGCGGCGGATGCCGGGCGCGAGGCCGACCGCGATAACTGGCGCATCGCCACCTATATGCATCTCTGCGAAACCCGCGAACAGGCCTGGGACGAGGTCCGCGCCGGCATGATGCGGGAAGCCGACTATTTCTCGAAGATCGGCTTGCGCGGCCATTATGAGGCCTATCCCGGCCAACCGTTCGAGGAGTTCACGCCTGAATCCTGCGCCGATATCCGCGACTGGGTAATCGGCACGCCGGATGACGCAATCGCCTGGATCGAGGACAAGATCGAATATACCGGCGGGTTCGGCGGGGTGATGCTGCACTGCCATGAATGGACGAATTTCGACAAGATCCGCAATTCGCTGGAGATGTTCGCCCGCTATGTCATGCCGCATTTCCAGGGGCGCACCCGCGTCCTCCACGATGAATGGCGCATGATCCAGGAACGCACCGATGGCGGCAAGATCCCCTGGGATAATGGCGGCAAGCCGAACAATCTGGTGATGAAGTAGCGGTATCGAATTTCCGGCCGGGTCGGTATTTCGATACCCCGCGCCAACGCCCCTCCCCTGACCCCTCCCCGGACGGGAGGGGGAGGCAACGCATCGCGTTCAGCAATCCGAATAAAATCAGGGCGGCTCCGTCGCGTCCCAGACACGCACCCAATCAAACAGCTTGCGGTATTTCTTCGGCACCTTTTCAAATTCCGCCGCCGAGATGCGCACCGGCCGGTCGCCGTCGTAATTGACCGCGTCGCGAAACCAGGAGCGGTTATAGATCGCATAGATGATCGGGCGCGGCGCATTGGATTTGTTCGCCGTGCCGTGATGGCGCACGCGGATATCAAACAGGATGACGGAGCCCAGAGGCACCTCCGGATCGACCGGATCGACGGTGGGCTCGTCCTGTTCTGTGGTGATATGGGTGCCGGGATAGAACCGCGTCGTGCCGTTGGTCTCATTCAGATCGACCAGCGGGATCGCCATGGATATGGAATAGACCGGCAGCATCCCGTCGATCTCCTGCTTGCGGAACAGGCCGGGATGATCGGCATGGAGATGCTGCAGCCGCGACTGCGGCATCGACGTCACCACGTTGAACGCCCCAATGATCTGGTTGCCGCTGAGCAGCCGGTGGATGATCGGATAGGCGAAGCGGTTGGCGTAAATCCGCCGGTCATTGAACGGCCCGTCGATATCCGCCGTCACCATGGAGCGCCGGTTGCCCACCTGATAGGCGTCGGGGAAATATTCACCGGACAGATAGCGCGAATAGCGGGTGACGTAATAATCGCGGATGCGTTTCACCACGCGCGGGTCGATCACATCTTCCAGCACCATGCAGCCTTCCTCGCGGAACCGGTCGCAGGCGCGCTTTATCGCGGCGTCCGGGACGCTGCCGATCGCCTTGAGGGCGCGGGAAAAATTAACGCGGGGGACTGACATCGATCCTGTTTTCTCTTTTACCGCTTCATTTTATCATGCCGCACGCGGAAGAGGAGACGCAAATGGCACCGCCCCGGTCAATCGATATCGAACGCGTCGATCATATCGGCATCCGCGTCCGCGACGAAGAACGCGCGATTGCCTTTTACGGCTCGCTTGGCTTCGTGGTAACGCATCGCGCCACCAATGACGCGGTGGTCATCGTCAAAAACCCCCGGGGGGTGGAGATCAATCTGGTGATCAACGCCGACAATCCGGAAGGCGACCACAACATCCTGATGGATGTGGAAACCAAATATCCCGGCCACACCCATATCGCGCTCCGGGTTTCCTCGATAAAGGACACCATCGCCGCGCTCGCCGATCACGGCATCGAGATCACCCAGGGGCCGGTGCAATTCGGCCAGGACGGGCATGTCTCGGTTTTTGTCCGCGACCCCGACCGCAACACGATCGAACTGCGCGGCCGGGCGGAAAACTCGGACGAGATCGACGGGCTGACCGATTACGATCCCGGGGGATAACTACCCCGGGCGTGCCTCACACCCCGCCCCAGACGTCGGTCGCGACCTGGACGATGCGCTCCAGCTTGGCGAACTCATCGCCTTCTTCCAGCGGATTGCCGACGATGGAGCTCGCGAAACCGCACTGGGTGGTGAGCGACAGCCGCTCCAGCGGCGCGTGTTGCGCGGCTTCTTCTATCCGGCGTTTCAGATGATCGGCGTCTTCCAGCACCGGCGTCTTGGTCGAAACCAGCCCGAGCGCCGCCACCTTGCCTTCCGGCACCAGCCGCAGCGGCTCGAATGAACCCGCCCGTTCGGTGTCGTATTCAAGGAAATAGCCATGTGCGTTGATCTGGTTGAACAGCACATCGGCGACCGGATCGTACCCGCCTTCCGCCGCCCAGAACCCTTCGCGGTTGCCGCGGCACTGATGCATGGTGATGGTCACGTCATCCGGCAGCCCGGCGAGGCAGTCATTGATGCGCCTGGCATATTCGCCGAGCATCCCCTGCACCCCGTGCCCCCAGCTGTCGAACACATGATCGTATTCGGGATCGCACAGGAAGGGCAACGTCACGTCATCGATCTGGATATAGCGCGCGCCGGCCTCGACCAGAGCGGCAAACTCCGCGCGATAGGCGGCCGTCAAATCGGCCCAGAATTCGTCGATATCGCCATAATGCCCGTTGAGAATGCCCGGATCACCGCCCGCGAAACAATGGATCACCGGCGGGGCCGGCATGGTGACCTTGGGCATCAGCGACGTGTTGTCGCGTAAGTATTTGAACGCCTCGACCACGGCGCTCGGCTGCCATTCGATCTTGCCGTTGACGGCAAGATGCGAAAAATCCTGCTGCTTGCCGTCCTCATTCTTCCAGGCGAAAGGCGATGAGGCGTCCTGCCGGTCGGCGGTAAAACCCTTCCAGGTCATCACCATCTCCAGCCACCAGGAACGGCGGCGGAATTCCCCGTCGGTCGCGGCGCGCAGCCCCGCCCGTTCCTGCAGCGCGATCACCTCCTTGACGCATTGATCCTCGACCGCCGCCAGATCGGCATTGCCGTGCGGGCCGAGATGTTCGTTCGCGGTTTGCGCGCCGAGGTACTTCTCGCGCGCTTCCTTCAATGCGGCGGGCCTCAGCAGGCTGCCGACATGATCGCCCCGGAAGGGCGGCCTCTCTGTTGTCATGGGATATTTCCTTTTCCCGCTTTTTCACTAAATCTCGGTGTAATCTAGGGCAGTTGGGCGTTTGCGAAAAGCGCGCCACGCCCGTAAAACAGGGCTAACCAACAAACGGAGACGGATCAATGACCTTCTATCATGTGCGCGAAGTCAAAAAAGACGAGGAATACTGGTGGTGCGCCTGCGGCAAGAGCGCCGATCAGCCCTTCTGCGACGGCTCCCACAAGGGCACCGGTATTTCGCCGATGCAATATGTCGCGAAGCGCGACCGCGAAATGTATTTCTGCGGCTGCAAACGCACGAAGAACCCGCCTTTCTGCGACGGCTCGCACGAGAGTTGAGAGAGGCGTTTTTTCACCCCCTCCCTGTCCCTCCCCCGCAAGCGGAGGAGGGGACGTGAAAACTGGAACCTTCACAAGACTTCCCGTTACCGTGGAGGGGATTTCCTTTTCTTTCCCCCTCCCCTCCGGGGAGGGGTCAGGGGAGGGGTGACGGTAAGTATGAACGCAAGACTGGCCGCACACCCTTGCCACAAAACAGCTTGTCACCCCGGACTTGATCCGGGGTCCATTTATCCGCCGCTTGATGGATGGATTGCCGGGTCAAGCCCCGCAATGACAGAATGAAGCCCCATGACCTTCCTCGACCATATCCTCTACGCCGCGCTGTGGCTGTCTTTCGGGATCGGCCATTCGGTGCTGGCGAGCGCGACCGTCAAGGACGCGCTAAAGGGGCTTTTCGACGCGTCCTACCGGCTTTCCTATAATATCTTCGCGGTGATCCATATCGCTCTGGTGCTGTGGGCGGGGCGGGTTTTCCTGTCCGACGGCGCGCGGGGGTTCGGTATTCCGGAAAGCGGTATGGTGGCGATGGATATGGCGCGCGTCCTTGGCATCGTCCTCATGGGCGCCGCCGTGCTGCATTACGATCTCGGCCGGTTCGGCGGGCTCACCCAGATCCTTGAGCGCCTGCGCGGCGAGGCGGAACAGACCGAGCCGTTCCGCGCCACCGGGCTGCTGCGCTTTGTCCGCCACCCGATCTATAGCGGCGCACATCTCTTCCTGTGGGCGTCCGCGACCAATGAATTCGCCGCCGCAACCGCCGGCTGGGGCAGTCTCTATCTCCTCATCGGCGCATGGTATGAGGAACAGCGGCTGATCCGGCTTTACGGCGATGACTACCGCGCCTATCGCACCCGTGTCTCCTCCATCATCCCGTGGAAGGGCCGCGCGATATAGAAATTCCCGCTTGCATTCGGCGCATTGGCGGGTGACATGCAGGGTATGACCGATACGCCGCAGGACGAGATCATCGCGTTTCTGGAACGCGCCGAAACACACGGAACCGCTGGTCCGGTGGAGCACATCGACACCCATATCTCCATCATCTTCCTGGCGGGCGATCATGTGTGGAAGCTGAAACGCGCCGTCACCTTCCCCTATCTCGATTACGGCACGGTGGAGGCCCGCCGCCGCTTCTGCGAGGAAGAGCTCCGCATCAACCGCCGCACCGCGCCCGGTCTTTACAAAAGCGTTCGCGCCATCACGCGGGAAGAAGACGGATCGCTCGCCATAGACGGCGCAGGCGAGGCGCTCGACTGGGTGGTGGAGATGGCGCGTTTCGACCAGTCCGCATTGTGGGATGCCATGGCCGCGCGGGACGCGATCACTCCGCAAATGGCGGACCGGCTGGCCGACGCCATTGCCGATTTCCACCAGGCGGCGGCGGTGATCAACGGCGCGGCGGGCGCCGCCCCCTTCGCCTATGTGATCGATGAGGAAAACGACGCCGAAATGCGCCGCTTCGGCCCGGCGATATTCCCCACCGAACAGGTCGCCGCCCTGAAGGAACGCTGCGACGCCGCGCTCGCCCAGAACACCGCCCTGCTGGAGGCACGCGCGACCGACGGTTTCGTCCGCCACTGCCATGGCGACATGCATCTCGGCAATATCTGCCAGCTCGCCACCGGCCCCGCGCCGTTCGACGCCATCGAGTTCAGCCCGCGCTTTTCCGAAATCGACGTGCTCTACGATCTCTCCTTCCTGCTGATGGATATGGCGCATCGCGGGCTCAACGGCCTCGCCAACCGGCTGCTCAACCGCTATCTCAGCGCCACGCGCGATTATGACGCCCTGGCCGCTATGCCGTTATTCCTGAGCCTGCGCGCCGGGATCCGCGCCCATGTCACCGCCAGCCGGGCGGAAAACCTGACCGACGCAACAACGAAGCAGACGGCGCGGGGGGAAGCCGCCTCCTACCTGTCCTTCGCGCTAGACTGTTTTGACACGGGCGGACCGCGCCTGATCGCCATTGGCGGGCTGTCCGGCACCGGCAAGACGCGGCTGGCGCGTGGGCTGGCGCCGCTGCTTTTCCCCCTGCCCGGCGCGGCGCATCTGCCGAGCGACCTGATCCGCAAGCGGCTGGCCGGGATCGCGCCGGAGGAAAGACTGACGGAGGACTGGTACACACCGGCGGTGACCGAACGCGTCCATGCGCGGATGTTCGAGGATGCGGAAAAGGCGCTCCGCGCCGGGTATCCGGCGGTGCTGGACGCGACCTTCATGGAGCCCAAACGCCGCGCCCGGGCCGAGGCGGTGGCAAAAGCCGCAAACGCGCCCTTCACCGGTATCTGGCTGGAGGCCCCGGCGGCGGAGATGGAACGGCGCGTCGCCACCCGCAAGGGCAATATCTCGGACGCCAGCATCGATGTGCTGAACAGCCAGCGGAAAGCCGGTCTCGGCGAGATCGGGTGGGCCCGTATCAATACCGGCGGCGGGCCGGAAGAGACGCTGGAAAAGGCGCGGGGCTTGGTTTTATCGAACCAAGGGACGAGATAGCACCTGAGAGGAAAGCTCGACGCGTACAGGTAAGACCGCTCAGTGTTTCAAATATATGAAGTTTAGGGAGTTATAACCCGTTGACGATATAACTTCTGAGGCTTGCCACAGACCCACCGGAACCGATACCCGAACGGGCCGTCATCCCCCACCATTGCACACAGCCCCAAAAACCCGCGATAATCGGGCCGGCAAGTGCCGCAACCAACCGGAGAGTTCAAAATGGGAAAAAACGTCGGAACAATCGATCGCGTCCTGCGCGTCATCGTGGGCGCCGTGCTGATCGCCTATGCGCTCGGGCTGGTCGCGCCGGACACCGGCTATAATGTCTGGGGCTGGATCGGGGTCGTGCCGATCCTCACCGCCATCGTCAGCTTCTGTCCGCTCTACCGGATCATCGGGCTCAAGACCTGACCGGCCGGGGGTTTTCCCCCGCCAGGGTTTTGCCCGACGGGTTCTTGCCCGACGGGTTCTTGCCCGCCCCGTTTTTTGCCGCGCCCTAGCGCCCGGCGAAAACGCGCAGGGTGATTTTCTGCCCGCGTGAATAGTTGAAGCCGGGCAGTTCCGCCAGCTGCCGGGGGGTGAGCCCGATCTCGCCCGCGGTTTTGCTGAACGCCTCTATATCCCGGTCGCCGATCATCGCCACCGCGCAGTCCGGACCAGCTTTGAGCGCCTTTGCCGCGTCCGCCGGGTTGGTCAGCACCGTATCGGTCCCCGCCAGGAAAATCAGGCTGGGTTCGCGGTACCCCACCGCATGCAGCTTCGCGTCCTTGCAGGTCTCCGCCTGGTAGGTTTGCACCACTTCCGCCACGCGGGGCGACAGCCAGATCGATTGCAATGACGGCAGGAACCCCTTGAACCCCGCCCCGGTCACGATGACCGCGGCGAGCACCAGCTGCGGTATCAATGTCGCGGCCAATGCGCGGTCGCGCGCGATGCGGAACAGCGACAGTCCCGCCCAGAGCACCCCGGCCAGCGCGACGATTGACCAGAGCGAAAATTCATCCCCGGTGGCGGTGGCGCCCGCGATCACCACGCCGGCGATGGCGATGGTGACGATGGCGGTCAGCGCGATGGCGATCCATTCGAACACGCCGCGCTTGCCCGCATTCCATTTTTCCGCATCCGTGATCATCCCGGCGGCGAGGATCGCCGCGGCCGGGAAAAGCGGCAGCATGTAATGGGGCAGCTTGGTGACGATGAGCTCAAACAATATCCAGGTCGGCAGGATCCAGGCGATGCAGAACGCGACCGCCGGGTTTTTGCGTTGGCGCCAGACCGGCCGCGCCGCCAGACCGGCCAGCAGGGCAAAGGGCCAGAAGCTCGCCCAGAAGGTCAGGAAGTAATAGCCGGGCGGCGCGCCGTGGCTTTCCTGCCCGGAATAGATTTTCTTGAACAGATCATGCCCGACCGATTCCTTGAAAAACGCGCCCTGGCTTTCCAGCGCGATGGCGATAAACCACGGCACGATGATGGCGAGCGCCAGCGGAAACCCGGTGGCGGGGCGCAGCGTTTTGAGCCAGCCCCGGGATTTTTGCCGGAAGCAGAGCAGCAACACCGTGCCGCCGGAGACGATCAGCACGATCGGGCCCTTCACCAAAGCGGCCAGCCCGACCGCCACCCAGAAACCATAGGCCAGCCAGGCGGAGGTTTGCTTGCCGTCCTTCCAGTTCATCCAGGCGAAGGCGAGCCCGGTCTGCGCGCCCAGAATGGTGGCGAGCAGCACCGCATCGGTCTTGGCCTGGCGCGCCTCATACCCCAGCATCAGACACCCGGCCATCATCAGCCCGGCCATCAGACCGGCGCGCGGATTGAACAGGCGCGACCCCGCCGCCCAGGTCAGCAGCACGGCGATGATCCCGCCGATCAGGGACGGGATGCGATAGGCCCAGACACGCGGCGCCTCCGCATCGTCGAACAGATTGGCGGCGGCCGATTGCAGCCAGTAAATCCCGATCGGTTTCTTGTGGCGCGGCTCTTCCTGAAAGCGGATATCGACATAATTGCCGCTTTCCACCATCTGCTTGGAGGCCTGGGCATAGCGCGATTCATCGCGGTCGACCGGCGGCAGGGCGAACAGCCCGGGCAGAAACAGCACAAGGCTCACCAGCACCAGAAAGGCGGCGGCCGCTTTGCCGGTAAGGTCCAGCACCGCCCGCGCCCCTAGCCGTTATTGCCGGCGACCGGCGGCAGATAGTCCGCGCGCTTTTCCCGCCGGATGAAATAGATATTGCGCAGGTAAACAAACAGCCCGACCGACTGGCCGAGGATCAGCACCGGGTCCGTGCGGTAGACGCCATAGGCAAACACCGTCACCGCGCCGATGCAGCTCAGATACCAGAATACCTCCGGCACGGTGGATTTGCGGGCGCGTTCGGTGGAAATCCACTGGATCAGGAAACGCAGGAAGAACATGCTCTGCCCGGCCAGCCCGATAGCCAGCCAGGTGATGTCGAGCGTCGACATCGCGTCCCACCATTGGCCCAGCCCGGCCCACCAGTCAGCTATGAATGACACTTTCACACTCCGCCCGAATTCGAGGACGCGCCGGCGCCACGCCGGTCGCGTGCGCCTGTTCTAAGGATTGTGGCGCGATAGGCAAGCGCAACATGATCTAGCCGTCTGACGGGACCGGCGGTTTGGTCCGCTTGCGCAGCCAGACCACCCCCAGCAGATCGAAAAACCCGACGATGGCGCGCCCCAGATTGGTGTATTTGGACTGGCCCGCCATGCGGGTGCGGTCGGACACCGGCGCATTGGCCGAACAATGGCCGTAAAGCTTTACCAGCGCGGGATAAAACCGGTGCTGCCCGTCAAACAGCGGCAAATCCAGAAACACATCGCGGCGGATATATTTCACCCCGCAGGCCGTGTCCGGACAATCGTCATTCAATGCCGTCCGCCTTATCCAGTTGGCGATTTTGCTGGCCACGCGCCTCGCCCCGGTGGTCTGGCGGCTGGTCCGGATGCCGCACACCAGCGCCGGGGGATTTTCGGCCAATGTCGGCGCGCGCAACCCCTCGAAATCGCGCGGATCATTCTGCCCGTCCGCATCCATGGTGAGCAGCCAGCCACCCTTCGCCGCCTTCGCCGCGCTGCGCAGCGCGCTCGCCTTGCCGCAGGGCCGCGCATGGCGGACGACGGAGAGCCGGCCCGCGAAAAGTTCGTTATCTTTCAGCCGGTTAAGGATTTCCGGGGTGGCGTCCGTGCTGCCGTCATCGGCGACGATCACCTCATAGGGCGTGGCCGTCCCCAGAACCTCGAACAGCTCGCACAGGACCTGTTCGATCGATCCTTCCTCATTCAGCGCCGGGATCATGATGCTGAATTCTGGTACCGGGTTTTCAGGCGCGTCCTGGGGCAATGCGGGTTCCGTCTCGTTTCTTTCGCTCCAATTAACAGGAATCCGCCCGATTCGGACAGTGGGTCAGGCGAATCAGTTGTATTTTGAAAGCGGCGCGGGTCCGCTACACTCCGCCGCGTCATGGCCGAGACCGCCCTTACCGAACAGCCCCGCCGCGCCGGGCGCATAAAACGCGCCGCGCGGTTTCTCTGGACCCTGCTGCCCGAACGGCAGCGGCGGATCTGGATCCGCTATGGCTGGCTGGCCTTTCTGCTGATCGGGATTTCGGTGGCGCTGATCGATCTGCCGCTGGCGAAGGCGATGGCGAAAAAAAGCGAAACCATCCATTCCTTCTTCGCCGGGATCACCGATATCGGCAAATCGACCTTCTGGCTGGTCTCGATCGCGCTCGCCGTGCCGGTGCTGTGGTATCTGGGCGATTCGGCGCCCGCGCGGGGCGTCCGGCGGGTATATCGTTGGGCAATCAACTATCTCATATTCGCCTTTGCCGCGATCGCGATCTCCGGCCTGACGGTCAATCTGGTCAAGCTGCTGATCGGCCGCGCGCGCCCCCGCATGTGGTTCCGGGAGGAGATTTTCGGCTTTCAGCCGCCCGGCCTGAACTCCGATTTTCAGTCCTTCCCGTCCGGCCATGCCAGCACGATGATGGCGGTTTCCGCGGCGTTGGCGCTGTTTCTGCCGCGCTGGCGGACGCCCATTCTCTGCACCGGGCTGTTCATGGCGATGACCCGGGTGATCGTGAACGCGCATTATCTCGGCGATGTCATCGCGGCCTCCTTCCTGACCATTTTCGTCACCACGCTGATCGCCTGGTACTGCGCCGCCAGGGGATGGGTGTTCGAGGCCGGGCCGGGCCAGACCATACGCTGCCGTACGGAAGGGCGGTTTCTGGCCGGAAAACTCCGCCGCAAGCTCACGTCGCGCCGTTAAGCCCTTTTTTGCGCCGCTAACCCCTGTTTTGCCCTTCGAGAAACAATATGCGGTTGATCAGCATGTCGGCGTGTTTCATCTCATCGACCGACTCGTGATATTCGATCTTGTTGAGCGCCTCGAACCCCCAGTTCTGGAACATGCGGGCATGCAGGAAATACTGGTTGATGGCGGTGAGCTCGTTCCTGAGCACCACGTTCAGATGTTTGATGACGGTCTTGTCGCCTTTCATCGCAACTCTCCCCGGGGCAGTTGATCGAATAAGCCCTATTATTCCATAGCCGCGCCCGCTTGTCGTCCGCGGCCAAACCGCGCGGAGGACGGGAAACGAAAAGCCCCCTACCCCAGCGCGGCGGCTTTCTCCAGCGCGCGGATCATCGAGGAATTGAGCAGAAAATCCCGCGCCGCATCGGGGTCCGATGCCGTCCGGCGCAGATCTTCATGGCGTTTCCTGCGGACCTCCGGGTCCTGTTCTTCCAGCATCTGCTTGTTCTGCAGCGTCGCGCGTTGGACATATTCATGGGCGATCGGGCGGCGCTGCGCATCGTAACGCGCGAATTCGGCGCGCCCGTCCCCGGCCTGGCCGCTCCACACCTTGACGATCTTTTCGCAGAGATTGACCGCGTCATGAATGCCGCCATTCATTCCCATGCCGCCCAGCGGGTTGTTGATATGGGCGGAATCGCCGGCCAGGAATATCCGCCCATGAACATAGGTTTCGGCGACGCGCTGATGCACGCTATAGGCGGTGCTGTGCGCGATCTCGTATTTTTCGCCGGTAGGGCAGATCCGCTGCAGCCGCGCCTGCTGATAGTCCTCATCAAGGATGGTTTCGGGCGTATCACCGGGTTTGGTCGGCACCAGCACGCGCCAGAGCCCGGAGACAAAGACGAAGACGAACCAGTCATCCGGCTCCGTCACATAGGCGATGGGGGTGAGCTCTTCGAAATGCTGCGCGAAATCGAACGGGGTGGAGACGATCAGCCACATCTCCGGAAAGGTCAGCCCGTCAAACCCGATGCCCAGCGTCTTGCGGGTCGGGCTTGAGCCGCCCTCCGCCGCGATCAGATAGGTGCCGCGCGCGCTGTCGGTCTTGCCCCTGGTCTCGAATTCCACCGTGACGCCGTTGCCGTCCTGCTTCGCGCCGGTCACGCGGCAACCGAACCGGACCTCCACATTCGACATCTTCTGCAGGCGTTTCATGATGATCTGGGTCAGGCGGAACTGTTCCGCCTGCAGCCGGTAGGGGTGGCGCGTGTGATTGCCGAGCAGCCCGAGATTCCAGTCGGCGATGACGCCTTCCTCTGTGTCACGATATTGCCAGCGCGGGCAGACCAGCCCCTGTTCGATCAGCTCATTGGCGACGCCGAGCTGGTCCAGCATATCGAGGGTCGGCGGATGAAAGGTCGAGGCGCGGAGGTCGAGCTCCAGATCGTCGCCGGCCTCCAGTATAGTCACCGGAATACCGGCCCGGGCGAGAGCCAATGCGGACACACAGCCGACAGGCCCCGCGCCCGCGATAACCACCCTGTTCTGCGCCATGTTTTCCTGTCCCTTCAACCGAAAGCCGGATCATAGCGGCCAGAGCGCGGGCGTCCAGCGGCGGTTTCGCGCGGACGGCATTGCGGGCGCCGCCCCGGCTTGGCAGGATGCGCCGTATCCCGACACACCCTGTGCGCGCCCGCATGACCGCCCGACCCGATCCAGACTTTCCGAGACCCGTCCGATGATCGGCGCCATCGCCCTGATCGCCGCCGCCGCTTTCGCAATATGGTTGCTGCATCCCCGCGTGATGAAGCGCGATTTCTGGCGCGCGCTCTCGACCCCGCTCGCCTCCATCATCGGCAGCGGGTTTCTGGTTTCGGTACCGATCCTGCGCGATCTCTATGGCGGCTGGGCGGCGGCGGCGATGATGGTTCTGCTGGCGGCCGCCTATCTGGTCGGCGCGGCGGTGCGGGAAAATATCCGCTATGTGGAACCGCTGATGGAAAACCATCACGCCGATCTGCCCGTCGCCTCGCTCGAACGGCTGTCACAGCTTGTCCTCGCCTTCGCCTATTTCGTATCCGTCGCCTATTACCTGGTGCTGTTCGGCACCTTTTTGCTGAAACCTTTCGGCATCGCCGATCCGGTCCCGGTCAAATTATTGGTGACCGCACTGCTGGCGGCAATCGGCGGCGTCGGGCTTTGGCGCGGTTTCCGCGCGATCGAAGGGCTGGAGATATACGCGGTCTCGTTCAAGCTCGCCGTGATTGGCGGCGTGATCGCCGGGCTCATCGCCCATGCCGTTATCCAGTCGGTCAACGGGCCGCAACCGCCGATCCCACCCGGCCGGTTCGAGACAGGCAGCCTGCCCATCCTACTCGGTCTGTTCATTCTGGTGCAGGGGTTCGAGACCTCGCGCTTTCTTGGCGACAGCTACGATACCCCGACACGCATCCGCAGCATGAAGGCGGCGCAGATCATCGCGGCGGCGGTCTATCTCGCCTTTTTCCTTGCCATGACGCCGATCCTCGGCAACGCCGCGAACGGGCACGGGGTGGCGGCTATTATCGACATGCTGACGCCGGTTTCCGCGCTGCTGCCTCTCCTGGTCCTCGCCGGCGCACTCGCCAGCCAGTCGAGCGCGGCGATTGCCGACACGCTGGGCGCCGGCGGGCTGGTCCATGATTTTGCGCGGACCCGGATCAAGCTCGTCCACACCTATCCGCTGGTCGCCCTGGTCGCCGCCTTCGTGGTGTGGGAAACCAACGTCTATACGCTGATCGCCTTCGCCTCGCGTTGCTTCGCCGCCTATTACGCGCTGCAATGTCTGGTTGCGACCTTAAGCGCCATTCGCCGGAAAAGCCTGTGGAAGGCGGCGGGGTTCGCGGCGCTGGCCGCGCTCTGCGCGGTGATTGTGGTGATCGGCGCCCCGGCGGAGGGGGAATAGCGCCCTTGCCGGAAACGGCGCCGCTTGGCAACATCGCCGCCAACGGGCCGAACGGATAGAGGAGCGAAAAATGGCGCAACTGGCGGAACTGAAACCGGCGGGATGGCGGGCGCGCATCGGGGTGATCGTGCCGACCAGCAACACCACGAATGAAACCGAATTCAACCGGATGAAGCCGGACGGGGTGTCGTTTCATTTCACCCGTTCGCCCATCCATCGCGACCCCGCGGCGGACGGGTTCAAAGCGCTGCTGTCCGATCTGGAAATCTCGGTCGGGCATCTCACCAACTGCAATGTCGATCTGATGGCCTATGGCTGCACGGCGGGATCGATGGCGTGCCCCGCCGATGTGCTGCTCGGCAATATGGAAAAGATGGGCAAGACCGGCGCGATCTCCACCGCCGGCGCGATCCTGGAGGCGCTGAAGGCGCTCGGCGTCACCCGGATCAGCATGGCGACGCCCTATTCGGATGAAACCAACGAACATGAAAAGGAATATCTGGAAGATCACGGGCTGACGGTGCTGAAAATGGCCGGGCTGCAGCTCAGCGGCCAGATCGCCAAGGTCAGCCGCGTGCCCCCGCAGGAAGTCTATGACCATGCGCTTTCCGTCGATTGCGAAGACGCCGAGGCGATCCTGATCTGCTGCACCGACTTTGGCACGCTCGATGTCATCGAGGCGCTGGAGGAAGAGACCGGCAAGCCGGTGGTGTCCTCCAACACGGCGAGCTTCTGGTACGCGCTGCGCCGCGCCGGGATCGACGACAGGATCGAGGGATATGGAAAATTGCTGCGGGCGTGTTGAGGGGCAGCGAAAAATATAAAGAACTCTGGTTCCCGGATCGCGCTGCGCTTGAGATTTGAAAGGGCCGCTCCGGCCCGCGCTACCTCCGGCAGGTTAGCTGACAACGATGCGGGACGACGACCTTAAGGACTTCTCCGCGTTCCTGCACGAGTTCCAATCTGAGACCGATCGTGGAGCTGCGTTGGTCGGCGCAGCGTTGATCGACCAGAAACTCGCGGACACGTTGCGTTCGTTTTTTGTTGTAGGGAAAACTGCCCGGAGTCTATTGGACGGTGGTACCGCTCCGCTAGGCACATTCTCCGCGCGCATTAAGGCCGCTCACGCTTTGGGCCTTATCGATACCTTCGATTTGTCCGAGTGCGATCTAATCCGCAAGGTACGTAATGAATTCGCTCATAGCATTCACGGCACTACGTTTGCGGAGCCGAAAATCACAGCGTTTTGCGACCGGCTGAAATCAGACCTGCCGGGGGGCCGAGAAGCTTTTGACTGTAATCCGCGGGGGGTATTCATCAACGCGGTGATTCTTACCGCGATGCGGCTGACCTATCGAGCAGAGTGGGTGGCGAAGGAAAAGCGGGTGACGAAGACTTGGCCATGAACAATGTCAGACTTGGGCATGTCTCAAGCAGCGGATCAGGGATAGGTATCTCTTTGGTCGTCTATGGATCAGACTCAGACTTAACCAGCTTCGGCAAATCCCGTCTGCTTTGGGAACCTCAGCGGACTGCTTTCGCGCATTGTTCGTTTATGAGTTTATGAACCTGGTGCAAGCGCGTTAACAACATGTGTCACCCCGGCCACCGAGCCGGGCTCCCGAACGGCCACGGGCCGGGAACAAACCCCTCCCCTAACCCCTCCCCGCAAGCGGAGAGGGGGACTATGGAACGGGGGCGCCCTACAACGGCTCCGGCGTTTTTCCTTCGAAATCGGCCATTGAGTGCCGTTCGGCCACCTGGTGTTTTTCATCGCCGCGCGCCCGGTTGACCATGCGGCCGCGCTTTACCGGATCGCGCGCGTAAAGCTGTTCCGCCCAGCGGGTGAGGTTTTTATAGCTCGGCCCGTCGAGGAATTCCTTGGCGTCATATTGCCAGCCGAGAACCGTGCCGCCATACCACGGCCAGATAGCCATATCGGCGATGGTATATTCATCGCCGCAGATGAATTCGTTGTCGGCCAGTTGCTGGTCCAGCACGTCGAGCTGGCGCTTGGCCTCCATCGTGAAGCGGTCGATGGCGTATTGAATCTTGACCGGCGCGTAATTGTAGAAATGGCCGAACCCGCCGCCGAGATAGGGCGCGCTGCCCATCTGCCACATCAGCCAGGACAGCATCTCCGGCCGGTCCGCCGGGTCCTTCGGCATAAAGGCGTTATGTTTCTCGGCGAGATAGAGCAGGATCGCGCCGGATTCGAACACCCGGGTCGGTTTGGGCGTCGAATAATCCATCAGCGCGGGGATCTTGGAATTCGGATTGACCCCGACAAAGCCGGAGCCGAACTGTTCCTGATTGCCGATATCGATCGACCAGGCGTCATATTCCGCGCCGTCATGCCCGGCGGCGAGCAATTCCTCCAGCAGCACCGTCACCTTCACCCCGTTGGGCGTACCGCGCGAATAAAGCTGCAGCGGATGATCCCCCACCGGCAATTCCTTTTCGAACTGCGCGCCGGCGGTCGGGCGGTTGGTGGCGGCGAACGGCCCGCCATGATCGGTTTCCCATGTCCAGACCTTGGGCGGGGTGTAATCGCTATCGGCCATGTTGCTTGTCTCCCTTGTCTTACCGCGGGCAATACGCCCGCCATTCCCGGCTATCATTTAGGACCGTGAGGCGCGCGCGGACAACCCTTTATGATGACGGCGCCGGCCCGCTCCCCCAAAATTCAAAAAGACTTGTCACCCCGGCCCCCGAGCCGGGGTCCGGAAAATCGGAAAAACAAAAGCTCTGGTTCCCGGATCGCGCTGCGCTTGTCCGGGATGACAATCGAGAGGCGGAACGATTTGGGAAAAACCCGAAGACCTAAATCATCCGGCAGATCATCTTGGCCAGCATCGGGCCGGTGACGATGACGACGAACAGCCGCACGGTCTGCAGCGCGAGGATAAAGGAAATATCGGCGTTGCTGCTGACCGCGATGATGGTCACCGCCTCCAGCGCGCCGGGGGTGGTCGCCAGATAGGCGGTCAGCGGATCGGTCCCGACCAGCCAGACCAGCATCGCCGCCGACACCCCGCACAACAGGATCAGCGAGATCGACCCGACCAGCATGATCGGCAATACGCGGAGGGCATAAAGCACGGTTTCGCGTTCGAATTTCAGCCCGACCCAGAGCCCGATCAGGGTAAAGGCGGTGAGCAGCAGCCAGGGCGGCAGGGTGATCGTCAGCAATCCGACGCTCTGCAGGGTGAAGGCGATGGCGAGCGGAATGAACACCCCGCCCGAGGGGATCGAGAGTAATCTCGCGGCGAGCGCCCCGGCGAAAATCGTGCCGATGGTCGCCAGCAGATCGAGCGGCCGGTCGAAGCCCGACAGGAACGGCGTGCCCTCCGACGCCTCCAGCGCGTTGACCCCGAAGACGAGGCGCGAGACCAGCGTCGCGATCACCACCACCATGGTGACCCGCAGGAACTGCATCAGCGCCACCATGCGCGGATCGGCGCCATATTCCTCTGACAGCGCAACCATGCCGGTCGCCGCGCCGGGCGCGCAGCCCCACGCCGCCGTGGTGCCGGGCAGCAACCGCGTCCGCGCCATCAGCCAGCCGGCGAATGTGCTGAACAGCACGGTGGTGGCGACGACCAGCACGATGGAGGGCGCGTTATCGGCAATGACGGTCAGGGTATCCGGGTCGAGCGAGCTTGCCACCAGCACGCCGATTACCGCCTGCGAACAGAGCATAAAGGGCCGCGCCACGGCGAGCCGCGCGCCGCGCGCGCCGAACACCATCGCGACCAGCATCGGCCCGATCAGGAAGGCGGCGGGAAATCCGGTCAGATGCAGCAGATAGGCGAACCCCAGCGAGAGGACGATAAGGGCCAGCCAGATGCGGAGTTTGCGCGGGTCTTTCATACGGGCTCGGTTTTCCGGACGGGTCTTGCGGGCGGTGAAGATAATAATCGCGCGACAGGATTACCCATCCGCCGCGCCGGGGCAATGCGGGGCGAGAGCCGCCGCGACTGTTTTCCTTTCCGTTCCCGGCAGAACCGGCCATAATTTCAGTGACGCTCAATCAACAAAAGCGGGAGGCGCGGATGTCCACAAAACTCGAAACCCCTTTCACCCCGCCGGTGGTGGATCGGCTGTCGGTCCGGGTGCTGGTCGATTCCGCCTATGAACGGTTCCTGCCCAAGGCGGAACATGATTTCTGCGCCATCGATCATGTCGGCAAGATTCCCGGCCGCCAGATGACGACTTTGGCCTGCGAATGGGGGCTGTCGCTGCATCTGGAATCGGAGGCCGACGGCGTCAACGAACAATATCTGCTGGATTTCGGCTACACGCCGGACATCATCTCGCGCAATTTCGAATTGCTCGATATCGACCCGCGCAGAATCAGCGGTCTGATATTGAGCCACGCCCATCGCGACCATTACGGCGGGATGGAAGGGTTCGTCGACAGGTTCCGCTATCAGATGCGGGACGATATGAAATTCTATATCGGCGGCGAGGGCATTTTCCGCGAACGCTGGACCGGCGGCGGCAAGCCCGGCGAGATGGTGAGCTGGGGCGCGCTCGACCGCACCTCGCTGACGGCGCAGAACGTCATCCCCATCGCCTGTGAAACGCCGACCGAGATGGGCGGCGCCTTTACCACCGGCTATATCGAGCGCAACTCCTTCGAACAGGTCACCGGCGGCTCGATGGTGCTGGCCGACGAGGCCGAACAGATGGAGGATCATTTCTCCGACGAGGAACGCAAGGGCAAGCTGGTCAAGGACACCCATCCGGAGGAACACGCGACCTGCTATGTGGTGAAGGGGCGCGGGCTGGTGGTGATTTCCTCCTGCGGCCATACCGGCATCGTCAATACGGTGAACACGGCGAAGGCGGTGACCAATGTCGACAAGGTCCATGCCGTGATCGGCGGGTTCCATCTCGGCACCTCGCCCGACGATTACATCGCCCACACGGTGGACGCGTTCAAGGAATTCAATCCCGACGTGATCCTGCCGATGCATTGTTCCGGCCGGCGCTTTATCGAGGCGATGCGGCGCGAGATGCCGGACAAGCTGGTCACCACCAATGTCGGCACGCGCTTTACCTTCGGGGTGTAGGACAAGCCGGAACCGCGCCGATTTAAAGACTGGCGCGATGCGGCCCGGAATGCCACTATCAGTCGTATAAATGTAAAGAAGCGCGTTTATAAAAGACGACAAGAATCATAGTCCGGTGCGTCTCAACAGGGGGAGAAGACCATGCCGTTTCCATTGATCGCCGCCATCGCGCCCGCGCTGATCCCGTCTCTGGCCAAGCGCGGGATGGATCTGCTCGGCGGTTTTTTCAACAGCGCCGCCGATGAAGGCGTGGAGAAGATCACCAACCTGATCAAGGAAAAGACCGGCATCGAGATCGAGGATGTCGCCGAGGACAAGCTGACCGAGGATCAATAGATCAAGCTCAAGGAATTAGAGCTGCAAAATCAGGAGCTGCTGCTGCAGGAGCTGGAGACCGTCGGCAAGCTGGAGATCGCGCGGATGGAAATCGCCGCGGCGGACCGGGCCGATGCGCGCTCGATGCAGGAATCGGCGCTGCGCAGTAATTCCTGGCTGGCGCAGAATTTCATCTATCTGTTCGCGATCCTGCTCACCCTTCTGACGTTCGGGTTTATCGGCTGGGCGATTTTCTTCGGCGATTCCCTCTATCAGATGACCGACGACAAGAGCCAGCTGACGGCGGCGGCGCGCGGCCCGTTGCCGGATGCGAAAACGCGCGCGAAGATGATCCGATATGTAGAGAGTCTCTAGATATGGTTTGCTCACGCAAACTCGCACCGGCCCGCTCCCCCTCCCAACCACAAATTTATTCCGGCGGTCATCAACCCGCCACGCCAACCCTTGCTGCCCGCCGGGTTGGGGGTCGGCGGTGGGCATCAAGAAGAAGACTCGTGGTTGGGAGGGGGAGCGGGCTGGAACCGCCTCACAGAGCAACGCGATAAAAATGCTGAAATCCGGCCTGCCCTATTCACTTGATGTCTATCGCGAGCTGATGGCCTCCTATCTGGCGGTCTATGGCGCCGTCGCGGCCTCCGGTCTTATCCTCGCCATCGCGCTGGTTTTCGCCGTCTGGCGCAGGCGCTTTCCCTGGCGGCAGCGGCGCTGGCTGGTGGCGGGATCGCTCGCCGGGATGTGGCTCTGGCTCGCCGCCGTGCATCAGGGGCGGTTGATGGCGGAGGTGAATTTCATGGCGTTGCCTTACGCGGCGGGGCTGGCGCTGCAGGCCGGGCTGCTGCTGTTCTGGGCGGCGGCGGGCAAGGGGCGCGATCCCGCCCCGGGGAGAGAGGGGCTGCAAATCGCGCTATTTGCGATTGTGCTCTATCCGCTGATCTCCTACGCCGCCGGCACGCCGTGGCAAGCGCTGGATATTCCCGGCACCGGGCCGAACGCGACCGCGCTCTTCACCGCCGGAATGCTGCTGAGCCTGAACGCGCCGCTCTGGCTTTATCTATTGCCGCTCTGCTGGGGCGCCATCGCCGGGGTAAGCGCGTATTTGCTCGGCTTCCCGGCGGACTATCTGGTCCCGGCGGGGATTGTCATCGCGGCGGCTCTGGCGGTCAGGGCGCGCCGACGGCCTGAATAAAACCTTCAAGAAAATAAGAACACAACACCACTGGAATAAAATAATTAATTTATAAAAAATTGCAATAAATAAATTATTTATTCAAATATTTTATCTAAAATTAATAGTTAAAAAATTATTATTTATTACTATATCATCTCTTCCATTATTTATATAAATATTATTTTCGTTATATATTCCTATATAATCATCAATTCCTATATATAATAAGTAACCTCTAACTATAAATAAATTATAATATAATCCGTTTCTTTCGTCTACATTAATAATAGTTATATTTTCTTCTTTATATTTATATATAAAACAACCGCTTGATGCTCCTTAATATATATTTTTTATGTTGTTCCAACCATTTATAAGTTTTTTCTTTGCTTTTTAGAAGTAAAAAAATCATTTCCGCTATTTCCAAATGACGCTGTCCAAAAATTCCATTTATAACAAAAATATTTCCTTTTTTTGTGTCTTGTTTATCAAGAAAGACGATCCTTGTTTTT
>Ga0181579_10001059_pt1 | contig 22761 bp, 22 predicted proteins | sample 071ome_24_FD_132996 | JGI IMG/M metagenome (GOLD analysis project Ga0181579, IMG submission 132996) | Coastal salt marsh microbial communities from the Groves Creek Marsh, Skidaway Island, Georgia - 071402CT metaG (megahit assembly) | ecosystem: Environmental > Aquatic > Marine > Intertidal... | reverse complement strand
CGTCTGGCCGACGGGGATCGAGCGCGCCGTGGCCAAGGCGCAGTAATCCATGCCTGGGCAGGCAATCAGGTCTGATATCAGTCCAATATTGGGCGTACCCAGGCCCGCCTCGCGCAGCTGTGCGTAAACCCAGGGCAAGTCAGCCTGCGCCACATGCGGCAGTACCAAATTCTGTTGATGACTCACTCTGATCTCATCAAAACCGACTTTCTCGGCGATATCGGCAACGCACCGCATTTGTCCCGCTGTCGCATCTCCGGGCGCCTGTCCGTGGGCCTTTAAGCTCACGGTGACACAGGCATAGCCAGCCGCGCGGTGGGGCGTCACGTTGCGCTCCACCCAATGCCGAAATCTGGAGTCATGATCTATGGCGTCGTGATAGGGCTGCAGATCGCGCTCGCGCAAGTCCGGTGACACAAACGCGTCCTGAATACGAGCTAATTCTTGAAGTTCGTCTCCAGTAAACGTGTTATTGATATGTTCTATCACGCGATTCACAGCTTCTTTAAATTGGGATAAACCCATGTGATGCAACAGACTTTTGATACGCGCTTTGTACTTGTTATCTCGACGGCCATTCAAATTGTAAACCGACAGAATGGCTTCCAAATGTGGCAACAGCGCTCCCACCGGGACTCGCTCGAAAAGCAACGAACCCACCACCGGTGTTCTACCCAGGCCCCCTCCCACATAAATATCAAAGGCAATGTCCGCGCCGTCTCTGACGATCCGTAGCCCAATATCGTGCGCCCTGATCGCAGCCCGGTCCTCGGCCCCTGCGCTGATCGCAATTTTGAACTTACGCGGTAGGAACTGAAATTCTGGGTGATCAGTTGACCACTGGCGAATCCATTCGGCATAGGGCCTGGGGTCTGCCACTTCATCGAGCGCAGCGCCCGCAAACTGATCGGTCGTTACATTGCGAATCGTGTTGCCGCTGGTTTGGATAGCGTGCATATCAATATCGGCCAGAGCGGCAAGCATATCGAGGGTATCGACTAAGCGCGGCCAATTAAATTGAATATTCTGCCGGGTTGTGAAGTGCCCGTAGCCATGATCCCAGCGCTCGGCGATATCGGCGAGGCCATTGAGCTGGCGCGCTGATAGCGTCCCGTAAGGAATAGCCACACGCAGCATGTAAGCATGAAGCTGCAAATACACTCCATTCATGAGCCGCAACGGCTTGAACTCGTCTTCAGTCAACGCACCGGAAAGACGCCTATCGACCTGATCGCGGTATTGCGCGACACGGTCATGTACAAAGGCCCGATCAAAATCGTTATAGCGATACAAGATGCGCGCTCCGTCTAGGATTAGCGATATAGGCACCGGGGCCTTGCTGGCGGATAGCTTCGCGATAATGCACCGGCGTGACCCCGTTAGCGCTAGTGCTAACAGATGCCAGATAGCTGCCAATCACCTCCGCCTCGCTCGCGGTCCGGGTCAACGCCGCCTCCGCATCCTCAATATCATCGAAGCAGACTGCGTCTTGCAGGGCCCTCACCCACGCATCATTGGCGTCGAGATAAACGACCTCCCCACCTCGGAGGCAATTCGCCGTTACGACGACCGGGGTCTTAATTCGCGCCATGCGCCATCTCCAATACGGGGATATCAGCAATGTGAACAGTCCCACCCAGAGCCTTTGAACGGGCTGCGATGCCGACCAGAATCATTAAAGGCCCATCAAACCCCTGCGCCTCCAAATCGCGGGCGAAGCTTGATAGGTCGCTGACAAACGCACGCTGGTCTGGCCGAGAGACGTTCTCAATACAGGTCACTGACAAGGTAGCGTCGGCGCCGTGCATCAGTAGCCGGCCCTGTATAAACGAGGCGGTGCGACGCCCCATATACACCGCCAGTGCCTGGCCCTGCCGGGCGAGTTGCTGCCAATGGTGTTCTGCGAAGCCCTCCGCATCGTGGGCGGTCAGAAACGTCACGCTGGAGTTGCGGGCGCGGCGCGTCAATGAGACTTCCAGCGTCGCGGCAGCCGCGGCAGCCGCTGTGATTCCCGGCACCACCGATGTCGCAATGGCCGCCTCATGAACCGCAGTGAGCTCCTCATCAAGGCGCCCGAACACGCCTGGATCACCACCTTTCAGACGCACTACATGCAGCCCACGCGACGCCTCGGTGACAAGATGTGTGTTGATATCGGATTGACTAACCGCCGCGCCAAAGCCCTTCTTCCCGACCGCAATGTACTTCGCTTCCTTGCGGGCCAGATCCAGAATCTCGGCCGATACCAACCGGTCGTAAACGATCACATCAGCCTCGTGAATCAGCCGGCGTGCCTTGATCGTCAATAATTCGGGATCACCCGGACCAGCACCCACAAAAGAAACGTGGCCCGCTGGCGCTTCGTGCCTTACGTGCCTTTCTAGCAACGCCTCGAGCGACACTTCTAGCGCTTCATCAGCAAGCGCCGACGGGGTGGGTACCGTAGCGAAAAATGCTTTCCAGAAATTTCTGCGCGGCCTGCCAGCGGCTAGAGCATTGCTGACGCGCTCGCGGAATCTTCGCGCCGCCTGCGCCAACTGGCCCAGTGACTGCGGCAACATTGCTTCGACATCCGCTTTAATTTGCCGTGCCAACACCGGTGCTGCGCCCTCAGTGCCGATGGCGACAACGACGGGGTCTCGGTCGACAATCGCCGGTGTAATGAAATCACAGTGCTCGGGCCGATCGAGTACGTTCACCCACGCACCCGCCCGCCTCGCCCACCGGGCAACACGCTCGTTGATTGCGTCTTCTGCACTCGCCGCGTAAACCAAACGCGCGCCACTGAAGTCAGCCTCGCTGGGTAATCGCTCGTGCAGAGCCACGCGCCCCGCGCGGCTCCAATCTCGCATGGCTTGTGTGGGGTGATCTGAAAACAGTGTGACGTGCACCGATGTTTTCAGGGCTCCGCGGCATTTCGCCTCGGCCAGCTGACCTCCGCCAACAACCACGATCCGTTGCTGGGCAGTCGCGACAAAAATAGGTAGGTATTCCATGGGCGCGCACCTTAGCGCCGCGCTCGAATAAAAAAAAGAATTCTTATTTCATGAATATATAACCAAAATAACTGAAAATTTTTCTGAATTATTTGTTTTATGAGAATAAAATATCTAATTGAGCCGAAGGAGTAGAACCGTGTCTCTTGACTATACCGACCGAACACTACTGGGCCTGATACAGCGAGACAGCTCGCTCTCGCTGGATGAACTCGCGCGCCGCACGGGCTCGACAAAGACGCCGATCTGGAACCGCTTAAAAAAGTTAAAGCAGCGGGGCGTGATTCGCAAAGAGGTCGCGCTCTGCGACCCCGATGCGCTCGGGCTAACGGCCTGCTTTTTTGTCCTGATCCAGACCAGTGAACACGATGCCGAATGGCAGACGCGATTTCTCGATGCGGTGCGTTCCCGCCCGGAGGTGATGGAAGCACATCGACTGGCCGGTGAAGTCGATTATCTGCTCAAGGTGCGGGTGGCCGACGCCAAGGCCTACGACGTTTTTTACCAGAGCCTAATTACCGAAGTAAAAATATTCAAAGTCACCGCACTCCTTTCGATGGAAGAGATCAAGTATTCGACGGAACTCGGTTTTGCAAGTCACGCTCCCTAACGGGTGCGGCGAAAAAACAGGGCGACAAAGCGGAATCGGAGCGAGGATACACAAAAGAAAACGTATGAATGCAATGGAGCGGGAAACGAGGTTCGAACTCGCGACCTCAACCTTGGCAAGGTTGCGCTCTACCAACTGAGCTATTCCCGCGTGCTTTCAATTGTAGGCAGACTGCCTCGCCCGTCAACTCCCTGCGTCCGAGTCGGCGTTTGTTTCGTTCAGGGTTGCAAGAAAAGCGCGGAAGTAGATCACCATAGACCACAGCGTGAGCAAAACCGCCACTGCGAGAAGTGCCAGGCCGAGCAACTTGAGCAACTCTCCCGCGGGTTCTGATGGATACCAGAGGAGGATCGGGATCGCGGTCATTTGCACACCCGTTTTGAGCTTCGCGATAGAGGTCACCGCCACCGACGCACGCTTACCGAGCTGCGCCATCCATTCACGCAGCGCGCTGATCACAATCTCGCGCCCAATCACCACCATGGCCGCCAGCGTGATAAACACGTTATCCATCCGATGCAGCAACAGAATGAGTGCGACCGACACCAGGAGCTTATCTGCAACCGGGTCAAGAAACGCGCCAAACTGTGAAGTCTGGCCCAGACGCCGCGCCAGCCAACCATCAAACCAATCCGTGACGCTGGCGACAATAAACACCATTGCCGCGCCCACCGTTGAGATCGGTTGGGGCAGGTAATAGCAAATCACCATCAAGGGAATGGCGGCCACTCTCAATGCGGTTAGAAGATTGGGTATGGTCAACGGCAAAACAGCCTCCCGTGTTGCTCGCTTGATTCTGACACAGCCTGAGGGGCCATGGGTCAGTCATTTACCGTGTGCAGGTGATCATAGATCGCGTGCGCGATCGCGCCGCTGATGCCCTTAATTTTCGCGAGCTCTTCAACACTGGCGTTTTCAATGGCTCTTGCGCTACCGAAGTGGCGCAACAGGTCTCGCCGTCGCTTGGCACCTACACCGGGGATATTTTCAAGGGTCGACTGCTTGCGGGCCTTTGCGCGCTGACCGCGGTGGCCGCTAATCGCAAAGCGATGCGCCTCGTCCCTGATTTGCTGGATGAGATGCAAGCCAGGGTGGTCTCCGCGGAGCCGCATTTCGGCGCCCGAGTCAGCATCTACCAAGGTCTCAAACCCGGCCTTACGAGTCGTGCCTTTGGCGACACCAACCACTTTGACGCTGGTGATATCGTAAGTAGCCAGTACTTGACGCGCCTGACTCACCTGCCCCTTTCCCCCGTCTATAAAAAGGATATCGGGCAACTGGCCTTCACCGGCAGCGAGCCGTCGATAACGGCGCTCCAGCGCCTGCTGCATCGCCGCGTAATCATCGCCCGCTACCACATCTTTGATATTGAACTTGCGATAATCCGCCTTGCGCGCGCCGTTACCATCGAACACGACACACGACGCCACCGTCGCCTCGCCAGAGCTATGGCTGATATCAAAGCACTCCATGCGCGTGGGAATGGTTTCGAGATCCAGTGCGCGACGCAGCGACTCAAGGCGACCAGCCATCGTCTGCTTGCCCGCGAGAAATGAGCGCAAATTGTTCTGCGCATTTTGGGCTGCCATGTCCAACCACCGCGCCCGCGCATCCCGCACCTTTTCTTTGATAGCGACTTTCCGCCCCGACTGTTCGCTCAGCGCCTCCTCTAATAGTTCGGCGTCCGCCAACGGGTGCGTCAGGACGATCTCTTGTGGAATTTGCTGCTGCCCGGACAGATAGAACTGCGGCAGAAAAGCCTCGAGGATAGCCGGCGGCGACTCATCCAGTCGGACCTGAGGGTAGTAACTTCGGCTACCCAACACCCTCGCCTCCCGCACAAATAGCACCTGCACACAGGCGTGACCGTGCTCGCTGAAGACCGCCATCAAATCGAGATCCCCGCGGGTGCCTTCTATATTTTGGGTCGCCTGCACATTTTGCAGCTGGGCAATCTGGTCGCGGATTTCGGCCGCCTTCTCGTACTCGAGATCCCCTGCCGCCACCTCCATCTCGTCAGCGAGCCGATTCATCAAGTCCTGAGAGCGGCCGTTTAGAAACAGCACCGATTTGTCGACCTGCTCCTGATAATCCTCATCTGAAACCAATCCCACACACGGCCCGGAACATCGTCCAATCTGGTACTGCAGGCAAGGCCTAGAGCGATTGCGAAAATAGCTGTCCCGGCACTGGCGCACCTTGAAGACTTTTTGCATCAGGTGCAGCGTTGAGCGCACTGCCCCGGAGCTAGGATACGGCCCAAAATAGGCGCCTTTGCGACGTTTAGCGCCCCGATGAAAACTCAGCCGTGGCCACCTGTCCTCGGACGACAAGTAAATATAGGGGTAGGACTTATCGTCTTTCAGCAGAATGTTGTAGGGCGGCCGATACTGCTTGATCAGATTATGCTCGAGCAATAGCGCGTCGCGCTCGGTACTGGTCACGGTAACTTCGATATTGCGGATCCGTGCGACGAGCGCCATGGTCTTCGCTGACAGGCCCGAAGCCCTGAAATAGCTAGTCACCCGATTTTTGAGATTTTTGGCTTTGCCCACATAGAGGAGCTCGCCGGTCTCATCGAACATCTGATACACCCCCGGACGGGTGGTGAGCTGAGCGAGAAAAGACTCTGGGTCAAAGTTCGTCACGGACCGGCATCCCCGAGCGCCTCACCCAACAGTTGTGCCTCCCACTCGAGATGGACGCCAAACGCGTCCTTGACGCTGCTGACAATATCCGCCGCTAAAGCGCACCAGGGTGCGGCGGAAGTCGCGCCACATCCAACCAACACCAGAGCGTGATCATCGGATACCTTGACCCCGTCGCGCTCAATGCCGCGCCAACCGAGCTGATCGATTAACCAGGCGGCGGAGAGTTTCGCATAACCCGGGCTCGCGGGATAAACGGGCAACCCCGCAGCGCGCTGAGCAAGCGTGTCGGCGTCGGCCTGACTCACCACTGGATTTTTAAAGAAACTACCCACATTCGGGGTAACCACGGGATCGGGTAATCGCTCGCGCCGGATGGAGATAACGGCGGCCAACACTGCGTGATGAGTCAACTCCGCGTCCTTTAGTCGCGTACGTAAACTGGGATAAGACGCCTCCACCGGCGCGTCACGATCAAGCGTAAAATCGACCGCCGTCACAACCCATTGCGCGCCCTCGGGGCGCTTGAAAATACTGTCCCGATAACTAAAGGCGCAGTCATCGCGAGATAACTGACGTCGTTCACCGGTCCATCGGTCCGTAACGTGCACCGCACGAATGCGCTCTGCAACCTCAACTCCATAAGCACCGATATTCTGGATGGGCGCAGCACCGACCGAACCCGGGATAAGGGCCAGATTAGCTAACCCATGTAGCCCCTGGTGATGGCACCACAGCACAAATTCATGCCAGTTCTCGCCCGCGCCCGCGCGCACGGTGGCGATACGGCCATCATCGGCGCGCAAGCTTCGCTCTCTCATCTGGATTAGAAGCACGGTACCCGGCAGAGATGGCTTTAGAACGACATTACTGCCGCCACCCAGCACGGTGATCGGCCCTGACGAGCGAGCTGCTTGAAGGGCGTCATCGAGGTCGGCCTGCGTGTTAATAATGAGAAGACGCTCCGCCGTGGCCTCGAGCCCCAGCGTATTGAATGCGCTCAGATCTCCCTCAACATCCATCGCACTAGCTGTCCGAGGCCAGCAAATCGCGAACGGCCGCTAGGTCAGCCTCGGTATCGACACCTGCGGGCACGGGTTCGGGCGCCAATTCGACCTGGATGTGGGCATCATGCGCCAGCGCCCGCAACTGCTCCAAGGACTCGCTCTGCTCAAGCGGTGATCGCGGCCAGCTGACAAATTTCCCAAGGAAGCCCGCGCGGTAGGCGTACAGGCCAACATGCCGAAACACCGGTGCCGCCTCACTACCCTCGCGGTGGGCCGGGATGACCGCACGCGAAAAATACAACGCCCTGCCGCCGTCACTGCAGACCACTTTGACTATCGACGCCTGAGTCGCGTCTGCGCGCGAGAGTGGCTCCATCAATGTCGCCATGTCGGCATTGGGGTGCTCAGTCAACATAGCAGCGACGCGGCGAATGTTGGTTGGCGGCATCAAAGGTTCATCGCCTTGCAAATTTACGACAATCTGATCATCCGGTAGTGATAGCTGGGCCACGACTTCCGCAAGCCGGTCGGTACCCGAGGCATGATCCGCTCGCGTCATCGCGACCTCTGCACCCAGGCTCGTCATTGCGTCAGCGATCCGCGGGTCGTCAGTTGCTACGATCACGCGGTCGGCACCCGCTTGCATCGCACGCTCCCATACCCACGCGACCATCGGCTTATCCAAAATGGGAAGCAGTGCTTTGCCGGGTAGCCGGGTAGAGCCAAAACGCGCTGGAATGACTATATGAAACATGACGACCTCGTTTACTCGCTTCAGTCTGACGCCGGCTGTGGCAGCCGGGTTTTAAGCATCGTTAGTAATGCCGGTGGCAGCCGCGCCTCAATCTCAACAATCCAAACCCGTGCCCAGGCTGCTGACGCCGTTACATCAGAAAGCTTTGCTGCGTCCTTGGCCGTGATCAACACAATTTCGCTATCGATGTTATCGAGGTCATGTTGCGCCAACGGCTCGTGATCGGGCAGTGCCCTGCCCTCCACCGAGAACCCCTGTTCAGCCAACATAGCAAAAAACTGCTCCGGCTGACCCAGACCTGTGATTGCGGTGAGCTTTTGCTTAGCCCATGTCGCTCGACAGTCGGACCACGATAGCACTTGCTGGCTGATCAGATTTCTCACACCACGGACGTGATAGACGAACCCACGATCAACATCGTCACTGTTGCGCTCAAGCACCCAATCTACCGAACCCAGCTTGAGTGCCGGTTCCCTGAGCGGACCGGCCGGCAGTAACCAGCCATTTCCCAGCCCGCGATCGTGATCCAGCACGGCGATTTCAATATCGCGGGGCAAGGCATAGTGTTGGAGCCCATCATCCGATAGCACCACGTCCGGCTGGCAGCGCTCTATCAAGAGCGCCAGTGCAGCTGCTCGATCGCGGCCCACCACCACGGGGACCGACAGTGCACGCTGAATCATCAGCGGTTCATCGCCAGCCCACGCCGCGCTGTCTGCTCGCGTCACCCAGTGAGGGCCTCGGCCGCAGGCGCCACGATAACCCCGGCTGACCACACCCACCCGATAGCCCTGCTGTTGCAGCCACTGTCCCAGGGCGAGCAACACCGGCGTCTTGCCCGTACCACCGACCGTGATACCACCGACCACAATCACCAAAACCCCTTCAAGTGTTGCGCCCTTCGCCGGGGCGCGCCGTCGACGCCGGCTGATTTCCCACCGGACGAGCAGAGAAAAAGGCAGTAAAGGCCACGCAAGCCAATGGCCGCCGTACCAGATCCGGTTCATCAACCGCTCCAGCGCACCGCGCACTGCGGTCATGGCGCCTTGAAACCCTGCTGATACAGACTGGCGTACAGGCCGCCCTGATCAATCAAGTCAGCGTGTGTTCCCGTCGCCACAATGCGACCCGCATCCATCACCACAATCAGATCAGCGCGCTCCACGGTGGATAGCCGATGCGCAATCACAAGCGTAGTGCGCCCCGAAGATGCCGACTCAAGGGAAGCCTGAATCGCAGCCTCCGATTCGTTATCCAGCGCGGAGGTTGCCTCGTCGAGAATGAGTACCGGCGCATCTTTGAGAATAGCGCGGGCGATAGCCAGTCGCTGCCGCTGCCCGCCCGACAAATCACCCCCACCATCGCTCAAGGGAGTATCGACACCCATCGGCAGTGCTTGGACAAAACTCAGCGCTTGAGCAGATTCCAGCGCTGACTCGAGTGCGGCATCGGTGGGTGGCGACGCGTATCCAAACGCGACGTTGGCGCGGACGGTGTCACTGAACAGCACCACTTGTTGCGATACCAATGCGAGCTGCCGTCGATAATCGGCCAGCACGATGTCCTCAATGGCGTGCTCATCCAGCGTAATGCGCCCTGAGGTGGGCGAGTAAAACCGGCACAGCAACTGTACCAATGTGCTCTTGCCGGCGCCCGAACGTCCGACGAACGCGGTCATGGTGCCGGCCGGTATGTGCAAATTAATATCCTGCAGCACCTCACGCGAACTGCCCGGATAGGAAAAAGAAACATGCTCCATAGCCAGATCGCCTCGGGCCCGCGTGATCGTGTGGGTCCCGGCATCGGCCTCGGGTGGGGTGTCGACTTGCGCAAAAAGATCCTCTGCCGCAGCCAATCCTCGTTGCACGATGCTCTGCACATTGGTCAGAGTGCGAATCGGCTTACCCAGCTGTGTCGCAGCCGCAATAAACGCAACCAGTGACCCCGGCGAGAACGATGCCAAAATTGCCGGGTCCAAGGCAAACCAAAATAAGGCGGCAAGCGCCAACGCCAGCAACACCTGTGCAATCGGGGTCGAGACCGCCTGCACAAATGCCAACCTCAGGCTCTGGACTCGATTGAATTCACTGGCCGCCCTAAAACGCGCACTCTGACTATTGGCTGCGGAAAACATCCGAATCTCATCGAGCCCCTGCACACTCTCGTTGCTGAGCTGCGTGACCTCCCCCATCGACTCCTGAATACGCCGACTGTAGCGCCGGAAATGCTTGCCTACCGCAACTACAACGCCGGCAATGGCCGGCGCGATGGCAAAAAACACCAGGGTCAGCTTCCAGTTGAGGTAGATCATGTAGCTGATGAGCGCGAGTACCGTCAGGCCATCGCGCAGCAGTGTTTTTAGGGCTTCAGAAGAGGCACCGCTGACCTGCTCAACGTTGAAGGTGAGCTTCGAAACCAGCTCACCCTGACTGAAACGATCAAGCGCAACTCTCGGCACCCGAATCAGCACATCGAACACCTGCGTGCGCAGCCGATGGACAACGCCGCGCGCCACGATATTCATAAAGTAGTTGCCAAAAAAGTAGCCGCTGGCTCGAATGAGTGCCAGCACTACCGCAGCTACCGGCACCGCGACCCGCGCGTAGTCGACTGGATCAACGCCCACTGGCGACCAGAGCGTGTGTGCTGCTCGCGACACGAAACCCATGCCAATTTGTGACGCCTCACCGAGCGAATCCAGCAAAAACTGGGTGAGATCCGCGAGCAACACATTGGCGACGGAATACACCAAAAACCCCAGAATGCTCAGCGAGAAGGCCCCGGCGTGAGCCATCACATAACCCAGCAAGCGCTTGTATAGCGCCCAGTCGCTCTGTTGTTCTCTACCTGCCGTCACGGTGCTTCCTGTTGTCGCTCTGCTTCGGTCTTTTATCGCGCTGCTTCGGTCGCGATAGTTAGGCGTGCAATACTGAGTTGTGCAGCTGCATCCATCGCGGTGACCACAAACCGATGTGGGGTCATGGCATCCGCTGACAAGGTCAAAGGAATGTCATTATTTCCCGCCAGCGCCTCTGCCAAGGCTCGTTGCAAACCCTCGGGATCATTGGCGATCCGCGCCCCGTTCAATGCCATCTCCCCCGCAGCATTTATCGTCAGCGTCATTGATACATTGGCATCTGCGGCGATGCCCTCTGCCTCCGGCAAGTCCACCACCAGCTGGGTCATCTCGGAGAAGCTGGTCGACACCATAAAGAAAATAAGCAACAGGAATACTACGTCGATCAACGGCGTCAGGTTAATCGCGACTTCAGGACGACTCAGTCGCCGAAAATTCACAGGTCGTATTCCGTCTTCTGATTACTGTGCAAGGCATCGACTAACTTGACCGCTTCTTGCTCCAAACCCACCACAATCGATTCGATCCGAGCGGTGTAGTGCCGGTGCATGACCAAACTCGGAATCGCCACCGCCAGCCCCGCGGCGGTCGTCAGCAACGCTTCGGAAATACCCCCGGCAAGTGCATTGGCGTTACCCGTGCCGTAGGTCGTGATTTCTGTAAAGACACTGATCATACCGATGACAGTACCCAGCAACCCGAGCAACGGCGTGATCGCGGCAATGGTTCCCAGCGCGTTGAGATATCGCTCCAGTCGATGGATCACGTGGGCCGCCGCTTCGCGAATGCTCTCGCGCATGACATCGCGACCCTGGTGACGATTTGCCAGGCCAGCCGCGAGAATGGCTCCTAATGGTGAGCTCTGGCGCAGCGTCTTGAGTCCCTGGGCATCAAGCCCCTTGCCCCGCAGCTGCTGCCATACCGTGGCCAGCAAATGCTGCGGCGCGATCTTTTGCCTGTTGAGGGCGAAGTGGCGCTCGATACAAATCGCGAGCGCGATCACCGAACACAACACAATAAATGGCATGACCCAACCACCGGCCACGAGCACTTGATACACAGCACACCCTCCCTATGAAGCGCAGAGTATACCGAGCCCCCAACACCAACCCCAGAGACCGTTATGGCGGGTATTTACGGCAATTTCAGCCAATATGGTGACCATTTTCCGCGCCTTGCGCGCATTAATAACTGACCGGAGGACTTCATCGTGACCGATATCGCGCCGACGCGTGCGGTGCTCAAAAGCGTTGCGTCCCCCTGTGCTTCGACAGACGCACGCACCTCGGGATGCGGGTGTCCAAACCGATTACCACGCGCCGCACTCACCCATACCACCTCCGGCTGTACCCATTTCAACAACGCACGACTGGTTGAGGACCGGCTCCCGTGATGCGATAAAACCAGAAAAGACGCCTTCAGCTCGTCTCGCCAATAGCGAACTACCTGCCGCTCGCGCTGGGCTGAGACGTCCCCCAAGACCAGCAGCTTAGCCTCTCCCACGTTAATCAACAGGCCGCAGGAGCTGTCGTTGCTGTTTATGTCTCCCGCCTTATCCGCATGGCCAGGGCCATTGATCAGCGTCAACTCAGTGCCGCCCCACCGCCAACGCTCACCATTGCGGCATGGCTCTCCGGCGAAGCCCAGATGGCGAATCACGGGCAGGGCCTCCCGGATCGCTGCGATCCCTCCGCTGTGATCGCGGTCCGCGTGGCTAATGATCATGACGTCTATCGCGTCTGCCCCACGCATGCGCAAATAGGGAAGTAGTGCCTTTTCTGCCTGACTGAAGGCTCCCGGAATCCCATCGCCGGTGTCATAGATCAGCGTGCGGCCCCCGGATTCAAGAACAAGAGACAAACCCTGACCCACGTCGAGCAGGGTAACGCTTACGTCCGGCTCACCGACGCTTGGCGTCCATACCGAGCACAGCACCCCGAGCAACGCGAGGAAAAACCGCAAAAGACGCGGCCCCGCCCAAATCACCGCTGCGAGCCCCAAGGCAAACCCCAGGCCACTCAAAGCACCTGTCACGACCCCAGCGCTCGCACAGCAGGCTAATAATTCCGTCAACGGACCCCAGATTGACTGCCAAAGCGCGTGAATGCCATTAAGCAGCGCTTGCGATAGCGCCGGTGCGAAGGCGGACAGCCCGACGCCCAGTAACCCGACCGGCACCATGATCCACGTCACCACGGGAATGAGTAGCGCGTTGGTCGCCAGACCCAGCCAGCTCGCCTCCCCGAACCAAAATAAAGTGATGGGCGCCAGCACCAACACCATTTGCACCTGCGTCAGCAACAGATTGGCGGGTCGAAAGCTCGACCGCGTGTTGCTGACCAACAGCCATGTGGCCGCTGCGCTCAGCCAAAAACTGCTGCCCAGCAATAGGGTCGGCTCGTGCACTATCAAGGCCACGATAGCGAGTAACAGCGCGCGCTGACCACCGATTGTCCATCCCAACAGTCGCGGCGTCATGCCCGCAACCAGCATGAGGTAGGCCCTCACGGTCGGGAGGGTCGCACCAACCAAGAGCACATATAACCCCGTGACGCCCAGCACCCCAAAAACCAGCAATGTCTCGCCGCCACAGTCGCTGCGAATGCGCCATAAACGGCGCGGCAACGTCAACAACAAACTGACCAGAGTCGCCAACAAGCTAATGTGCAATCCGCTGATGATGATCAAATGAACAATGCCGAGGTGCCGAAGGGATCGCCAAGTTTGATCAGTGACACTGCGGGTATCGCCCAGCAGCAACGCCCGCAAAATGTCCCACCCAGCGCTCTCTGGCCATGCACCCAGCACGCTTAAACGCCAGCGCGCGACGGGGTCTGGCGCGGCGAGCAACTCCAGTAGCCCAATAATCACACCGCGCGCGTCTACCCCGCGGCTTGCCGAACGCGCCTGATCGGGGATGGCGCCTGGATTCCATTGGCTGGACAACGGCCTGAGACGAATATGTCCTCTGATCGTCGAGCCGTAAACCAATGCTTGGCTTAACTGGTCACTCTGAAGATGCTGACTGATCCGCAAGCGACGGGGGCCGGCGCATCGGGCCCCGAACAACGCCACCCGATCGATCTCGGCAGAGATCTGCCATCCCCCCCAATCACTCGCCGCTTTTCGCGGCAAGGTGGCCACTCGCCCTGAAAACTCGCCTTCCCAATGGATACAAGAATCTGACAACTGCGCATGCTGCCACAGCAGCCCATGGGCGGAACCCAGCGTCACACCCAATGCAAGGAACCCACCCAACCCCTGCAAATACGGCCTGCGTGCGGCGAGCACCAACATCCCCGACGCTCCCCACCCGGGCTCGGGCAGCAACAGTGAAGCGCCAAGCCCGACAATGAGCGCAACAAGATCGCGGTTTCGAAGCTCGCTCACGCTGAATATCGTCGATAAAGATCGGACACCTGGCGCGGCCTCGCCCGTCGTCCACACACCACAATTGAATTCGCGTGCGGGACGAGATCACATATCGCTGGTCAAAAATGCTCACTAAGAGACTATGATTGAGCTCACAGCGAAGCGGACTTTGTTAGACCTCCACAAATGGTCAAGAAACGCCTTAGACGATGGATTCCTACGCCCAGCAATCTGGCGCGGTATCGTGCCTTTCAAGTGTTCGGGAGCTGGACTCAGGAAACGCGGCTTTGGCAGCTAAGTCGGACCACCGCGGCCAGAGCATTTGCCATTGGCCTCTACTGCGCGATGCTGCCGATTCCCGGCCAGATGTTCATCGCCGTCGCACTGGCGATTATTTTCACCGCCAATTTGCCCCTGAGTTTCGCGCTGATCTTTATCACCAACCCGCTGACGATGCCGGCAATTTTTTACGCCGCTTATAAAGTCGGCGCGTGGCTCATGGGTACGCGACATGTTAAAGTTGAGTTCGAAGCGTCCTGGACCTGGTTTACACAAAGCCTAGACGAAATCTGGATCCCTCTGGTGATTGGCTCGCAAGTCATGGGCGTGGTCTTTGCGATCTCAGGCTACGTGCTCGTCGATGCGCTGTGGCGCAACGCGATTCGTCGCCAGTGGAAGCGACGCAACCGCAAGCGTCGTCAGTGACTGAGTGTTGCTGCGACCGGTAACGACGACGCCCGTAGAGTTGGCAGCACCGCCGCAAGTACAGAAAGCCCTGCGGCAGTCGCACCTGTGGCAGCGAAGTCCTGCCATCGAATATCAACGGGCACAAATGCCAGCGGATAAACGTCGGTTTGCAGCAGCGGAGAACCCAACCATTGCTCAAGCAGCACTGCCATATCGGGCGCACCCAGCGCCAGCAGATACCCCAACACCATCCCCGCGAGGGAGCCAACAACGCCAATGATGGCGCCCTGCATGAGGAAAATCACGACAACGTCACGCGTCTTTAGCCCCATGGCGACCAGCATCGCGACCACCCGGCGCCGATCAGTCACCACTAACATGAGTGCGGAGACCACGTTAAACGCGGCGACGAATATGACAGTGAAGAGGATGAGTCCGATTAAGTCGCGCGAAAGCTGGATTGCCGAATAAAGATTGCCGTGAGTGGCGCGCCAGTCGGTGACCCGCAGATTTGAAGGCAGCCACTGGATCAAGTCCCACCGCCATTCACCGGCACTGAAAACGTCATCAAGTGTAATCGCCAGTCCCCTTAGCGCGTTTTGCGACGCCAAGGTCGGTATCGCTGACTGCTGCACTAAGGCTAACCCCTCATCAATTTCGGTACCCGAACGCAGTAGCGACACTACCCTGAAATGGAGCGGCCGATAGTCACCTGTCGCGCCAGCAGGTAGCACAAACGTCACCCGGTCACCGACAGTGACATCCAGACGCTCCGCCATTTTGACCCCGAGCACTAAGTCACTGGGCGACCAAACTGGTACCGCAGGTGACAGCAAGTCGGCGTATCGCGTCAACGCGTCGCTCTCGATGGCTGTTAACCGTGCGGCAGTCACCGACTGTCCACGCAACAAAAGTGCCTCAGCTGCCGCGAAGGGCTCGACGCGACTCACGCCCTCGCGAGCCAGGAGCTCCGCCTTCAAGGCACTCCACTCCTGCGAACTTGCCTCACCGCTAATCTGCACATGCGGCACCAATGACAAAATGCGTTCGCGCATTTCTCGGTCGAAACCGTTCATCACCGATTGCACTGCGAGCAACAGACCGATGGCGACCGCCAAGCCAATCATCGATACACGGGAGAGAAATGCAGACAATCCCGGCCCCGGATCCAAGGTCTGGCGAAGGGCGATATCCGCCAGTAAATCACTGCCGCTCATTGCGTCTGTAATCGGCCGGCGATCAACTCGAGCCTGCGATCCATCCGCGCAGCGATCAGCGGATCATGGGTGACGACGACAAAAGCCGTATCCCGCTCGCGCAAAGCTGACATTGCTGATAACACATGCTCTGCGGTGGCGGGGTCCAAATTTCCCGTGGGCTCATCCATCAGCACACAGGCGGGCTCGTTAATCAGCGCGCGCGCAATCGCTACACGCTGGCGCTCACCCCCCGACAGCGCCGCAGGACGGTGCGTGTATCGATCCTGCAGCCCGAGCTGGTCGAGCAGTTCGCGCGCACGCCCTTGCGCCTGCACCTTGGAAGCCCCACCAATGCGGGCTGGCAATGCCACATTTTCCAACGCGGAGAACTCAGGCAGTAAATGATGCATCTGAAAAACAAAACCGAGGCGCTGGTTACGCCAATCGCTACGCGCACGCTCGCTCATCACAGATAGCGACGATCCGGCAACGCGAACGTCTCCAGAGGACGGCGCGTCGAGCCCTCCCAGCAGATTAAGCAAAGTCGACTTTCCCGCACCAGAAGCACCGAGAATTGCCAGCCACTCCCCCGCCGCAACGGTCAAATCAAGCGCGGACAAGACCTCGATACTGCGCTGACCATCGCTGTAGCGCTTGCACAACTGGAGCGCCTCAAGAGCCGGCGTTTCAGACATAATTCAGCGCCTCTGCAGGGGGTACGCGTGATGCGCGCCAGGCTGGATAGACACTAGCCATAATACTCAGCAGCAACGCCGACACCACAACGATCACGACATCACTCGCCATCAAGCGGGCCGGTAATCCACCGATGTAATAAACCGCAGGGTCAAACAGCACCCAGCCGGTCACCTGCTCCAACCAGGCGGATAACTCAGACACCGAGGAAGCCACCAGAACACCTACACCAGCCCCTGCGGTGATACCGATCGCCGCCAAGAGCAAGCCATGGCCCAAAAATATCATCAGCAAGCGACCCACTGACAACCCGAGCACTTGCAGGGTGGCGATATCCCCCCGCTTTTCGGTCACGGACATCGTCAGCATCGATACCAAGTTAAAAGCCGCCACCAAAATCACCGAAGTCAGCAGCAGACCGACCGTAATCTTCTCCATTTTGATCGCGGCAAACAGAGATCCTTGGGAACTTCGCCAATCGCTTACGGTCGCGGGCACGTCTCGCAACCAAGTCTGCAGGGCGCCCTGCTGGTAAACGAGTTCACGGTCAGCTAAGCGCGCCTGCACGCCCCGCTGACCCACCGCTCCCAGCAACCGTGAGGCGGTATCAAGCGATACATAGGCCTGGTTGATGTCGGGCGTCGCACCGACCTCGAACAGGCCGACCACTCTGAGCTTGCGGGTCTTGGAAAATGCACCCATCGGACTCAGCGTCAACCGCGGCAAGACGACCTCAACATCGTCACCCGGCCGTACCCGCAGCAATCTGGCGAGGTCCGCGCCCAGAACGACTGAAAACCGCTCAAACGCCACTTCGGCCAGTGATCCGGCGATCAGATGAGTTTCGAGGTCTAACACGCTGGCTAAGCCCTCCTCGGGCGCGCCAGTCAGCGCTACGCCGCGACTTGCGTGAGCTGTTCGAAGCAGCACCGTAGCGCTGTGGAAGCGCGTTGCCGCGACGACGCCCGGCTGGTTCGCGATATCACGCTCCAAGGCGTCGAGAGCGCCCAGCGCATCGGCTGCCGGCTCCAGCACCAGGTCTGGGGCCACAGACAACAGCCGCTGCTGAAGCTCGGCAGCGAATCCATTCATCACCGATAGCACAACAATGAGCGCTGCCACACCCAACATCATGCCCAATAGCGACGCCAGAGCGACGAATCGGGTAAAACGACGCTGGCCTCCCCCAATGGTGAAGCGCGCGATGATTTCCCAAGCCAGCAGCATTAGCGTGTTAGCGTTCGATCGGCGACATCAAGTGACAGATAGCCGGGCACGGTGAGGGCGCCAGCGTAATCAGTACTCCCGCGAGGCGGGATCAAACTGGCGGACCGGCGCTGGCTGCATCGTACTCTCGCAGCGCTGCGGGTTGCCGCCGCAAATTTCACATTCCTGATCGATACCGACCGCACCCAAACCGCCGCAGGAACCCTTGATGGGGGGGCGGCCAAATATGACCCCCACAGCCATCACTGCCACGATGACTAAAAATACGATCAGCGCCAGTAGATATGTCATTCCAGGTCCTTTGGTATTTTCCGTGAAGCCCCTAACGGCTCTCATGTAACCATGGTTTCATCGCGGTACTCGAGAACGCCTCTAGGCCGTCTCCCGACCGCTTCAATAGGTATACCGCCAGGTCGCGCTGCTCTGCCAGCAGCATCGCCTCGGAGGAACCCAGCACCGTCAGCGCCGTAGCCCACGCATCCGCCATCATCGCAGAGCCATGCACCACTGTCACTGACACCACATCATGCTGCACGGGGTAGCCCGAGCGCGGGTCAATGAGATGAGAGTACCGCCGCCCCTCGTGCTCAAAGAAATTCCGGTAATCCCCTGACGTGGCGATCCCGGTATCGCTAACCGCCAGGGTTGCCTGCACGCCGCCGCGCGCCCCCGGGTCTGGCCTTTCGACGGCAATCCGCCACAGATCGCCCCGTGGGCTAAAACCTCGTACGCGAACTTCACCTCCTACCTCAAGCATGAAATGCGGTACGTTGAGGTCATCGAGCGCATCGGCACCGAGATCGACTGCATAACCTTTCGCCAGCGAAGAAAAATCCAGCGCCAACGCGGCGGCCTGCTTACTTAACTGCCGCGTCGCAGAGTGCCAGTTCAACTGTCGCGAACCCACTGCTTCTCTGACGGCATCCACCTCGGCCGGCTCAGGAAAGCGTCTCGGCCCAGCAGGACCAAACCCCCATAAATCCGACAGCGCACTGACGGTTACGTCATAGGCGCCACCAGTGATCTCATTCAGATTCAGCGCAGCCGACAGCACATAGGCAAAGTCCCAGTCCACCTCCAGCGGCGCATCTTTATCTAATGCATTGAACTGGCTAATAAGGCTCTCAGGGTCGTAGTGATTCATACTCTGATTGACCAGCGCGAAGGCGGCTTCTATCTCCGCCTTCACCTGCGAAGGTGTGACACCCTCAGGCGCCTGGTTGTAAGTCAGGGACCAAGTGGTGCCAAAAATAGCGCCGCGGAGCTGTACGGGTGACTCCTCTCCCGCACAACCCGCCATACAGCAAAAGGCCAGCAAGAGTGCTGGCCTTTTTACCCATGCGAGCATGCTAAACATCAGCCGCCAAAATCATCGAGGAAGATGTTTTCACGCTCAACACCCAAATCCAGCAGCATTTTAATGACAGCGGAATTCATCATCGGCGGCCCGCACATGTAGTATTCGCAGTCTTCCGGCGCGGGATGGTCTTTGAGGTACTGCTCATACAACACGTTGTGAATGAACCCCGTCAGCCCATCCCAGTTATCCTCGGGCTGAGGATCAGAGAGCGCCACGTGCCATTCAAAATTCTCGTTCTCTGCGTCGAGCCCGTCGTAGTCTTCGACATAGAACATCTCCCTTAATGACCGGGCGCCGTACCAAAAACTGATTTTGCGCTTGGAATTAAGGCGTTTGAGCTGATCGAAAAGGTGCGAACGCATAGGCGCCATGCCGGCTCCACCGCCAATAAAGACCATTTCGGCCTCGGTCTCTTTGGCAAAAAACTCGCCAAAGGGACCATACACATTGATCTTATCACCGGGCTTTAGATTAAACGCCCAGCTCGACATGATGCCTGGCGGAATGCCTTCGCTACCCGGGGGTGGCGTCGCGATCCGGATGTTGAATTTAACGATGCCCTTCTCTTCGGGGTAGTTGGCCATGGAGTATGCGCGAATGGTGGTCTCGGCACAGGCCGACTCGAGGTTGAAAAACCCAAAGCGCTCCCAGTCACCGCGGTATTCCGACTCTACGTCGAAATCGCTGTACTTTACGGAGTGCGGAGGACACTCCAGTTGCACGTAACCGCCCGCGCGGAAGTCGACGCTCTCGCCTTCTGGCAACTTCAGCACCAACTCCTTGATAAAGGTCGCCACATTTTCGTTGGACTCAACGGTGCACTCCCACTGCTTAACGCCGAACACCTCTTCAGGAACCTGAATCTTGAGGTCCTGTTTGACCGGAGTCTGGCACGATAAACGCCACCCCTCTCCCGCCTCGCGGCGCGTGAAATGGGCTTCTTCCGTGGGCAACATCGCGCCGCCGCCTTCTTGCACAATGCACTTACACTGCGCGCAGGTACCGCCCCCGCCACAGGCGCTGGCCAGAAACAACTCGGCATCCGCCAGAGTCTGCAGCAACTTGCCGCCCGCAGGCACCTCAATAGTGCGCTCACCATTAATCTCGATACTGATATTGCCGCTAGCGACCAATCGGCTGCGCGCTGCCAGTATCACCATTACCAGCGCGAGAATGATCGCCGTAAACATGCCGGCGCCATATACGATAGTCATATCCATCTCTGACTCAGCCCTCTCTCGTCAGCGGTGCATTAAATGTCGATACCACCGAAGGACATGAAGCCTAGCGACATCAAGCCCACAGTGATGAAGGTAATCCCCAGCCCTTGCAGGCCGTCGGGCACATCGCTGTACTTCAGCTTCTCGCGAATGCCAGCCAACGCAACGATCGCCAGCGCCCAGCCTAATCCGGAACCGGCGCCAAATACGGCACTCTCAGCAAGATTAAGACTTCTCTCGACCATCAACAACGAGGCTCCAAGAATCGCGCAATTTACGGTAATGAGGGGCAGGAAAACGCCCAAGGTCGCGTACAGTGCCGGTACGTATTTGTCGAGAAACATCTCCAGAATTTGCACCAACGCAGCGATCACCGCGATATAGCTCAGCAATCCCAAAAAGCTGAGGTCCACATCGGGCATTCCCGCCCACGCCAAAGCGCCATCCGCCAACAAGTACTGATAAATGAGGTTGTTGACCGGCACCGTGATCGACAGCACCACCACCACAGCAACGCCCAACCCGGCCGCTGTTTGGATCTTCTTCGATACCGCGAGGAAGGTGCACATTCCCAGGAAGAAGGATAAAGCCATATTTTCAATAAAAATGGCTCTGACGAATAAGCTCAGATAGTGCTCCATCAGGCGGCCTCCTCCGCAGCGTTGTGATGGGCAATCTTGAATTCCGCCTCTTCGACTTGATCAGTCTTAACGGAGCGGATTGCCCAGATCAGCAAGCCGATCAAGAAAAACGCGCTTGGGGGCAACAGCAACAAACCGTTTGCCTGGTACCAACCGCCCTCGGTAACCAACGGCAAGATTTCCACACCGAAGAGCTTGCCAGTGCCGAACAATTCGCGAACCGTGGCGACCACCAACAATACAAAGGAGTAACCGAGCCCGTTGCCAATGCCATCCATGAAGCTGGGGATTGGCGCGTTCTTCATGGCAAATGCTTCTGCGCGCCCCATCACAATACAGTTGGTGATGATCAAGCCCACGAATACCGACAGCTGCTTGGAAATATCATAGGCCACGGCTTTCAGAATCTGGTCTACCACAATCACCAGTGAGGCGATGATCGTCATCTGGACAATGATTCGGATACTCGACGGAATGAACTGCCTGATGCTCGAAATAAAGAAGCTTGAGAAAGCGGTGACCAGCGTCAACGCCACACACATTACGATCGTCACACGCAGAGACGTGGTTACCGCCAGCGCAGAGCAGATGCCCAGAATCTGTAGCGCGATCGGGTTATTTTTGAAAATGGGGTCTGTCAGGGTTTCTCGCATACTCATCACGCCTCTCCCTGTCGCAAATTATCCAAGAGCGGCTTAAAGCCCTGGTCTCCCAACCAATAGCGAACCAGATTGTCTATGCCTTTGGTGGTCAGGGTCGCGCCTGACAGGCCGTCTACCTGCCACTGCGCCTGCTGCGTGCCCGCCGGAACCGACCCTTTGAGGACTTTTATCGCGACCTGATCTCCCTGATACACCTGCTTACCAGGCCATATCGCCTTCCACTTGGGGTTATCAATCTCGCCGCCCAGGCCCGGCGTCTCGCCGTGCTCGTAAAACCCGAGTCCCGCGATGGTATTGCCATCGGACTCCAGCGCCATGAACCCATACAACGTTGACCACAGGCCATAGCCGCGAATCGGCAAAATGATCTTGTCGAGATCACCCGACGCGCTTCGCACGAGGTACACGAGTGCCTGGTCCTCCCTTCGCACCAGCTTCGCGGCATCCTCCTCTGCAGGAATCGCGCGAGACTGCGCGGGATCTTTAGCAGCCTCTCGCTGATCAAAGGCAGCGGGATCCGCGCCATCGACAAAGCGCCCGGCGTCAAGATCAACTACGCGGGTTTCCACTTGCTCGAACTGCTCTTCTACCGAAAACGCGGGGTCCAAGAGCCCCGCCGCCATCAAAATATTACGCTTCAAGTCCCGAGTTTTATTCGCTTGCTGCGCCGGCTTCAGCACAACTGCCGCTGTGGAGACAACCACAGAACAGACCAGACACAGCCCCAGCGCTACCGTGAGCACACGCCCGAGCCCTTCGCCACTAGCTGACACGGGCGACCCTCCTCTTGATGTTGGCGCTGACGGCAAAGTGGTCGAACAGCGG
>Ga0181579_10001058_pt1 | contig 22776 bp, 18 predicted proteins | sample 071ome_24_FD_132996 | JGI IMG/M metagenome (GOLD analysis project Ga0181579, IMG submission 132996) | Coastal salt marsh microbial communities from the Groves Creek Marsh, Skidaway Island, Georgia - 071402CT metaG (megahit assembly) | ecosystem: Environmental > Aquatic > Marine > Intertidal... | reverse complement strand
TACCGCGATCGCCACTGCAATGGGCAAGGTGATCACGACGATGAGCGCGGTGACGCGAAGAGCGTCAGCGCGGTCGCTCTGCAAGGCCGCGACCAGCACGGCGGCGGTGATTCCGCCGGCGAGGACGAAAATCTGTCGGAAGGATGTGACCCGGGCGCGCTCGTGGTAGTGCCCGGAAATCTCGGCGCCCCAAGCGTTGTACGGGATGAGAATCATCGTCCCGCCGATATAGAGCGCGATCGTCCAGCCCAATAGATAACCGCCCCCGACGTTCTCGCCGGGAACCAACAGGAACCACAAACTGACTAAGGCGATCGGCGCTCCGAGGACCATCCAAGGCCGGCGCCGGCCCCACCGGGTGTTGATGTGATCGCTTAGGATTCCGACGAGCGGGTCGGACACGGCGTCCCAAATACGCGAGCCCAAGAGGATGGCGCCGACGAGCCCAAGACCCAACCCGAGGTCCTGGGCATAGAAAGTCGGCAGCACCACGAACAGCGGCAGGGTCAGAATAGTGGTGGGTAAGCTAGGTAGCCCATAGGCGACCAGTATCGCCAACCTTAGCGATTCCGAGCGGTTAGGGTCGGGCGCGGTCACGGGCAACGACCCGCCAGAGCGCGCTGGGCATCCTGGGAAGGGGTGTTCGAGGTCAAAGAGGTTGAAACACTTCCAAAAACTGGCCGTCGGGGTCGGTCGCCATCAAGACGATGGCGGGGATGAAGTTCCCCTCAGCGTCACCGAGGTTTCGCCCTTCGGTCGGCGGCATCAACAAAGTGCCGCCATGTTCTGGGATCGCCTCGGCGACGGCGCGGGCGTCCGATGTTTCCAATACCAAGGCGGCGTTGCCATGGCCGAGACGTGACGACCGCGGCGTGTCGGGAAGGGGCGGGTTCTTCAACTCCATGAGGCCGATGAGCCCGATCAACGGATCCCGACCCTGCGTCATCACGAAGCGCATATTTCCCTCTCGGCCCGGCGCGTCGACCGGAAAGTCCGGGACGACGGACAGCGGCATTTCTCGGTCGATATAGACCGAAAGTCCGAAGACCCCGCGGTAGAATCCGATGGACCGATCCATGTCGCGAACGAAGATGCTGGCCCGACGAAGGACGCTTTGGGGGGTGGAGGGCATGGGTGAGCCAATGCGGTGCAAACGGCACCCAGCCTACCGTTCCCGGCCCGCGGGCACTAGACCGAACGCGCGCAAACGATATCCCTTTTCGCCCTCACGGTAACGCGTTCGTGGGGGTCAAGGCGTTCAGATTCCGCATGACGTTGCCGTACGGGCCGCGCTACTTTGGGGCCCGTCATTGTGCGTTTCGGGGCAAGGCGGCGTACGGCAATGTGTAGGCGCAAGCGCGCAATGAGGTCGGGTTTAATGAACCAAATAGCGAAACCTATCGCCGGGGCACTTCTGCTTGTCGCGGCGACCTTGCTTGGGCTGAGCTCGGGAGCGTTGGCGCAGGAGCTGCCCGGTCGGGCGGCGGCCTTGGACGCCAACAAGAACGGCGTGATCGACCGCGACGAAGCGCGCGGGCCGCTGGCGTCCAATTTCGACACCATCGATCGAGACAAGAGCGGCGGTATCGATGGTGCGGAGTTGGCGGCGTTTTTCGGGGGCGGCGGCAGTGGGGCGGCCGTCGTTGCGGACGCGGTGATCGAAGAAGATCTTAGTCAGACGACCCCTGTGATCGGTCAATTGGTGGCGCGCCAAGCCGGGCCGGTTTCGGCCCGCGTGTCCGGCCCGGTCGAATCGGTACAAGTCCAAGTAGGTGATCGCGTCAAGAAAGGCGATGTTCTCGTCGTCGTCGCATCGGACAGGCTTCAGTCCGAAAGCGACCGCAACCTTGCGCTGGTCGAACAGAAACAGGCGATGGTCGCGATCGCGGAAGCCGAGTTGGAAAAACTGCGCCAAGAACGGCAACGCATCGACGATCTTCGCCAATCGTCGGCGTTCTCCCAAAAACGGCGTGACGATGTCATTCAAGACGTGGCCATGAAACAGGGCAGCTTGGCGAATCGGACGGCGGAGCTGGCGCAGGCCGTCGAACAATTGAACCGCGCCAATATCGATCTTCGGGATGCCGCAGTCCGCGCACCCTACGATGGCGTAGTGACGGCCAAAATGACCGAGGTCGGCGCGTACGTCGCGGTCGGGTCGCCGGTTGTCACGTTGGTCAACCAAGAAACCCTTGAGATCGAGGTTCAAGTGCCGACCAGTCGGTTGGGAGGGTTGCGCCCCGGCGCGGAGGTGCAAATCGCGCTGGACGACGGCACGCGTCACAAGGCTAAGGTCCGCGCTGTAGTGCCCGAGGAGAACCCGCTCACACGAACGCGCGCGGTGCGCCTCACGCCGACGCTCGGCGATGTCCTCAAACAACCGGCGCTCTATCAGAGCGTGACGGTGGGCGTACCTCTTGGCGGGGCCGATAAGGTCGTGACCGTCCATAAAGATGCGGTGACTCGAGACGAAGGACGGCCTCTGGTTTTCGTGGTTGCCGGTGGGCGTGTCGAACGCCGCGACGTGGTTTTGGGAGAGAGCGTCGGGCAGCGCTTTGCGGTCATTCGCGGGCTGCAAGCCGGCGAGCGCGTCGTCGTACGCGGCAACGAGCAGCTTTCCTCAGGCGATGCGGTGCGGGTCATCAGCGAATCCGGCGCTTCGCCTCAAAGGACGAACTAGATGAACATCATCCTTCTGTCGATCCAGCGACCGATCGCCGTCGTCGCGGCGGTGATCATGGTGGTGCTGTTCGGCTGGGTGTCCCTCGACCGCATTCCCATTCAGATGGCGCCGGACGTTCGGCAGCCGGTCATCCGGGTGGCCACGCTGTGGCCCGGCGCTGCCCCTGCCGAAGTCGAGCGGGAGATCATCAACCGGCAAGAGGAAGTCCTCAAAGGCATTGAAGGTCTCCAGCGCATGGAATCCACCGCGCGCAACAACCAAGCCAGCGTCGAGTTGGAGTTCACGCCTGATGCCGACCTCAACCGTTCGCTGTTGCTCGTGGCGAACCGGTTGGATCGGGTGACCGGGTATCCGGAGGAAGCGGACGAGCCGACGCTGAGTACGTTCGGCACGGAAGATAACTCGATCGCCTGGTTTACGTTGCGTCGGGCGCCGGGAAACACCCAAGACCTGACGAGCTATTCGGGGTTCCTGCGCGACGTCGTGCAAGACGGCATCGAGCGCGTTGACGGGGTCGCCGGAGTCAACGTTTGGGGCGCCACCGAGCAAGAAATGCGGATCGAAATCGATCCCGAACGACTCGCGCAATACGCGCTGACGGTGAATGACGTGGTGGGGCGCTTGCGGTCTGCGAACGCGTCCGTAACCGGGGGCGATGTCGACGAAGGAAAGCGACGCTACGTCGTGCGCACCGAGGGAGATTTCACCTCAGTCGACCAAGTGCGCTCAATCTTGTTGCGTAGCGATACGCAAGGTGCCGGTGTCGGCCGTGTCTCGGTCGGCGATATCGCCGACGTCTTCGTTCAATTCAAGGAACGCAACGCCATCGCCAAGACGATGGGTGAACCGTCGATGACGTTGAGTATTACCGGTCAGCAGGGCGCCAACGTCATCGAGACGATGGAGCGCATCCGCAACAAGGCGCGGGAACTTGCCGAAGGGCCTCTCAAAGAAGCCGGCTTGGTCGCGACACAGATCTTCGACGAGACCGACTATATCAAGTCGGCGATCAATCTCGTGCTGCAGAACGTTGTAGTGGGGGGTGCGCTGGCGATCGTGGTTCTCTTGGTGTTCCTGCGATCCTGGCGACCGACATTCGTCGTGGCGCTTTCGATTCCCGTGTCGGTCGTTGGTTCGTTCGTCGCCATGGCGGTCCTCGGCCGATCGCTCAATGTTATCAGCTTGGCGGGCATCGCATTTGCCGTCGGGATGGTGGTCGATGCAGCGATTGTGGTTCTGGAGAACATCTACAGATTGCGGCAACAAGGGCGCTCCGCGCGGGATGCCGCCTTCGAAGGGGCCACCCAGGTCTGGCCGGCGGTTCTGGTCTCCGCACTCACCACGGTGATGGTGTTCATTCCGATCTTGGCGATGGATTTGGAGGCGGGGCAGCTGTTCCGCGACATTGCGGTGGCGATTTCGGTCTCCGTCATGTTGTCGTTGTTGGTTTCGGTCACCCTGATCCCGGCGCTTGCCAATCGTCTGCTGGCGGGTGGCGAAGCCAGCCTCAACAAGATGATTCCGTTGCCCGGTATCGACCGGTTTGGCCGCGCGTTTTCCGCATTTTGGGTTTGGTTTTCGCGGTTGGTGGTGGCGCGCAAAGGGGTCGCGGCGGGTGTCATATTAGTTGTTACGGGCGCCGCCGTTGTCTTCTCCGCCAGCGTCTTGCCCAAGGTCGATTATCTGCCGACCGGAAACCGAAACTTCGTCTTCGGGTTCATTCAGCCGCCGTCGGGCTACAACCTACGGACCACGGAAACGATTACGAACCGTATCGAATCGGGCACCCGGTCCTACTGGGCCGGCGAAGCACAAGGGAACGTTCTCGAGATCGATGGCGTGCCGCTGCTCAAGCACTATTTTTCCATCGCCCTACAGGGTCGCGCCTTTGTCGGCGGCACGACGGTCGACGAACGCCGCGCGGGTGAAATCATTCCCCTGTTGCAGAACCCGGCGCGAGGCGAACCCGGGACGCTCGCGTTCATGTTCCAGCCCTCGCTCTTTGGCCGATCGGTGGGGGGTGGCCGATCTATCGATATCGATATCTCGGGCGCCGATTTGCGGGTTCTTTTTGAAGTTGCCCAAGGAACCTTCGACCGTATTCAACAGGTCCTACCGTTTAGCGGCGGCCACCGGACCCGTCCCCGTCCTGGACTTGAATTTGGCGCCCCCGAGGTTCGCGTTTTGCCAGACAGAACGCGTCTCGCGGACAACGGTCTCACGGCGCGCGAACTTGGTCAGACTGTTGATGCCTTCAATGACGGCCTGCGAGTTGCCGAGATCAATTTCGGGGGCAAGAGGATCGATCTGACGTTGGCGGGTCGTGCGCCGGTGCAAGAACGAACCCAAGGAATCGCCGCTTTGCCCGTCGTAACGCGCGAAGGCCGGATCATGCCGGTGGAAAGCCTCGCCGATGTCGTGGTCACGTCAGGCCCAACGGAAATTCGTCGCGTGGAGCGCGCCCGCACGGTGACCCTCCAGGTTTCGCCCGCCCAGACGATGCCGCTGCAGGAGGCCATCGACATCATCAACGATCAGGTTATCGCCCCGATGGTCTCGGCGGGGCTCCCCGAAGGCGTTCGGTTCAACCTTTCGGGCTCCGCCGACAAGCTGTCCCAGACCATGGACGAGCTTTCCATCGATCTTCTGTTGGCGCTCGTCATCGTGTTTCTCGTGATGGCGGTGTTGTTCGAGAGCTTCGTCTATCCGCTGATCATTATGCTCGCCGTTCCGGTCGCTGCTGCGGGTGGGCTTGCCGGACTCGCCCTCCTCAATCTCTATGTCATTCAGCCCCTGGACATGCTGACTATGTTGGGGTTTGTCATTCTGATTGGGATCGTCGTGAACAACGCGATTCTCTTAGTGCATCAGACGCTGCACAATATTCGAAAGGAAGGCATGCAACCCGAAGTGGCTATTGTCGAGGCCACTCGAAACCGCATCCGACCGATCTTCAGCTCTACCCTGACTAGTGTCTTTGGCATGTTGCCGCTGGTTGTCTTTCCGGGCGCAGGTTCGGAGCTTTATCGCGGGTTGGGTTCCGTCGTGGTCGGTGGCCTTGCTCTATCGGCGGTTCTCACGATGGCCATCGTGCCCCCGATGATGTCGCTCACGGTGTCATGGATCGAAGGCCGTCGGTCGGGCCGCGGTCAAACTCCCGTTGCGCCCCAGCCGGCGCAGTAACGACCGCGATTCCTGCGCTTAGAGCGAGGTTCCTAGTTTTTTTGCGCCGGTGAGGTTCGCGCCGGTCGTGTCGGTATCATCGACCTCTGCGTTCTCGAAATTCGCTTCACGAAGATCGCTTTAACGCAGGTTGGCACTGGTCAGGTTAGCTTCAGCAAAATCTCCCCGCACCAGGAGCGCATTGGAAAGATTCGCACCCGAAAGGTCGGCGCCGCGGAAAACAGCATTCTCCGCGGCGATGCCGTGCAGATCGCCGCTTCGAATATTGGCAAGGCGCAGATTGGCGCCTGACATCGCGCTCTGGCGCAAGGTCGCGTCGCTCAAGTCCGATCGCCGTTCATCACCGGTGGCGGCGCCACTGGCGCTAAGAATATCGGTCGGTTCGAAACGTGCGTCCTCAAGACGGGCATGACGGATCTTGGCCGACTTTAGCGACGCGCCGGCGAAATCGGTTCGCCTTAGGTCTGCGCCGTCGAGCGTCGCTCGATCAAGCTCCGCCAGGACAAGAAAAGCGCCGGGAAGGGCTGCGCCCTTTAAGTTGGCTCCTTTGAGATTCGCGCCGCTGAGGTAGGCAGCGCCCAAATTGATGCCGCTCAGGTCGCGACCGGCGAAATCGGCGCGCGTCCCTTTCGCACCGAACGAGTCGACCCACAGCGCATGTTCACGCAGGATCTTTTGGATATCGTCCGGCAAGGAAGCGCCCACTTTGTTGACCTTCGCGCCGGTCAACTCTGTGCCTTCTAAATTCGTTTTCAGCAGCAGCGCGCCGCGCAGATTGGTTCCCGTTGCATTGGCCCCGGAAAGGTCTGCATCACTTAGGTCGCAGGCTCCGAGGTCAGCATGCTGAAGTTGCGCCTTGGCGAACGACGCGCGTTCAAGCGCAGCGCCATATAGGACGGTCTTCAGTTCCGAGCGGTCTGCTGCCGTGGCCGGCCGCAAGTCGGCGCCGGCGAAATTTGCTTCGGTCAGCTTCGCGTTCGTTAGCTTTGCGCCACGGAGTTCGGCGAATTCGAAATTCGCACCTTGGGCGTCCGCGTCTTCAAGGTTGCTCAGAGAGAGAGCGATGCCCGACCGAAATCGGTACCCGTGAGGACGCAGCGCGAAAAGTCGGTTCCTGTAAGAACCGATTCTCGAAGGTTGAGTCCGGGGAGGCGAAGCCCGGAAAGATTCTCTACCTCAATGTGAGCCCGCTTGCCATGCGGCTCACGTCGGGAGAACCGTTCGTGGGCCCACAGGACCTCCACGAACTCCTGAGCGGTCAGCATTTCGTTGCTGAACCGCCGGAAAAACAAACCATCAGTACCAACCAAACTCGTGCGGCACGAATATCCAAAAGATGGCGTTCCCCGGCGCCAAATACCAGCGTTACTAATAGGGGCTTCTAGTAAAATTCGAATTAAGATGGGGCTAACGGGATCAGAAAACAGGGGAGCGAACCCAAAAATGGCAGGCAAACAGGCGCCCCAAGGGGCCTATATCGTCGATGCAGGGTGGATTTTGGCCTATGGCGAAGAGGGATCTCACCTCCTTGAGGGGGGGTCGATCCGCGTCGAAAACGACATAATCGTCGAGGTCAGTGCCACGCGGTTAGCCGTCGAGGGACCGCGTCTTTCGCTGCCCGAGCAGATTCTGATGCCCGGCCTGATCAGCGGTCATACTCACGTTGCCAGCGCCACACCGACCCGAGGCCTGATTGAGGGCGGTCGGTCCTATTCGCGGCCCATCAAGTTGATGGATCAGTTGTCGGACCAGGAACTCGACGACCTAACCGCTTTCAATCTGGCCGAGGTTGTGAAGGCCGGGTGCACCACGCAGGTGGAAATGAGCCTCAGTCTGCGACAGGCGGAATCCTATGTCCGCGTCGCCGGCGCCTGGGGCGTGCGCGGATTTCCCGGCGGCATGATCCCCGGCACCTCGCGGCTCGACAGCATTTGGTTTCGAGAGGACGATCAAGCCCTGTTCGATTCGGTTCCGGGAACCCTGGAAGAGATCGCCGCGAACTTCGAATTCGGAAAAAAACATCTGGGTTCGCACAACGGACGCATCATGCCGATGATGGCGCCCCATGCGACCGATACCCATACCGACGAAACGATGTCGGCCATCGTGAAAGCCGCCGCCGAGTTGGGTACGGGCGTTCATATTCATCTTTCTCAACGAGACTCCGAAACCGAAGCCGTTCGACGGTTGCACGACGGCCTGTCACCGACGCAGTGGTTGGAGAAACTAGGTGCCTTCGAAGGGCCGTTTTTCGGCGCGCATATGATGGCGTTGGATTGGGGCACCGATCCGGAGATCCTCAAGCGGCACGGGGCGGTCTACGCGCATTGCCCGTCCGCCGGTGGTGCGGGGGGTGCGACCCAGCCCTACCCCGAGGCGTTGGGTGCCGGCATCGCGACCAACATCGCGATCGACACCCATTCCAACGACCTCATTGAGAACATCAAGCTTGCGGTGATTGCGGGGAAGGCTCGTGCGAAGCTCGTCGATGCGCCGTGGCCGACCATCTGGGGGGCGGTGGACGGTGCCACGGTCGTCGCGGCGGATGGATTGCGGCGCCCCGATCTTGGACGCATCGCGGTGGGCGCGAAGGCCGACTTCATTACGCTAGACCTGTCCGACTGGTTAGTGGGCGCGGGCAGGTTGCCCCCGGAGCCACTGAACAATCTGCTGTATGCAAACGGGTCAATCGTTCGGAACGTGGCGGTCGACGGTCACTTTCTCGTTTTCGATGGTGGCCTGACCGTTGCAAAAGAGGACGAGATTTTCGAACGCGGCGCCGTCGTCAACAAGAAGCTATGGGACCAACTCAAAGAAGAAGGGTGGTTCACGCCGACACCGCGGTAACGGGCCGCGCCGAGACGTCGCGGGCCCGCGCCAAACTGAATCCAACTTGACTCCGACTACCCGCGCCGTGTGACAATGGCCGCGACGGTTCCCCGAAAGGGGTGAAAAGGGAACACGGTGAGGCATCGGCCAATACCGTGGCTGCCCCCGCAACTGTGAGCGGCGAGTTGGCGTCCATTCTAGCCACTGGGAATACCGGGAAGGCAGGGCGCGAGGCTTAGACCCGCAAGCCAGGAGACCTGCCGTCGCCGTCATCCATCCGTCGATCGGGGCGCTCGGAGGTGCGGATTTCCGTAGCGGTGACGACGATTGTACGTCGTAGCCGTGGGTCCGTGAGATGGAAGTCCCTGCCTTTTCGGTATTTGAATCGACCCGGATTTTGGGCGCTGCATCCTTATGTGGACTTCGATGTTGCGAGCGTGCGCCACGTTCAACGCTTCGGAGAAAATCATGAACAAAAAGACTTCAATGAAGGCGCTCGTACTGGGCGTTCTTGTCGCGGGCGCGGCTGCACCCGTGGGCGCTCAAACGCTTCTTCCCGATACCGTCGTGACCGCGACACGGTTGCTGACGCCCCGTGACGAAGTTGCGAGTTCGGTCACGGTCATTACACGGGCCGACATCGAGGCGAAACAGCAAAGGACCATCGTCGACGTATTGGCGTCCGTGCCGGGATTGCGGGTGGTGCAGTCGGGCGGTTTGGGCAAGCAAACCTCGGTCTTTTCCCGTGGGAGCAATAGCAATCACACGTTGATCCTCATCGACGGGATCGAAATCAGCGACGCCAGTACGCCAAACGGCGCGTTCAATTTTGCGCACCTCCTGACCAACGATATCGAACGAGTCGAAGTTGTCCGTGGCCCACAGGGCACGCTCTTCGGATCGGATGCGATCGGCGCCGTAATCAATATTTCGACCACGTTAGGAAAGGGGCCTGCACAATACGTAGCGGAAATCGAGGGCGGGTCATTCGACACCGCGCGGGGGGCTCTGAAGGCCGCCGGTGGCCAAGGAAAGCTCCGTTACGCCTTCGGGACAACCTATCTCGACAGCGATGGCGAGAGCGTCAGCCCGGCACGTATTCGGGCGTTGCAGGCCGGCGCGACCGAGGAAGACGACGGTTACACCTATAAGTCGTTCTCTGCGCGAATCCGTTACGACATCATCGCCGGCCTGGATGTTGGACTGGCTCTGCATCACATCCGAACGGAGGTCGAAACGGATCAACCGATCGAAGATCCTGATGCCTACGAAAGAACTCGGCAGTGGTTCGCGCGCGCAGATGCGCGCATCGAGTCGTTCGGCGGCCTCGTAGAGTCGATCGCGGCGGTCTCGTTCACGCGACACAATCGCGATTCCTTCAATGTGCCCGGGATCGCGAACACCCTGCAAAGAAGTGACGGTCAAGGCGACAAAGAAAAACTCGAACTTCAGAACAACTACCTCGAGCTGGACGACCATATTTTGACGCTGGGCCTCGAGAGCGAGCTGGACACATTACGCAACGTCCAGTTTTCGAACTTCAGCGGGTTCACCATTCAAGGCAGCACAAAGGCCGATGCGCGGACCAATGCGGTCTATGTCCAGGATCAGTTCTCCCTGAACGATCGTGTCTTTGGAACGCTTGGGGTGCGCTTCGACGAGCACGACGCTCTGGGGTCAAAGGTGACCTACCGGTTTGCCCCGGTCCTGGCGCTTCCCGACCACGGGCTTCGGATAAAGGGCTCGGTGGGTACCGGGTTTCGTGCGCCGGCCCTGTTCCAGCTCTTCGGAAACACCCGCAGTAGCAATGGGGGCCAGTTCACGGGCGACCCTAATCTGCGTCCGGAAGAAAGCACGGGTTGGGAAGTCGGGTTCGAGAAAAGTCTCAGGGGCGGCAACCTGATTGTCGGGTCGACCTATTTCGATCAGGAGATCAAAAACCTTCTGGAGACGAGATTTACCGGTAACGATTCGACGGTCATCAATCTCAAGCGGGCCGACATCTATGGGGTTGAAACGTTCGTCGCTGCCCGTCTGTCACCGCGCTGGGTTGTGCGGCTTGACCATACGTTTACGCGGGCGGAAGACAAGAACACCGGGAATGACTTGCGGCGGCGTCCCAAGCAAAAGCTTGATCTCGACGTTCGACATCAGGCGACCGATCGGTTGTCCATTGTCGGTGCTTTGCGCTTCATCGGATCTGGGAAAGATGTTTCCGGCAATCCGTTGGCGTCGTCGCAGGAAATCCACAAGGGCAGCCACACCGTTGTCGATCTGTCGGCATCGTTCGACCTTCGCGACAATGCCGAAGTATTCGGCCGGATCGATAATCTCCTAGATCGGACGTTCGAAACCGCCGACGGACTAGCGGGCCCGAGCCGCGGCATCTTTGTCGGCGCGCGGGTGCGCTTCTAGTCATGCGCGTGCGTCGGCTCTGGTTTCTTGCTTCCATTCTGGTGGGAAGCTATGCCGGCGCACCCGTTTGGGCCCTAGCCGACGCACCGCAGCGGGTCGTCTCCATCAATCTTTGCGCCGATCAACTCTTGGTCTTGCTTGCCGAGAACGACTCGTTGCGGTCGGTTACTTTCCTATCGGCGCAACCCGACCAGTCCTATGTGGCGGACCGAGTTGGAGACATTCCGGTGAACCATGGCGAGGCCGAAGAAATTCTCGCTTTGCAACCCGACCTAGTTGTCGCGGGTCGTTTCGCGGCGCGACCGGCGGTCGCGCTGTTGAGGCGGTTCGACATACCGGTGTTGGATCTGCCGATACCGGCGTCATTCGACGAAATCCGAGCGCATATCATGCTGCTCTCGGCAAGGTTAGGCGTCGACGCACGTGGGGCGGCGATGATCGCGGACATGGACGAACGTTTGGCCGCGGTTGCGGTGGCAAACGGACCAATGCCGCGCGCATTGGTGCTAGGGGCTCGCGGGTTTACCAGCGGTCCGGGAACGCTCGTCCATGAAGTACTCTCATCGGCAGGCCTACAGAACGTGGCAGGCGATTTGGGTATCACCGGATTTGGCCGGGTCGATCTTGAGGAAATCGTCGACGCAAACCCCGACATCATCATCCTCAACCAGCCGGTGACCGGCGCGCCATCATTGGCTCGTCAGGTTCTTGCGCATCCGGCGTTGCGGCGGTTTGAGGGCCAGATCATCCATATGGAGCCGGCGCTCTGGACCTGCGGTGGCCCCTACACGGTGCATGCCGTCGAACTTCTGGCTGACGCGATCCGATGACGGTAGATAGCGGATCAGCACCCACCGCGAGCATCGCGCCGCGTGACACCGGATTGGTGATGTCGCTGGTGATCTTGGTGCTTGTGCTGGGGGTCGTGTCGGTTGTCGTGGGTCGCGTTCCACTCGCGTTCTTGCACACGCTTGGCGAGATCTGGGCGGGCGAACGGACGACAGACGCTCTCATCTTAGCGGAGATCCGGGTGCCGCGTGCCATCCTGGCGGCCGTGGTTGGGGCGGCCCTGGGCGCTGCCGGCGCGGCGATGCAGGGACTTCTTCGGAATCCGCTGGCCGAGCCCGGCATCCTCGGTGTTTCTGCTTCGGCCGGGCTGGGCGCGGTCATCGTGCTCTATTTCGGGCTGACTCAGGTTTTCAGCTTGGCGCTACCGATCGCAGGTATGGCGGGGGCGCTGGTTGCGGTGCTGCTGACCTATGCGCTGTCCGGGCGCGATGCGAGCATCCTGACATTGATTTTGGCCGGGGTTGCGCTCAACGCGTTTGCTGCGGCGTTGACATCGCTGGCCCTCAACTTGGCGCCCAGCCCCTACGCGGCACTTGAGATCGTGTTCTGGTTGCTCGGGTCGCTCGCCGACCGATCCTTCGAACATGTCGCGATCGCGTTGCCGCTGGTCATCCTGGGCGGCGCCTTGTTCATCGGTACAGGCAAGGCGCTCGATGCGCTGTCGCTCGGTGAAGACGTCGCCCGGTCGCTGGGGATCAACCTGCGGGCGGCGCGGTTGCGCTTGATCGTTGGAACCGCGTTGGCGGTCGGTGCCGCGGTGTCGGTTTCAGGGACGATCGGGTTCGTCGGGCTCGTGGTACCGCATTTGTTGCGTCCCTTGGTGGGTCACGAGCCGGGGCGCCTTCTTCTGCCCAGCGCGTTGGGTGGCGCGGCGCTTGTGCTCGCAGCCGACATTGCGACGCGCGTCATTCCCGTCGAGCCCGACCTTCAGCTGGGGGTCGTGACCGCGATCGTCGGCGCACCGTTCTTTTTGTATCTGTTGCTCCACATCAGGCGGAGGATGCGATGACGGTACTCGAGGCAAAGCGCGTTTCGGTGGCGTTGGGGGGGCGACAAATCCTGGCCGATGTCGGGCTGCAAGCGGAGGCGGGCGGTTTCGTTGGGCTGATCGGCCCGAACGGGTCGGGCAAGACGACACTTCTGCGCATTCTGGCGGGCTTATTGCGACCGGACACCGGCGGCGTATTGATCGACGGTCATAGCTTGGCCGACTTGCCGGACGTCGAAAGGGCCCGGGCGATGGCCTATCTGCCGCAGGGTACCGAGGTGCACTGGCCGCTTATCGTCGAACGTCTCGTCGCCCTTGGACGAATTCCCACACTCGATACTTGGCGGGGCCTCAGTAGGTCCGACTTCGAGGTCGTCGCACGGGCGCTGGGTAGCGTGGAAGCTTTGCATCTTAAGGATCGGGTCGTTTCAACGTTGTCGACCGGCGAGCGCGCGCGGGTTCTCTTTGCGCGGGCACTCGCAAGCAATCCGCGCATTTTGCTGGCCGATGAGCCGGTGGCATCGCTTGATCTGGGACACCAGCTCCTGGTCTTGGACGAGATCAAAAATCTCTGCGCCGCCCGCATGACGGCGATCGTCGTCTTTCACGACCTGAGCCTTGCTGCACGTTATTGCTCTCACCTCGTGTTGTTGGATCAGGGGCGTGTTTTCTCGGCGGGGGCGGTGTCCGACGTTCTCACGCCGGGTCATTTGCGCGAGACCTATGGGGTCGACGCCACTCTTTCATCCGGTGGCGGCACGACCCAGGTCATCGCTCATAGCCGGCTCCCGAAAGGTCATGGGGAGGCGCCGCGACCATGAGGGGCCTAGGTGCGGCATTCGGCATCTCGGTGGCGGCCCATGTTGCCGTGGCGACCGGTGCCTATGTTGCCTGGCCGCAGGATGCTCGATGGGACCAGCCGTCACCCATGGTTGCCGACCTCGTGTACGCGCCGCTGCGCCCGTCGTTTGGTCCTGCTAAGAAAGCGCCCATCATCCCCGCCGAAGAAGCATCGCGGCGAAAAACGCCGCAGGCTGATCTCGTTCGAGCAAGCCGACTGGGGGCATTGTCCAGGGCGACTGACGATACTTTTGCCGATTCTCCCGTGGAAGCGGTGAATCCACCGATCGCAGCGAGGCTTGAGTCGGCTAAGGCGCTTGAACCCACCTTTACCGTGACTGAAATCCGGCAGGCGACCGTCTCGGCGCCCCCGGCGTTGCCGATCGACCTGGGTCAAGTTCGGCCGACGCCCCGGATCAAACCCGTAGTACCCGAGCATCGACCCGAGGCAGGCGCCAAGGAAGACGAGCACCAAATGTCGGTGGCGGCGCCAAGCGCCAAGGCGCCGGCGGGAAGCATCACCGCGCACGAAGACCCGAGCGATGCCCCGGAAAGCGAGGCGGTGCGGCCATCGGTTGCGAGGCTGCCGAGCGCGGCGCACGAGTCCACGCCCGATGTCCAATCCAGCGCACCGCAACATGCGGTTCCTTCGTTGGGCAATCTTCCGCCGAAATATCCTCTCGCCGCGCGCCGTCGCGGCATGGAGGGGCGTGTTGTGATCGAGGTGCGGGTCGATCGGCATGGAGAGGTCGCGACCGCGACGGTCGCCGTTTCAAGCGGGCATCGGCTTCTGGATCGGGCAGCGCTCGGTGCGGTCGAGAAATGGACGTTTCAGCCAGCACGATACGGGAGCCGCGCGGTAAGCGTCACCATCGCCATACCCATCACGTTCGCTCTGGAGTCCTCGACCGTTCTTGCGCACGAATAGATCGAACCGTCTTGGCGGTGACGGCGCGGACCGTCGCGGGTAGTCTGCGTCGTATGACGCTGCCTAATGGGAGGAATTCGGTGCACGCAGTCCTCGGCGACTCAGTCGCGCGAACGGAAGATGATCGGTTGCTATCGGGACGCGGTCGCTTTACCGACGATCATGCCTTGCGTGACGAAACGCGGGCGGTGGTCCTTCGCTCTCCCCACGCAGCGGCAAAGATCGTCAAGATCGACACGAGCCCGGCACTCTCCCAAGAAGGCGTCATTGTGGTTTTCACGGGCGCCGACATCGAAGCGGCAGGCATTGGCTCTGCGGGATCGATGGCCGATTACCCGCGGCCCGACGGTGGCCCGATGTTCAAGGCGACCCGGTCGGTATTGGTAACCGATGCGCAGGTGCGACATGTCGGCGATCCCGTCGCCTTCGTGATCGGCGAGACGCTTGAGGCTGCGCGTCTGGGCGCAGAAGCCGTCGTGGTCGACTACGAGCCCCTTGAGGCGGTGACCGACCCCCTCGCCGCGTTGGAACCGGGATCCCCCGCGGTGTGGGAGGATTGCCCCGACAACATCTCCTTTCTGTTTCAAGCCGGCGACGAGAAAGCGGTCGACGAGGCGTTCGCCCGGGCCGACCACGTCACGAGCCTTGATCTCGTGATCAATCGCGTGTCGGCGGCCCCGATGGAGCCACGTGCCGCGGTCGCCGATTTCGATCCAGCGGATGACCGCTTGACGCTCATTTGTGGGGTTCAGAACCCGCATATCATGCGCCGAATATTGGCGCGGCAATATCTGAATATCCCGGAAACCAAGCTGCGCCTTATCAGTCCCGATATGGGCGGCGCTTTCGGCATGCGGTCGACGCCCTATCCTGAGTTGGCGTTGGTCCTTCATGCCGCACGGCGCCTCGGCCGCCCGGTGCGCTGGACGATCGACCGGTCCGAGGCGTTCGTCGCCGACGACCAGGCGCGCGACAACCGGACCAAGGCCGAATTGGCGCTCAGTCGCGACGGCACGTTTTTGGGCCTTCGCGTGCAAACCGTGGTGTCGATGGGCGCCTACGTGTCGATGGGCGGGGCGGGGCCGGCCACGATGAATATCGGCGGTTTAGCGGGCGTCTACCGGACGCCGGCGATCCATGTGGCGGTTCGCGGCGTGTTGACGAACACCCCGTCGACGTCGGCTTATCGCGGGGCCGGGCGTCCGGAGGCTTCATACACCATCGAACGTTTGATCGATGCGGCAGCGCGCGAACTCAAGATCGACCGTGCCGAACTGCGACGGCGCAACACCATCACACCCGACGAAATGCCGTTCAAGACAGGACTGGTCTTTACATACGATTGCGGGGCCTTCGAAGAGAACATGGACCGTGCGCTAGAGGCGATCGACTATGCCGGGTTCGCTGACCGAGCCGCCGACTCGGAAGCGCGCGGCAGGTTGCGTGGCTTCGGATTGGCCAACGTGATCGAACGTGCCGCGGCCCTAGGAGAAGAAACCGCGGAAATTCGATTTGACCCCACCGGTGGGGTGACGCTCCTCATGGGGACGCATTCCCACGGACAAGGCCACGAAACGGTCTTCAAACAAATGCTGTCGGGCAAACTTGGCTTAGGTTTCGACGAAGTGCGCTACGTCCAAGGCGACACGGACCTCGTTGCACATGGATTCGGAACGTTCGGGTCGCGGTCGTCAGGCTTGGGTGGCGCCGCCCTGGAACGCGCAGCCGACAAAGTGATCGAGAAGTGTCGTCTGATTGTGGCGCACACGCTTGAGGCGGATGCGGCCGATATCGAATACGAGGCCGGGGTCTTCACGGTTGCGGGAACCGATCGCCGAGTCACGTTGCGAGAGGCGGCGCAAACCGCTTATGCCGCCGCAAAACTGCCACCCGACATCGAGCCCGGCCTTCACGAACGTGCGGCGTTCGTGCCGACCGGGGCGACGTTTCCGAACGGTTGCCATGTGTGCGAGGTCGAAATCGATCCCGAGGACGGCACGACGCGGATCCTTCGCTACATCGTCGTCGACGATGTGGGCACCGTGATGAACCCCTTGCTGTTGAAAGGGCAGATTCATGGCGGCATCGCCCAAGGCGTTGGTCAGATTCTGATGGAGGATGTGGCTTGGGATCCGGAGACGGCGCAGCAACTATCGGGTTCGTTCATGGACTATTGCATGCCGCGCGCCCTCGACTTTCCGCAATTCGATGTGTTGAGCAACCCGGTACCGACCAAGCTGAACCCGCTGGGGATCAAAGGAGCGGGCGAGGCCGGTACCGTGGGCGCCATGCCCTGCGTGATGAACGCCATCGTCGATGCTCTGAGCAAACGGGGGATCGAACACCTCGATATGCCGGCGACACCCCATCGCGTTTGGCAAGCGCTGCACGCGCGCTAGCCCTTAACACAAGGTTCGCGAAGATGCCGCGCCCGCCTTCAGTCGCTTTCGTCGGCGCAAGATCGCCTCTCATCGAGGCGGTTTTGACGACTGCGTCTCGCGCCGGTGGCTTTACGGTCCACTTTGTCGATGGCGATACGCCGCCGCACGAAGATGGATGGCGCACGCCAACATGGGTGCTCGACCCGGGGCTCCACCCTCTCGACGCCGGCGGGAAATACGATTTGGCCTTTGACCTCATCGATCGCGTGCTGTCGATCCTGCAGCAAGACGTGCGCGTCGTCCTTTTGTCGTCGAACCATGTCTTTGCGGGCGAACGCCCTCTTGCGCCGGGAGCGGCTGCGCGCGCGCCCCGGTCAGACTACGGACGGCTTTTGGCGACCCTCGAAGATCGCGTGATGGGGCGCGGCGAACACGGTCTCGTTCTGCGCCGGGGCCGCGTGCTTAGCGCCGAGGACTCGTTGATGATGCGTTGGTGGAACGCGCTCAAGGAAGGTGTGGCGGTGATTCCACCGTCACAGAGCGCCTGCGCGCCGATCAGCGTCGACACCGCGGCAAAAGCGCTGGTGGCCGTACTGGATCGTTTCGGGCCGGAAATCTTTCAGGTGAGCGCGCCGGATGAAATCACCTATCTTGAGATTGCACAGCGGATGTGCGGCGCGATGGGCCTCCCCGAGGACAGGGTCTTGGAAGCGCCGCCTGGCGCGGCGGCAATAGACCTAAAAGATCCCCCGCCCCATGTGTCGTTGCAGACGAGCCCCGGTTTGTTGGAAACCGTCCCGACACCATCGGATGCGGTTGTACGAGACATCCTCCGAACTCTGGCGGGTTGATTTCCAGATCGGGGCGGGCCCGCTACGACAAAAGGCAGTCGTTGTCTGCAGGAACGATCGGCGAGAAATCGCTGCCGGCATGGTATTCGGCGCGCTCGAACGTGGTCTGCGGGTTTTCGACGGAATTGACATTGACGTAGAAAAGCGTGCGGCTACGGGGCGAAATGTTGGCGCTCGAGCCATGCACGAGGTTGCAGTGCATAAAAAGAACGGACCCCGCGCGACCTGACACTGCTTCTATCCCACCGTTATCGACCATCTGGTTCAAACGCCGACTGCTGAGTTTCATCAAGATATTGCCGATCGCGTCCTCGACGGGCTCGAATTCATCGATCAAACCCTCATGTTGGCTACCGGGGATAAACAGAAGGGGTCCGTTGGTTGCGTCCATGTCGTCGATAAAAACGGCGATCATCATGGCGCGAGGCTTGGGAAGTCCATCGACTTTGTGCCAGGTCGAGAAGTCTTGGTGCCAGTCGAAGCCACCGGTGCCGTGCCCGGCGTTGTAGTTGAGCCGCGACTGGTGGACGTAGACATCCGAGCCGATGAGTTGCATCGCCGGTTCGATAAGCCGGGGGTGTCGGCAGAGGTGCTCGAACGTTGGATCATAGGCATGGGCGCCATGCACCATCCGTGCGGTCGACCCGCCCGGCTCCGGGGTCACGTTGGGCCGGTCCTCCGCGGCAACGCGGTCGGCGGCCGCGCGTAGCTTGGCAACTTCAGCATCCGTGAAGACATCTTCAAGCAGCAATGCGCCCGTTTTCTCGTATTGTTCGATTTGATGACTATCCAGCATGCGATCATTGCCCTTCGCCTATTGTATCCTGTGGTGCGCCCGGCAGGATTCGAACCTGCGGCCCCAGGATTAGGAATCCTGTGCTCTATCCGACTGAGCTACGGGCGCCCCGGTTGGTTCTAGGATGACGAGTTAGAGGCGTCAAATATGTTGGGAATAGGTCGGTCAGAAGCCATGAAAGGGTGGTACAAGCAAATGAATGTGACGCATTTTCGTCGTTCGGAGAGTCGCGTGTCGCCACCCCGGATTTTCCCGACCCTCCTTCTTTTTGTCGGACTGGCGCTGGTTTCTGCCGGGTGTACCACCAACCCGGCGACGGGCGAGTCGAGCTTCACGCTGTTCATGTCGCCGTCGGACGAGGTCCGCGTCGGTGCGCAAGAGCATCCCAAAATTCTAGCCCGTTTCGGCGGGGTCTATGACGACCCGGACCTGGGCGGCTATGTCGCGGAGATCGGCGGACGCCTGGTGGCGAACTCCGAAATGCCGAACTTCCCGTTCACCTTCACGGTCCTCAATTCGCCCGAGGTCAACGCGTTTGCGTTGCCGGGGGGCTACGTCTACGTCACGCGGGGGTTGGTCGCCCTCGCCAACAGCGAGGCCGAATTGGCAGGCGTGATCGGTCACGAGATCGGCCACGTCGTCGCGCGCCATACCGCGCAGCGCTACAGTCAAGCCGTGGCCGCCGGGGTCGGCGCGGCCCTTTTAGGTGCCGTCGTGGGGAGCGATGCCCAACAAATTGCCCAACTCGGGAGTGAATTGTATCTCGCCGGGTTTTCGCGCGAGCAAGAATTCCAGGCTGACGAACTCGGCGTTCGTTATTTGAAGAACGCCGGTTACGAATCCTATGCGATGGCCGATTTTCTGGAGCAGCTCAGTCGCAACAAATCGCTGCAAGAAAAAATACTCGAAGACGATCTCCCCGACGCCGATTTTTTCTCTACCCACCCCAATACGCCGGATCGCGTCGCACGGGCCAGAGCCGCCGGGGCACCGGGTACCACACGACGGGATGCGCTGCTGGATACCGTTTCGGGCCTCATTTTCGGCGATGATCCCTCCCAAGGGTTGGTTCGGGGACGCCGTTTTTCTCATCCTGATCTCGGACTAACCTTCGAAGCCCCGCCGGGCTTCAAGCTGATCAATACCCAGCAAGCTGTCTATGCCCGAAAAAAGAACACGGCGATCGTTCGATTTGATGTTGCACGCCGTGACGAGACCCACCCGGACCCGCGAATCTATTTGACCGAGATTTGGGCCCCGCGCGTGAGACTTTCGGATATCGAACGGATCACCATCAACGGCTTGCCCGCGGCTACCGCTGCGGCGCGCGTTTCCGGCAGTCTTGACGACTATCGCGGCCCGTTGGACGCCCGGTTTGTGGCCGTTCAGTTTCCAAGCAACCGGCTATACCGGCTCCTATTTTTGTCGCGACCGGAGAGTACTGCCGGGCTTGAAACAGACTTTCAACGGATGACGTTTTCGCTTCGCACCTTGTCGTCCACAGAAGCCGCGCAACTGGTGCCGTTAACGGTCGAGGTGTTGGACGTGCGCCCGGGGGCCACGACCGAGTCGTTGGCGGTCGGACTGCCATTCCCAGACTTGAAGGTGGAGCGTTTTCGGGTGCTCAACGGGTTCGATCCCGGCGATCAACCGGTCCCTGGGGAAAGGGTGAAAATCATTGCGGAGTGAAATCCCCGCTAAACCTCAACCCACTCCGTTGCCGATCCGTCGGGTAGGAAGCAGGCTGCCGCGAGGCGTCCGCCGAATCCACATCCTCCATCCACGGTGGCCGTCCACTGATTCATGGCTAGGCCTTCATGCCGTCGGTCGTATCCACGGACGATCATTTTGACGTCGCCGTAGGCGCTGTCGATCGCGCTGAAGTATCCGGAGCCCCACCAAAGCGCGTCGCCTTGTTGGGACAGGGGCCGATGCGGGTCGAGCCCCGCATGGACCAGAAGAAGTTTTCCGTTTTCGGTAAAGGCGGCGCGCTTGACGCTATTGAGAAGGTCGTCGTGTCCAAGCCGTCGCTGAATGCTGGTCCGCAGGGCATTGGTCCACCGGGTGATGGCAACCGCGCCTTCGCCCATAAGTGAGCGGGCCTCGTCGGTTCTGCCGCCATAAGCCGCAAGCGTCGCCTCAACGCCTTGCTGAATCATCCATTCGAAAACTTCCGGCGGGTTGGGTGCGAACTGGATTTGCAGGAGCTTGGTCCACATCTCCTCTTGCGAGCCACGAAGATAGGCGAAGTCACCGGATTCCATGCCGGGGCGGAACATTGCGCGGCGGAAGCGAAGAACCTCATCGAGTGTTTCGACGATTTCCGTGCCATGCCCGATGAGGTTGCCGAGATAGACGAAACGGTCGCCGCGAACGGTCCGGGCGCCGATCTCTTGATGGAGTTTCTTCAACCTTGTTGCGTCGCCATGTATGGCGCCGATCGCCCATACCCGGCGGACTGCGGTCAGTTTCGCGTAAACGTCGCTGTCTATTTCGATCATCCGTTCGACGCCGAAGCGTTCAAGGTGTCCTCTACACGATCGCGAATCGCGACCATTCTGACGGACCTACGCTGCCTGAAGAACCGTTTGCAGGCGATCCTGGGCGGTGTCTTCATCGATTTTTTCGACCGCGGCGACCTCCCGAACGAGCCGATCGAGCGCAGCTTCGTAGATTTGTCGCTCGCTATACGATTGCTCGGGTTGGTTGGCGTTGCGATGAAGGTCGCGTACGACCTCCGCAATGGAAATTGGGTCGCCGGAGTTGATCTTGGCCTCGTATTCTTGGGCCCGACGGCTCCACATCGTCCGTTTGATACGGGCCCGGCCCTTCAAGGTCGTCATCGCGTCTTCGATAATCTTCGGCGAGGCCAGCTTGCGCATGCCAGTCGTCTCGACTTTGCCCACCGGAACCCGAAGGAGCATTTTGTCCTTCTCGAACTCGACGACGAACATCTCGAGCTGTATCCCGGACACTTCTCTGTCTTCGATTGCCGTGATCTTGCCCACGCCGTGGGTTGGATAAACAACGTAGTCGTTTACTGAAAATGGAAGCGGTTTCCGCTTTGCCTTTTTTTCGGTCTTCTGGGACGTCACTTTTGCTCCGCTTCGTGTCGGCTGCTGGGTGCTAGGCGTGCTGGTACTTTGGTCCGTGGATTTGGCTTGGCTAGTTGTCTCGGCTTTCTCGCTCGACGGCGCGCGAACCGGTTTCGGCTTGGCGGCCGCAGTTTTCTTTTTCGGTTTTGCTTTCGGCGCTGCTTTCTTTTTCTTGGCGGCCGCAGGTTTCTTGCTGCTCGCCGAGGCTTTCTTCTTCGTCGAAGCAGATTTCTTCTTGGCTGCCTTCGCGGCCACCTTTTTCTTTGCTGCCTTCTTTTTCGGTTTTGCCATGCTCCGCTCAGCCCTCTTCTATGCGCTGCGATCCGCCGCGCACCTTTGGTCGCAGCGAACACAACCCGGATCCTCTCACCGGGAGGCCCGCCTAACGCGGGCGCGTCATGTTATCGGTCCTGTCAGAGTTCGCCGGCTGCGAAATCTGCTTTTCGATCGGATGGATTACCATAGATGGGCAAAACGCGCCACGCCGCTCCCCATTAGGGGGCGGTTAGTTCGTCTCCGGCAGGTCGCTTGGGGCGGCTAGGACCCGCCAGGATTGGCCGAAAAGAACTTATCGAACTTGCCGTCGACGCCTCGGAATTCCGCTTCGTCGGCGGGGACCTCACCTTTTTGGGTAATATTCGGCCATTTTTCCGAATATTCGGCGTTGAGTTCGATCCAAGCCGTCGACTGGTCGTCGGTGTCGGGAAGAATGGCCTCCACGGGGCATTCCGGCTCGCAGACGCCGCAATCAATGCACTCGTCCGGGTTGATCACCAGCATCACCTCGCCCTCGTAGAAACAATCTACCGGGCAAACCTCGACACAATCCTGAAGCTTGCACTTGATGCAGGCATCGTTGACCACGTACGTCATCGCTATTTTTCTCCACTTTTGACGACGGCAGAGCCTAACTGAGACCGACGGGCCGTGCTACCGTT
>Ga0181579_10001055_pt1 | contig 22788 bp, 22 predicted proteins | sample 071ome_24_FD_132996 | JGI IMG/M metagenome (GOLD analysis project Ga0181579, IMG submission 132996) | Coastal salt marsh microbial communities from the Groves Creek Marsh, Skidaway Island, Georgia - 071402CT metaG (megahit assembly) | ecosystem: Environmental > Aquatic > Marine > Intertidal... | reverse complement strand
TTGCGCTCCAGCTTGGAGATGACCGCTATCGATACCCCGCTAGCTTGAGAGAGATCGTTCAAAGTCATTTCCGCCCGCTTGCGGATTTCCCGCAACACCGAGAAATCGAACATCGGCAAGGCGATCTCATCCTCTAACAAAGCTTCGGACATGCTGAAGACGGATAGAAAAATAATTTTCTTTAGCAAGAAATAAATTCGTATATTTTATCTAATGAGAAAATTATCTTCCATTCCCTACATTAACGATTCGCGTGCAGAAATTCGTTTGCGAATAGGCCATGAAGAATAGTTGATCTTGGGCTCATATTGGCTCGGGAAAGCTTGAAGCTAAAACGGGGCCCGGCACGTTCATTTCTGCAATTTAACATTGAGCCGAGTCACGCGTCCCTACGCGCAAACGTCAACTTGAGTGTAATTGGTTTTTGAAAACCCGCCCGGAGGTCGGGTTCCACCCTAGAATCCCATGTAGAAAGGTGGAGTTCGATCTTGGTTCGACGTAGCTCACTCCCCTAAGCCTGTCGATGAGCCGGGCGAGCTTAAGTTGGACCCGATACCCCACGCGGGACTAAGGCGGCGCAAGCAGAGCGACCGCGATTAGATGAAATCGTTTACGATCTGTTCGTAGCGCTCCTGCTTGCCGCTGGTTTGGGCTGGTTCGCCCGCTGAACTGCCAATGGCGTAGAGCTCCTCGAGAGAAAGCTCTCCCTTTTCGAACCGCGCGCCATCTCCAGAGTCGAAACTGGCATAACGCTCGCGCTTCAGTACCGGCAACTGGGATTCCTTGAGGATCCGCTCCGCCACCAGAGCGGCTCGGGCAAAGGCATCCATACCTGCAATATGGGCGATAAAGATATCTTCGAGATCCGTCGAATTTCGCCGGGTCTTAGCATCGAAGTTAACGCCTCCACCTTTGAAGCCGCCCGCCTTGAGAATGACCAGCATCGCTTCCACGAGTTCGTTCAAATTCATGGGGAATTGATCCGTATCCCAACCGTTTTGGTAGTCGCCGCGATTGGCATCGATACTGCCCAACAGCCCTGCATCCGCGGCCATCTGCAACTCGTGCTGGAACGTATGCCCCGCCAACGTCGCATGGTTCACTTCCACATTGAGCGAGAAATCGTCGAGCAAATCGTACTGCCTCAAGAAGCCGATCACCGTTTCGCAATCGAAGTCGTACTGGTGCTTGGTAGGCTCCGCAGGCTTGGGCTCTATGAAGAACTGCCCTTTAAACCCTTGAGCGCGGCCGTAGTCCCTGGCGATGGTCAACATCCGGGCAAAATGCTCTTTCTCGCGCTGCGTATCGGTATTCAGCAACGACATGTAGCCTTCCCGGCCGCCCCAGAAAACGTAGTTTTCGCCGCCCAAAGCAATGGTGGCATCGATCGCGTTCTTCAATTGAGCGCCCGCGTAGGCCACGACGTTGAAATCCGGATTGGTCGACGCTCCATTCATATAGCGCGGATTGCTGAACAAATTGGAGGTCCCCCAGAGCAACTTCACGCCCGAAGCCGCTTGCTTCTCCTTGGCATAATCGACGATCGCTTGTAGATTCGCCTCCGATTCGGCAAAGCTCGAACCTTCGTCCACCAAATCGAAATCGTGAAAGCAATAGTAACCCGCCCCGATCTTGGTGAAGAATTCGAAGGCGGCGTCCATCTTGTCTTTGCCCCGAGCGATCGCATCCGAGTTCGCATCCCAAGAAAATGCCTTGGTACCGGGTCCAAATGGATCGCCCCCCGTGCCGCAAAAGGTGTGCCAGTAGGCGATGGCGAATTTGAACAGTTGGCCCATCGTCTTGCCGGCAATTTCCGTCTCCGGGCTGTACCATTTGAAAGCGAGCGGATTGTCGCTCTTTGGACCTTCGTAGGCGATCTTTCCTATTCCGGGAAAGTATTCTTTGTCTCCGATTGTGATGCTCATGTCTGTTGTTGTAGAGGCGGGTTTATAAAATGCGAAAATTCGTCTTGGAGATGGCCTTGCTAGCCTGACCGAAATATGCTTCGTCCAGTACTCGAGACGCTCCTCATTATGCCAAGATAAAACAGGCGATATCCTTAATCATTTTCCCAATTTCTAGCATTATTGTCTCATCGATATTGACCCGTTAAGACCAGACCAGCAAGTTTCTCAGAGCGGGCTCAAGGCAAGTCACCCCGACTTCGCAGAAGCAATCAGCACGATCGTATTCCCAATCCAACTTTGATGACGGGCATTCTCGCAGAGGGCAGAAATTATTTTGAGGACGTCGACTATCCGATAACGGCGAGGCACGTCCTAACATCTTCAACCAACCAACCGTCCCATGAGTACGATCTTACTGAGACGAAGCACGCGCATGATTTTTGCGAACTGGTCCTCATTGTCGGCGGAACAGCCATGCACTGGCTCAACGGCGACGAGTTTCCCGTGGTCGCCGGAGACGTATTTCTACTGCAAGGCAAGCAAGGCCATTTTTTCCACAAACGGGAACGGCTGGAGATGATCAACATCATGTACGATCCAGCCCAAATCGGGCTCCCCGAGAACCGGCTTTTAAAAATGCCAGGGTATTGCGCGCTCTTTCTCCTCGAGCCGGTTTTCCGAAAGCAACACCGGTTTTCTAGTCGCCTCCACCTTGAGCGCCTGGCCCTTTCTCGGGCTGAGCGAGTGGCCTTAGAGATGGTCGACGAAGTCGATCGCCGAGAAGACGGTTACGAGTCCGCTCTCCTAGGTAAACTCATAGATCTTATTGTATTCCTTTCCCGCTCATACCAAGAAACCCAATCGGAATTAAACCGGTCAGCTGCTCTGCTGCGAGTGGGTTCGGTCATCAGCAGCATGGAGCAGGACTACGCTCGAGATTGGAAACTGGAGGATTTCGTGGAGATGTCTCGACTATCGCGAAGCCACTTTATGCGAACCTTTAGCAAAGCCACTCGGCAGCCTCCATTCGACTATCTTATCCAATTGCGGCTCCAGAATGCCATGCGACTACTGCGTGGCTCCAGACTGACCGTATCGCAAATTGCCTACGAGGTCGGCTTCAACGATAGCAATTACTTCACACGCCAATTTTCAAAGCGCAAAGGGCTGTCTCCACTGGCCTACCGAAAATCATTTGGCGGCAAGTAACGATACACCTGTCGCCAACGGATGCGGATTACGAGATTCATGCATCCGATTTTCTACGTAGCCCACAGCGCCGATCCCCTATCCCAACAGTCTCATTCGCTACCCGCTAATCTTTAAACTTATAGGCTCAATTGAGGGATTCACATCATTTGTATCAGTCCCAGTTAAAGCCACCGAAACGGCTTCCGTTTGAGAGTAACCTATGCTTCGCAACGCGCTAGGATTTCCCGTATTTTCCACACTGATTGTTCTGCTGACCAGTTTCGCTCTGGCTGGGATAGAGGAGCCCAATCAGACAATGGAGACATCGGGCGAAAAACCAGCGGCCGATTCCTCTGCCGCTTATTTCGCGGGATTACTGGATGCCTGCCAGCAGGTCGATTTCCTCTCTCTGAACGAGCGCTTCGCTGCCCTCACGAAGGCTGCGGAATACTTTCAAGCGTATATCCAGAACGCTTCCGATGACTTGCCCCCATGAACCGCGCAGTCTGACAAAATTCGCCGCTGCCGGCAAATCGCTCGAACAGCTTTCCAAAGCAATACACTCTTTTCTCTGGCGCAATGATGAACAGAGCCGCCGAGACGCTTCCGAGAAATTGCGGCTGCTGGCCAATCACACCCAATCCCTCTTGACTCGCGAGGAGATTGAGCAAGCTCGAGAAAATAAGCAGTTCCCTAATAGCTAGTACCTATTCCAATAGCCGCTTGACTTCGCTAAGAGCCGCTTCCGAAAAGCGAAAATCCGGCCACGTAACGGCAATCATCGGCGTTAGCGGCGAGGGCGGACCCAGCCACGTTCCCCAAGCCACAATGCCCGCTTCCGATTCGCCTCGATTCCAGGCCTCGCCCAATTCCCTCGCCAATTCAATTTCCCGTCTCAAGACGGGGCTGCAATCATTGGGAAGCAAGTCTGGTCGCTGACTCAGTACCAGCTTGCCCATCGCCATGCGCTCAAGAGGAATCTTGCGGCCGATCGGAGGAGCCACCCGGACCCGGCAATCCGGCTCCTCGTAATGCAAATGCCGAATCAGGCGACCTTGAAGCTGTCCCAAAATGGCCATTTCGCCTACCCGATCAGCGATACGCCGCATAACCTCGCGATAATCGGCAACCAAATCATCGTCCCTCGACGCCAGCCGCCATTCTCGAAATTTGCCCGTAACCCGATACCGCTTGTCCTCGCCCCGCTCCACCAAACCATAGTGCATCAAACTATCCAAAATCCGAATCAGACTGCTGCGCGGAAGCCCCATCCCTTCTACCACTTCACGGATAGCCAATCCTCCGGGACGAGCGCTCAACATATTGAGCGTATCCAAAGCCTTGAATAAAGATGTAGCGAGACCTCGCGAATCAGTTGACATAATTGAACGGCGTTTTCATCTTGTCGGATATACAGTGTAATTTGTCAACTATACTGACATATTCCTTTCCAATCGAATCCTATGTTTCCTCCTGAACTGCACGCTAAACTGAAAGAGACAGCGATTATCGCGGTCTTGGTTATCGATGACGCCAAGCAAGCGGTCCCCCTTGCCCAAGCCCTCCTGCGCGGCGGTGTCGATGCCATGGAACTGACGCTTCGGACCGATGCCGCCTTGGATGCCCTCCGGGCTATTCGACAGGAGGTGCCTGAGATGCTGGCGGGCATCGGTACTGTATTGACCACCCAGCAAATCGACGAAGTACTGGCTGCCGAGGCTGCCTTTGGCGTGGCTCCGGGTCTGAATCGCCGCGTGGTCGAGTACGCTCAGGACAAAGGCCTCCCCTTCGCTCCCGGTATCGCCACGCCGAGCGACATAGAGCAAGGTCTCGAATTAGATTGCCGCACCTTGAAATTCTTTCCCGCCGAGACCTCTGGCGGACTGCCCCATCTAAAAAGCATGGCCGGCCCCTATCAACACCTAGGCATCGATTTTATTCCCCTCGGAGGCTTGAATGCCGAAAACATGAAATCCTACGTCGCCTCTCCACTGATTTCGGCGATCGGCGGATCCTGGATCGCGAAACGCGACCTCATCGCCGCTAGTAATTGGGATCAAATCGAAGCCAACGCTCGCGAGGCCCGCCAAAACGTGGAAGCGGTTCGGGAAGCAATCACTTCCTAGAAGTAGAGCCCGTACGATCTCTTCTTCCATTATTAGCGCCTTATACAAATCGATTATCTCAAACCTATTCGCGTAAATTCGTGGGCGAAAACTCAATACAATTATCACAATGAAGACTATCGTAACTTTCGGAGAAATAATGGGACGCCTCTGCCCCCATGGATTCAATCGCTTTCGACAATCACTCCCTGGAGATCTCAACCTGACCTTCGCTGGCGCGGAAGCCAATGTGGCTGCTTCCATCGCCATGCTCGGCGGCGACACCCGCTTTGTTACCGCCCTGCCTAAGAACGACATTACCCAAGCTTGTATTTCCACGCTTCGCGGGCTCGATGTCGACACAAGCGATATCGTATTTAATAATAAAGGACGACTGGGATTGTATTTTGTGGAAGCGGGAGCTAATCAGCGCCCAAGCCGAGTCATCTACGACCGCGAGTACTCATCCGTCAGCATGACCCCGGCTTCGGCTTACGACTGGGACTCTATTCTGGATGGGGCAGGCTGGTTTCACACTACCGGCATCACGCCGGCTCTTTCGGAAACCGCCGCTGAAGCGACAATCGAGTCTGTCAAACGAGCCAAAGCCGCCGGCTTGACGGTTTCTTGCGACTTGAACTTTCGCAAAAAGCTCTGGAATTGGAACCCCACCCTATCTTCTACGGATCTCGCGGGCGAAACCATGCGCCGCTTGCTTCCCTATACGGATCTCGTCATTGGCAATGAGGAGGACGCATCCGATGTTCTCGGTATCAATGCCGAGAATACAGATGTTCACTCCGGAAAAATTGACGCTACCAAATACGCTACAGTCGCTCGGGAGATCGTGAATCAGTTTCCCAATGTCTCTCGGGTAGCCATTACCCTTCGCGAAAGCATATCGGCCTCGCACAACAACTGGGGGGCCATGCTCTACGACAAATCCAGCGATCATCCCTATTTCGCTCCGCTTGATGGCAGCCATTACCAGCCCTACGAAATCCACAACATCGTGGACCGAGTAGGCGGAGGCGACTCCTTCGGGGCTGGGCTAATCTTCGCCCTCAACACGCCTGAGCTGAAAGAGCCGCAAACGGCAATCGCCTTTGCCGTCGCCGCTTCCTGCTTGGCCCACTCCATCTACGGCGACTTCAACTTCTCCACCCGCGCCGAAGTAGAAGCCTTGCTCAAAAGCGGCGGCTCCGGCCGTGTCGTCAGGTAGCGTATCCAGCCACGCTCTGTAAGCGTGGCTGGAATTTGAGATTTGATGTTCAAGATCTAGGATCCGCGATCCCTCTCTAGCGGCTGATCAGCTCGCGTTACTTGTCGGCGTTGCGGGCGTTCGAATAGGCTACCGGGCCGAGAACAAGGGAGACGATTCCCGCCACTACCGAAGCCGCCCCGATGGGTACGCTGATAAGCAACCTACGGAAGATCGCTCCAGGCCCGGCTCTGAAATTGAGAAGACGCGCTCCTCGAAATCGCGAGATACGAGAAAGCGTATGAAGCCCGGATTCTCGACCTTCACGTATCCCACGCTTTTCTTAGCTTCGCTTCCGGAATTTACCGAGATTCCTTCGCGAGGAACAAACTCAATTTGGGAATCGTCTTCGGCAAAAACCGCAATCTCCATCCCGTTCGGCAAGCTCGAATCAGCGTTGTACTTCTTCCCGTCGTAGATAACCGCGTGGCAGTTCCAAAGCGTGAGGACGCCCGGTTTCTCTGCCAGCATTTCAAGTTCCCCCGGGACAAAAAAACGGTTTACTGAATCGCCGGATGAAAGGATGGAAATAACGAGCCAAACGAAAAGGGCAAAGGGCCCTACAAAAATCAGTAGAGCGCCCAGCGCGATATTCCTTATTCCACGATTCGGTCCTCGCTTTGCCTCGGACTTACCGCTCTCGGATGTGAACGCGCTCTCCATTGGCTAATGCACTCCCCTCCCCTCCCGCATAAACTCGAGTCGATTCACAAACGGGTCCGACTTTGCTTCCTCTTGAAAGCCTAGCGTATCCACAAAAACCTTCGAGCCAACACATCCCCGCTCTTCAGCATAGCGAGTTGGATATAATCGAACTTCATTGATTGGGAGCCCTTATCATGATCCGCGGCATCGCGTAAACGCGAGCCCTTCGATCACAAAACATTGTAGGGCTTGGGCCTGCCCAACGCCGAGCCGTTCATGAGAATAATTGATTATCTCCAGTTCGCGAGGCATCCTAACATAGTTTACGATGCTTTGTACTGTAAGTCCCCGCCTTCTACCTCACTGATATCGCCAGACGTTCTTTGCTGTCCTTTTCAACCGATTGGATGCCAGTCACTGATTTAAGGATAGGCTGATCATCGCCCACTCTTACCGTGTAGGTACCTTTCTTATACACTTTGGGTCGATAGCGGGTTCCCTTGACGCGTATCGTGTAAAGAATTTCTCCGGAGGATTCCTCTATCACTTGGACGACTGGGTTGGAGATGCCGCGAAAGCGGAGCTCCGGCAAATAGGCAACCGCCTCTCGTCCGTCGTTGTCCGCCATTTTGTATCGCCTTGGCCATCCGGGAAATTGTTGGGAATCGCCCTTGCTAACATCGGAAAACCGAGGCCAGCATTCGAACACGACTTCCTGAGAATCCTTGTAGAATCGAGCTAAGCCATAGCCATCCGCCCAATCGTCTTCCGGATCTCGCTCTACGCGTCGATTGGCTTCCGGATCGGGATTGGCATAGGCGATCATGGTGATCTTGTTGCCCAACCCATCTTCATAGTCGCCCGTCCAAGGCAAAGGGCTTCCTTCGATCGGGTTGGCCCCAGCCTCTCCGCCTTCCGGCCACCACCAGCGGCCATAGTAGTTGTTGACGATAGCTGGACTGACGAAGGTAACGGGACCGTCTCTCCAATTCTCGATTCCATGCTTAGTCATCACGGATAGGTGCTGGTCTCCGGCTAGATGGAAGGCCATTCCTCGCCGCATTTCAGAAAGGGCGTTTTTCCTCCCTGTCTGGGGCCAGCCATTGCTATCAAGGTCGGCAAGAAGCCTGTTTTCAAAGCTGCCGTGCAAGTGCACAGCCCCAGCAAAATTGGTGGCCGAGAGGACGCATTTCATATCAGCATCCGTCCAGTCTTGAGAAAATTGATGCAGAAAAGCCAATTGCCGATCTCCTAGAAGCTTAAGTCCGGGAACATCAACGGCTGAGCGCTTGTATGTCGGCTCGTTAATGTGGTCCGGCCTCGGACCCATATCAGGAATCTCGCCGTTAGGACCGGTCTTGAATTTCCGATCCTCAATGATAGCGAAATCGACGCCTCCCACATTGTAGCTCGTGTAGTAAACGCCGATCCCTTGAGCAATCGGCGTCGCATCGTAGGGGTCTGGCAGATGCCAAGTTTGGCATCGCTCGACCATTCTCACGTAGTCCGCTGGATAGAAATAGCCGCCGTCATTGCCGGCCCGGATCTTCGCCTGAACGCCACCTTCGCCCCAAAGATTCCCTTGCCCGATATCGTGATCGTCAGGAATGGTTACAACCGGACGATCCTTGATGATTTCTTTAAACTGCTTCCCCCAAAGCAGCCAGCCAGCCGTGTGCTCGGTGTGATCATAGGTCTGGTCCCCCGCGAAAAACAGCATGTCTGGGTCCTGTTTTAGGAGGTTGGAGACAATGGAATTTCGATCGCCCCTATCACGATTGGAATTGCAAGAAAGCGATCCGATGACGATCTCGTTCTTGCTGTGGTCGTTGGCCCGAATGGTTCCCGCAAACTGGGCATCTTCCCCGTGGCGAACCCGATACGCAACGCTCTCGCTTTCATCCCATCCATCGATTCTAAAGTGGGCAGACCAACCGTGCTCGTAAATCGGAGCCCTGGCCACTTCTTGCCACTGACCATCGATCTCTAACTCGAGGCGCGCCACGCGTTCCTCGTGAGGATACAGCGGATACAGCTGGGCCGTCATTTTGATCGTATTCCTATCCACCGTGTACAAAGCGAAGCCGACTACTTGGTCTCGGGGAACCTTCACCATTTCCAGCCAAGCTTGGTTGCCCGAGTGCTTCTTCTTCCACCACTCGCCTTTCACCGCCGTATCCATCTCATCTAAACTGGGGGCAACGTCAGCGGCTCGGGCCACGAAAGAACTGATCGCAATGTACAGAATAAGTAGGCAAAATCTTTTCATAATCTTTGGTCCAATAAGTTCAGCAAACCGGCGAGCTCGACAATATTTCGAAAACGCCTAACATCTCTTTTTCCCAAACCAAACCCGCCTCTGTGTCAAAGGAGATTCGCTTAATCGTTCCGCCTACGACAAACACTGGGAACCTTTGACGCGGCCCGATTTCCATTCCACTAGCCATGATCGCATTCGAGAACCGATACTTTCGACGACTCGCCGGAGCCATCGCGACTCTTGCTTTGATGGCGAGCCTGGCTGCCGACCAATTTACCCACCAAGCCCTTTTCGCCCCCAACACGAGTTACCCCTATTTCGAGGCCACTTCTTTCCCGGCTGACGCCAGCGATGACTCCTTTGATCTCAGGGTAGCTGGATTTTTGGCCGAGGCATCCTTGCTCGTATACGTAAAAGACCCCAATTTTATCAATGCTACCTTGGCCATGGCCGGTTTTCCGGAATCCCGCTTTTTCGAAAACCATGGGACCCACGCCTACCTGGCAATCAACGAGCACAACCTAATACTCGTCTTCCGCGGCAGCGAGACCGCGGATAAAACGGACTACACCACGGATGCCAAGATTATCCAAACCCCCTTCCGAGAATTTGGATCAGCCCACTTCGGGTTCGTGGAGGCTCTGGGCTGGGTCAGCGAGTCAATCGACGAGGGAATCAACCAATTGCTGGAGGAGAAATCGCGACCGCTATGGATTGCTGGGCATAGCCTCGGTGGCGCCCTAGCTACTCTTTACGGACTTCATCGTAGCGAGCAAACCACTGCGGTTTACACGATTGGAACCCCTCGAGTCGGGGGGATCGCTCTGGCCGAGGAGGGCGACGAACGGATTCGGCTCTATCGGCTCGTCAACGACAATGACATCATCCCTCGCTTGCCCACGCCTCCATTCTACCGGCACTTCGGTACCATGCATTTTATTACATCCGAGGGAGAACTTATCGAAGACCCACCCTTCACTAGACAATGGGAAAGCCAGGTTGGCGGACACGCGTCGCTGATTGAAGAGCTTTACGAAACCCACTGGAAGCGAGGGGATTTCGCGGCTATCCCCCTAGACTACGTAGTGGACCATTCGCCGCGACTCTATGCTGAGGCCCTTGTCAGGGCTATTCAATCGGAGCCCTGAACCCAAGAAAAAGGTGGAGCTCGATCACACGACTGCGCATTGACTTCAACTTAACCGAATTAAGCCGATCGTTTGTTGTAGGAAGCTCGCTTGCGAGCGATGGTTTCCCTGAAATGGGCCCTCGATATTCGCTCGCAAGCGAGCTTCCTACAAAGTAAAGGACTCAAATTGAACCATGCGCTGAGCTGTGGGGACGGGGGCCCGTTTCAGCCTCCGTCATTTCACCCATTCTTTATTCAAGATGGTTATCAGCTGGATCGGCCACTGATTCCATTTCATCGAGGTACTCGAATACCTTCTCGGCCTCCGCCTCGTCGATGACGCTGATGGCGAACCCCACGTGCACAAGAACGTAGTCATCGACTCCAGCCTCTGGCGTATAAGCCAAGTTAACCTCCTTGACCAAGCCGCCAAACGAAACCTTACCACTACGGAGCAGGGGATCGCCTCCGCTTATCTCCAACAATTTTCCTGGGATCGCTAGGCACATATTGATCTCACTGAGGCTAAGATTGGATCGTTTCCAGTCGCGAGGCAATCACTGCTTGGCCAAATGCGAGCCCGCCATCGTTCGGCGGAACCGCTCGGTGCCAGATTGGCTTTTTGCCGATCTTCCTCAAGCGCTCTATCGTAGATTCGAGTAGAAGGGTGTTCTGGAAGCATCCACCAGTTAGAGCCACGATATCGCATTCGCTAGCGCTGGCTACATCCGCTATCAGTTGCGCGAGCGATAGGTGGAAACGCGATGGCGCCCGTTTAGCCGCTTCTGATCCATTGTTTAGATCTTCGATCACCTGCCGCAAAATCGGGGTCCAATCAATAGCCCCACTTTTGTCATCGAGCTCGATGCCGCAGGCGGAATCCGCCGGCTCTTTTCGGGCTGCAAACTCCAAAACCATAGCAGCCTGCCCCTCGAAATCGTTTCGCATTTGCAATCCGCATAAGGCGGATACCGCGTCAAACAAGCGCCCAGCGCTCGAGCAAAGCGACGTATTGATACCTCGTTTGAGCATGGTTTCTCCGATGGCCTTTTCCTCGTCCGTAAAACGCCTATCCAAGCAAGTGTCTGCCGAATCGATACCTGCTTCATGCAAACACCCGAGGGCCGCAAATCGGGGATCGCGAACGCCTTTTTCGCCTCCCGGCAACGGGAACGGTCTTAACCAAGCGAAACGCTCGTAGTTATTATCTTGGCACAACAAGAATTCGCCTCCCCAAATCGTCTTGTCATCCCCAAAACCAGTGCCATCCCAGACAACCGCAAGCGCCTTTTCCTTTGAGTCGACTCCATTCTCTGCCAGGCAAGCCATGGCATGACAGAAATGGTGCTGCAATTCGATTTGCGGTAATGGGCAAATTTTCGCCCCGATCCGCGATTGATATCCAGGGTGCCGATCGCAAGCGATTGCCTTTGGCTCAAGGCCCATCAATTCTGGAAAGGAAATCAATTGCTGTTCGAAAGTCTCCCTCGACTCTAGTGAGGAAAGATCCCCTACGTGCTGGCTTAGCCAAACCGTCTCACCCTGAGATACGGCAATCGTGTTCTTCAAGTCTCCGCCAAGGGCTAGAATCGATGAACGAGCTCCAGCAACGGTCATTCCTTTAGGCGCATATCCACGAGAACGCCTCAAAACCATTTCTCGACCAACAGCAACGCGGGCCACGGAATCATCTACAGGTCGGGCTATTCGCCTATCATGCCACAAAAAGCCGTCCGCTATATTCCACAACCGAGACAAAGCTTCTTCATTGCCAGCACAGATAGGTTCTTCTCCGAGATTCCCGCTTGTAGCAACCAATGGAAATCCCAATCGCCGCATCAATATGTGATGCACTGGCGAATACGGCAGCATAACCCCCAAGGTAGGATTCCCAGGAGCCAGCGCCTCTGGAAGCGGGCACACGGACAGGCGATCCAGGATGACAATCGGAGCCATCGGAGAAGCCAAGAGTTTCGCTTCCCTGGTTGAGACGCTCACGTAACCTTTAGCGGCTTCTATGCTTGGGAACATTACCGCCAAGGGCTTGGCCTCGCGCCCCTTCCGATCGCGCAAGCGCTGTATCGCCTGCGCGTCGCGAGCATCGGCCAGCAAATGGAATCCGCCGATTCCCTTTACCGCGACAAGATTGCCTTCCTCAATCGATTTGCTGGCCGATTCCATAGCGTCGCTCTTTACAGCAAGCGCAGACCCGAATCGATCGCTCCAAGACAGTTGTGGACCGCAGGTCGGACAGGCGTTGGGCTGGGCGTGAAAACGGCGGTTCTGGGGAGAGTCGAACTCTTCACGACAAAGCGTGCACATCTCGAAAGGCTCCATGGTTGTCCGTTCTCGATCATAGGGGGCTTCTAGAATTATGCTAAACCGAGGACCGCAATTCACGCAGTTAGTAAACGGATACAGATAACGACGATCGGACTCGTCAAAAATCTCTTGCAGGCAATCCGAGCAGGTCGCCACGTCGGGAGCGATCTCCACACTTCCCACATGCCCCTTTTCCAAACTCGACGTTACAATCTTGAATCCGGTACCGCCAATCCGGGAAATTTCCGTCTGGCGAGTTCGGGAAATCTCTGCATGCGGGGGCAACTCGGCAGCCAGGCGCTTCGCGAAACTTTCCAGCGAACGGCGATGACCCTCCACCTCGATTTGCAGTCCCGAGCGGGCATTTCGGGCCCATCCACTTAGACTTAAATCGCGAGCCAATCTATGAACGAAGGGGCGAAAACCAACACCCTGCACTGTCCCGGCAAGCTCGATACGCCATCTCGAGATCCCGGCCTTAGTCTTCGACATCGATGTTCCGCAACAGTATCTGTTGCGCGTTGGGATCGTTTATATCATCCGACAGTGTGATGTTCAACTTCGCCCCTTCCGCCACCGTTCCTTTAGCAGACTCTTCGTAATGCTCAGTAAAGTGCTCGGGAGACATATGGCTCAGGGCTCCCAGCCAAACGTCAACCGCCACAGCTCTTTCGGCATTGTTCTCCTCAACGATGGCCTCGATTTTGGCCATCAAATCATTCATCAACGATTGTTCATGCATAGTTCGTATCCAGATTAATCTGCACAAGGCTTATGGTTCTAAAACTTCTTTCTTTATTCGCCCGATGGCTTCGTCCAGTCCCCTTACCCCTTCTTCAGATAGCTCTTCGCCATGACCGAACCGGTTTCCTTCAATCGCGAAGACAATGACTTCCGGAGGCAAGCGATCCAAGGAACGGGCCATTTCGATCGCCTCGGGCACACTGAAAGCATGCGTAGAGGTATGAAACTCGGTTGAAGAGATCGGTTCCTCGCTCGCATCCAATCGAGAAACCCTTCCCGCCGAACCTTGGTTTTCCGCCGCGTCGATCAAGATCGCTCGATCGGCCCCGTCCCATAGCTCCATCAGGGACAAAGCCTCTCCATTCGATTGGCGGATCGCGGCATTGGGGAGCAATACAGTCAACTTCTCGGCAGCCACCAGCCCGATCGCATCATCCCCCCTGAAGCGATTCCCGATTCCAATGACGACGGTACGCTTCAACTGGCTACTTCTTTCTTCTCGATCTTCAAAAAGTGGGTGGCGCAAGAGATACAAGGATCATAATTTCGAATCGCCTGCTCGCAACGCCATTGCAGCTGGTCATCCGGCAGATCGACGTAAAGCGGGGCCAGCTTCCTTAAATCGTCCTCAATCTGGGCCTGATTCTGCGAAGTCGGGGGGACAATCTTGGCCTCGGTGATCAATCCGTCTTCGCCGACGTTGTAACGATGATACAAGATGCCTCGCGGGGCTTCCGTACAGCCGCTACCAGTGGCGCCTCGAACATCCACTTCCATCGACGGAGAAGGAGGTTGCTGATAATCTTCGATTATGCGAATCGCCTCCTCGCATGCGTAAAGGATCTCAACGCTTCGAACAATGATGCTCTTGAAAGGATTCGAGCAGGTTTCGCCAAGACCTGCCTCGATGGCCGCCGCTCTCGACCGCTCCGCGAGTCGATGGAAATTCAGGCTATATCGGGCCATTGCTCCCACGAAATAGATGCCGCGAGCCTTGAGGACGGATTGCAACGCATTCGTATAGGGAATGTGGATCTCCTCGAAATGATCCTCGTACTCATCGACATCGATGTCCAAGCCCCGACTGGAAACAATCCTGCCCTCATTCATTGGATACTCGTCTGGATGAGATAGGCTGACGAACTCATAGTCCTGATCGAAGTCCGGAAAGGGCAGCTCCGAAACCCATTTGATCGTCTTCTCGGCCGCTTCAGCTGCCCACTTCAAACGTTCCAGCAGCGGACCGAACTCTGATTTCCGTGGAGTCTTGTAGAAACCGCCCACCTTGACATTGACCGGATGGATCTCCCGTCCGCCTAGGAAGGTGCCGATTTCATTGCCCACTTTCTTCAACTGGAGCCCCATTTGCAACACATCCTTGTGGTCTTTGGCCATCTCGATAGCGCTTTCGTATCCAAGAAAGTCGGGAGCGTGCAACATAAAGACATGCAAACCATGGCTTTCTATCCACTCGCCGCAGTAGAGCAAGCGCCTCAGTTCCCTGAGCGGGCCATCGACTAATACACCCGCCGCCCGCTCCACGGCGTGGCAAGCGCTCATTTGGTAGGCGACCGGGCAAATGCCGCAGATCCGAGCAGTTATATCCGGCGCCTCCGAATACGAGCGGCCTTGAAGAAACGCTTCGAAGAATCGCGGCGGCTCGAAGATCTTGAGCTTCACATCTTCGACCGCTCCGTCCTTCATATGCAATTGCATGGCTCCCTCGCCCTCGACTCGGGCCAAGTAGTCCACCTTGATCGAACGGATTTTTTTCGGCTTATCTGAATCACTCATACTTCTCGCTCTCCTCTCGAAAGGCTTTCGCATATGCATTGTAAGTCCGGAAGGCTCGAACGATATCGCCGTCTGCAATTCCCATAGATTTCCAGTGGGCCGATAGCGAAGCGGTATTGGGCGTCTCCATAGGACCAAAACAACCGTAGCACCCGCGGTTGTAGGCTGGACAAATGGCGTTGCAACCCGCCTGAGTCACCGGACCTAAGCAAGGCGTGCCATGAGCCGTCATTACGCAAACATTGCCACGGGCTTTGCATTCAATGCAAACACTGTGGGTCGCTACATTGGGCTTCCGCCTATGCAGAAACGCCAAGATCACTTCTATGAGCTGCGTCTTATTCACCGGGCATCCCCGCAGCTCGAAATCGACAGCTACATGATCGGATATCGGCGTCGATGTTTCCAATGTGTCAATGAATTGAGGCGAGGCGTAGACCGCGGATGCCATCTCGCCCACGTCCCGATAGTTACGCAATGCCTGGATCCCACCCGCTGTGGCGCAGGCCCCAATGGTCACTAGGAATTTCGATTCCTCTCTAACTTTTTGAATACGCTCTGCGTCGTGCTGCGTCGTTATCGAGCCTTCCACCAAGGAGAGGTCGTAGGGACCCGGTTCTACACGGCGAGTCGCTTCCGGAAAATTCGCTATATCGATCGCGTCCGATACGGCTAGAATCTCGTCTTCGCAATCGAGCAGACTTAGCTGGCATCCGTCGCAGGAGGCGAACTTCCATACCGCCAATTTCGGTTTCGATCTATTTGCGGACGCCATCATTCACACCTCTCTTTGGGACAGCCAAAAAGCTACTCGGTCATATCGAAAAACAGGGCCATCCTTGCAAATGAACTCCGGGCCCAACTGGCAGTGGCCACAAAAGGCGGCGGCGCACTTCATATTGCGCTCCAGCGTGACGTAAATGCATTCTTCAGCCAACCCGGAATTCTTCAACTCATTGGAAGCATAGCGCATCATAATTTCCGGGCCGCAAATCAAGGCAGCTGTATTACCTGGATCAAAGTGCGCTTTTTGTATTAGTTTTGTGACAACACCTACACGGTCATGCCAAATCCCATGAGCATGATCCACCGTAATCAGGCAGTCGATTTTTCCGGTGGCCCGCCATTCTTCGAGCTCTCCCAAGTACAGGGCGTCGCTTGGCGAACGGGATCCCGAAAGGACGCTCAATTTCCCGAATGCCTCACTCTCATTCAAGGCATAAAGAATTGCCGGCCGCAACGGAGCCAACCCAATTCCGCCAGCGATAAATAGGATATCCTTGCCTTTTAAGGAGTCCATCGGCCACGGGGTTCCGAACGGACCGCGAACGCCAAGTGAATCCCCCTCCTCCAATCGAGACAGGGCATCCGTGACCGTTCCCACACGCCGCACTGTATGGACAAGTCGGTTACGGTTTTGGCGCGAATCGCCACTAATGGAAATCGCGCTCTCCCCTGCCCCAAAAGCGTAGAGCATATTGAACTGGCCGGGCTCGAATCGGACCTCTATTCCCTCTTCGACAGGCTCAAGCGAAAAACTGAATACATCGTAGGTTTCCTCCCAACGATCCGCTATCCGCCACTGCGTGGGCACCATGATATCGGTCGTCGTCATTGCTGAGCTTCCCCCTTGCCATACAAATCGATGGCCTGAAGCCGCACGGCAGTGAGCCGTTCTACCATGATCTTGGAAAAGCGTTTCATCAAATCGTATCCAAGCCTGGGATCCTCATCGCATTTTCCCCGCAAACAGCGGCCATCGATAGAAAGGGCCCGAGTCGGAACAACCGCGATAAAGTCGAATTGCCAGATATTCGGCGGAAACAGCCAAGACCAACCAGCGATTTCTCCTGACTCCAAGGTCTCGATCGTCAATCGGCCTCCCTTGGGAGACGGCAAAGCGACCGCCACTCGACCCTCACGAATGAGGAAAAACTCGTCGGCGGGATCGCCTGCTTTAACAATCGTCTCGCCCGCCTTGAAACGCGTATTCTTGGCGCAACCGCTTATCAGAGCAATATCGGCATCGTCCATTCCCGAAAAAAACGGGTGCTCTTTCAATATTGGCTCGAGATTTGTCATATTTTTTTGGGCACACTCAAGTTTCTCTCAGCTTTTTAGCTTCCTCGGTTAGATCGATTCCTACCGGGCACCAGGTAATGCAGCGCCCGCAGCCTACGCAGCCGGAAGTCCCAAACTGCTTTTCCCAAGTGGCCAGCTTATGGGTCAGCCACTGCCGGTATCGGGATTTGCCGGACTGCCTAGCGGAACCTCCCGACATCCGGGTGAAGTCCATGGTGAAACAGGAATCCCATCGACGCCACCGTTCCGCATGGTCGCCCGTCACATCGGTCACATCCTCCACTGTCGTGCAAAAGCAGGTCGGGCAAACCATGGTGCAATTGGCGCATGAAAGACAGCGCTCCGCAACATCCTCCCAGTGAGGGTGCTCAAAACTGGCGAGCAGCGCTTGGGGCAATCCTTCCGTGTTGAGCTCTCGGCCCATGCTTGCCTCCGTTTTCTCCATTATACTTTCCGCCAAGCTCCGGTCTTCGGCAGTAACGGACCGACTGGGAATCTCGTCTAGCGCTTCGCGCCCCTGATCGCTTCCCGCTTCTATCAAGAAGCGATGCTCGCCCTCCAGCAACTCAGTCACGGCTAGATCATAGGCCACGCCGCCCCCTACTCTGGGACCGGTTTTCATCGAACGGCAAAAACAGGTAGCTCCCGCAGTCCCGCAGTTAACGGCCACTACGAAATTGTCGCGTCGGCGCCTAGCATATTGCGTATCGATTTCTCCATTACCAAGAAAGACTTTATCCTGGATGCCTATGGCATGCAACTCGCAAGAGCGAACGCCGATAAAAGCGCGGCGTGGAATCGTATCCAAATCTCCCGTCTCAAAGGAGATGGATCCGTCCGCTCCTCGATGAGATGAAAATAGCTTCACTCGCGGTTCGTGGAGGTACTGCTTCCAAGAGCGCGGGCCCACCACATACCCGAAGAGGGCCTCATCATCTCGCTTTTGCAAGCGATAGTGTCCTGCCTCTTGCTCATCGGTCCAGCCAACCGGCAAGTCTGTTTCCGAATCGATTTCGTCGTATAGGATGGCCTGATCCTGAACGGTTGGCCCGTAAATCTTGTATCCTCGCTTTTTCAGCGCCGAGAACAAGAATCCGAAATCCTGTCTCGTCACGATGGCTACCTCTTCTCCGTTCATGATTCCAATCTCTAGCAGATACGCGGCAGTTGCTCTCCTGGCAACATTTCAACGATGCGAGATGAGCCGATAGCCGTTTTTAGAACCAATCTCCCCGGCGCTCCAGCCCCAATTGCCCCAATGACTCGGGATTCCGCCGTGATCTCAAATTCTCGTAGAATTCTCAACGTCGCCTCACTCGATTCTTTGGGCAGAATGACGATCATCCGCCCTTCGTTAGCAACGTAAAGCGGATCCAGGCCTAGCAACTCGCAGGCTCCCCCCACTTCCGGAGCAACCGGAATATCGGTTTCCCGAATCTCCCCCTCGAGCCCCCTTCCCATGAGAAGCTCTTTCAAGGCGCTCGCCAGACCGCCACGGGTCAAGTCCCGTAGACAATGGACCGGCAATCCTGCCTCGATCAAAGCCAAGACTGGCTCATGCAATGGAGCGGCGTCGCTCTCGATTTCCGTTACGAATGCGAGCTCTTCCCTAGCGGCCAAAATGCAAACTCCGTGACGACCTATATCTCCGCTGAGAAGGATCACATCGCCCTCTTCTATCGAATCCGGACCAATCGATAATGCGTGGTCGATGACGCCAATTCCGCTCGTATTCAGAAACGCGCCATCGCCTTTGCCCCGATCCACAACCTTCGTATCGCCCGTAATCACCTCCACTCCTACTTCATCCGCGGCCGACTTTAGGGAATCCAACGTTCGTTGCAACTCTTCCAGCGAAAGCCCCTCTTCCAGAATCAGGCTCACGCTAAGCCACCGGGGCCGAGCTCCCGCCATGGCCAAGTCGTTCACCGTTCCGTAAACAGCGAGCCGCCCAATGTCGCCCCCCGGAAATTCTCTCGGACTCACGACATAGCTATCCGTGGTGAAAGCCAGTCGCTTGTCCCCGAGCTCGATGATCGCGCTATCATGCCCTTGCCGAGAGCTTCCTTTCGGATCGAGAGCAGGCAAAATAGTCCGCTCAAGCAAGCGATGGGAAAGGACTCCTCCACTTCCATGCCCTAGTTGTATTGTATTATTGAATATGCCGCTTTTCATCTTCGCAATACCGCTAAGAAACTGGATTCTTTTGATATCGGTAGTATGCGGCGCAAGCCCCTTCGCCAGAAACCATAGGGGCGCCCAATGGATGCTCGGGCGAGCATTCCTTACCGAAGCAAGGGCATTCATCCGGCTCCAATCTTCCCTGAAGCACAAGTCCGCTCAAACAACGTTCATCGTCTCGCGTCACGGTATTCCCAAAATCGAATAGGGACTGAGCATCGAATCTCCGATAGTCTTCTCTCAGGCCCAAGCCACTTTCGGGAATTACCCCCATACCCCGCCAATCGCTAGCGACCGTTTGAAACACCTTTCCCACCAAATTCTGGGCCACCGCATTTCCCGATTCCCGAACCGAACGGGCGTATTGATTGGAAACTTCGTGCCGACCGCTCTCCAGTTGACGCACGCAATCGAGGACTCCTCTCAGGATGTCGACCGGTTCAAAACCGGTAATCACTATCGGCACTTGATAGGACTCTGCAATGGGCCGATACTCGTCTACACCCATTATTGCGCAGACATGGCCCGCCGCTAGAAAGCCTTGGATCTTATTGCCGGGAGCTTGCAGCAGAGCCTCTATCGCCGGCGGAACGCGAACCTGATAGCAGAGCATGGAAAAATTTTCCACCCCCTGGGCCGCCGCTTGGTAGACCGCCATGGCATTGGCGGGAGCGGTGGTTTCAAAACCGACTGCCAAGAACACCACTTGCTCGCCAGGCATTCGCTTGGCTAGGGCCAACGCGTCCATAGGAGAATAGACCGGCTTTACGCTTCCCCCCTCCGATTTCACTCTGAACAAGTCTCCCTCCGTCGCCGGAACGCGCATCATGTCCCCGAACGCGCAGAGCGTTATTCCAGGCTGCCGGGCGAGCCAGATTGCCTGGTCCAAAGCTCGGGTAGGCGTGACGCATACCGGGCACCCCGGTCCGTGGATCAGCTTCACTTCCTCTGGAAGCAGGGAAGCAATTCCAAAACGGGCGATGGCATGGGTCTGGCCGCCACAAATTTCCATGAGTACCCAATGTTTCGTGACAGTTGAAGCAATCGCGTCCGCCAAGCGGCGCGCTCTATCAGCATTGCGATACTCATCGAGGTATTTCATATTGCCGCATTCCCCGCACACGCCAGGCTAGCGTTTTCCTGGAAATCAATGTCCTAGAATTAGCTATACAGCCACGATAAATCGCAAGCAAGCCCATTCGCCGCCACTTTGGCCACTATTTCAATTGGCTTGTGACAGGCATCAGCGCTGGAAATTGTGGCAATTCCGCACCCATTAGCGATTGCCCTCAGAGCAATTTCCTTTAGAATAGTTTCCAACCTACACCCACCATGTCCCTGCCGAAAGCCAACCCCGGATTCACCAAAAGATTCATAGACATTTCCATCGAAGATGTCCCGACCGTGGGAGGCAAAAACGCCTCGCTCGGCGAAATGTTTCGGGAGCTTTCCAGCGATGGTGTGCAGGTTCCGGATGGATTCGCGGTAACCGCTGACGCCTACCGCTATTTCGTCGAATCGACAGGCATAGACACCCTAGTACGATCGACGCTTTCCGATCTCGATACCTCAGACATGGCTAATTTAAGCGAAAGGGGAAACGCCGTTCGCCAAGCGATCCTAGATGCCACCCTGCCTTGCGACCTCGGAGAGCAGATTATCGAAGCCTACCGCAATCTGCAAGGCGACCGGCCGACTCCCCTAGATGTTGCGGTACGCTCCTCGGCAACCGCCGAGGACCTGCCCGATGCCAGTTTCGCTGGCCAACAAGAAACTTACCTGAATGTGCACGGAAACACGGCCTTGCTGGAAACCTGCAAACGCTGTTTCGCTTCGCTCTTCACCAATCGGGCCATCAGCTATCGCGTCGACAAGGGATTCGATCACTTCCGGGTCGCTCTCAGCATAGGCGTGCAACGCATGGTGAGATCCGATCTGGCCTGTTCTGGGGTGATGTTCACCATCGATACGGAAAGCGGTTTCACGGATGCCGTCATGATCAGCGCCGCTTATGGTCTCGGTGAAAACGTGGTTCAAGGTTCAGTTACGCCAGACGAGTATACCGTTTTCAAGCCGACCTTAAAGGCGGGCAAGCGGCCGCTCCTGCAGAAGAAGGTGGGCAGCAAGGAGTTCAAACTCATCTACGATGTTGACGGCGGAAAGATGGTGAAAAACGTTCCCGTCGCTCCAGCGGACCGAAAGAAGTTCGCTCTCGGTGAAGACGAAGTCCTCCAACTCGCTCGCTGGGGCTGTATCGTCGAGGACCATTATTCTCGAATACGGGGCCGACCAACGCCCATGGACCTAGAGTGGGCAAAAGACGGCCAAACCAGCGAGCTCTTTATCGTTCAGGCCCGCCCGGAAACGGTCCAATCGCGCCGCGCCGTCGACAAGCTGGAAACCTATCGGCTCGAAAAGCGCGGCCAGATTTTGATTTCCGGTCGCAGTGTCGGCAGCAAGATCGCCAGCGGCCGAACTCGAGTGATCCATGGAGTGGACCGGATCGGCGAGTTTCAAGCAGGCGAGGTACTCGTTACCGACAAGACGGATCCCGACTGGCAGCCGATCATGAAGAAGGCGGCCGGAATCGTCACCAACCGAGGCGGGCGCACCTGCCATGCTGCAATCGTCAGTCGAGAACTGGGCGTTCCCGCCATCGTCGGAGCCGAACACGCCACCGAGACGCTTACCGATGGAGAAGTGGTCACTATTAGCTGCGCCGAGGGTGATACAGGCTTCGTGTACCGCGGAGAATTGCCTTTCGAGATTGTGGAAACCGATCTCGCTTCTTTGGAAAAGCCGAAAACTAGGGTAATGATGAATATCGCCAATCCGGAGGAAGCCTTCTCCCACTCGTTCCTCCCTAACGACGGTGTGGGTCTGGCCCGCATGGAGTTCATCATCAGCAACGCCATCAAAATCCATCCCCTTGCCCTTCTGAATTTCGAAGAGTTGGACGATGCGACGGCTAAAAAGGAGATCGAGGAATTGACCTTTGGCTACGCCGATAAGCCCCAATTCTTTATCGACAAGCTTTCGCAAGGGATTGCCACGCTAGCCGCCGCTTTCTACCCGAAGGAAGTCATCCTCCGCTTGAGTGATTTCAAGTCCAACGAATACGCCAATCTAATCGGAGGCCGGGCTTTCGAACCGGAAGAGGAGAACCC
>Ga0181579_10001050_pt1 | contig 22816 bp, 13 predicted proteins | sample 071ome_24_FD_132996 | JGI IMG/M metagenome (GOLD analysis project Ga0181579, IMG submission 132996) | Coastal salt marsh microbial communities from the Groves Creek Marsh, Skidaway Island, Georgia - 071402CT metaG (megahit assembly) | ecosystem: Environmental > Aquatic > Marine > Intertidal... | reverse complement strand
GTCGAAGGTGATCGAGCCGCTCGGGCAGTTGGTGATCTGCACACCGTTGCCCACCGGCATGTTCATGACGGTCGCGCCGGTCACCTGGAACGTCCCGACGAAGCCGTCGAGCACCACGCCCTGATTCGGGGCGGAGGTCGAGGCGATGCCGTCGATCGTCACGCTGGCGAGGGGATCGCAGCCGTTGGTGAGGGAGATCGCGCCACCCTCGCCGAGGATCGTGACATCGGAGAGCTGCAGGTTTCCGCAGTCGAGACCGCCGTCGACGATCGCGAAGCCGGCCGGGGTGTTCCCGAAGTCGAGGCCGGTGATGAAGTTGTTCGCGGCGAGGGTGAGCGCGTCACCCGCGATCGCGGTCCAGTTCGGGGCGGTGCCCGCGGACTCGAGGGTCTGGGTGTTCACCACGAGGGCCGCGCCCCCGCCGATGAGCTGCTGGTCGTCGAGGAGCACGAGGTTGCCCTCGTAGTCCGCCGCGCCGGTGGCGAGGTAGAAGACATCGCCGGCGAGGTCGGTCGCCGCGGCCGCGCTCGCGATCGAGTCGAACGGGGCCGCCTGAGTGCCGTCGCCGTTCACGGTGACCGAGTTGTCGATCCACCAGACCATGTCGGTGATGTTGATCGTCACGGTGGCGGTGTCGGACCCACCGGAGTTCTCCACGGTGTAGGTGAAGGTGTCGGTGGTGTTGCGGTCTCCCGCGAGCGGGGTGTAGGTGAAGCCACCATCGGTGTCGACGACGACCGTCGCGCCGTTCACGCTCACGGCGTCGTAGGCGGTCACGCTGGTGGCGGAGCCCTCATCGTTGGTGATCAGGCCCTGCGCGCCGGGGACGACGAGGGTCGCGTTCCCGATCGTCGCGAAGACATCGTCCAGCCCCGTGGGAGCCGTCGCAGATCCGCCGCCGTTGCTGTTGCTGCAACCGGCGACACCCATCATGAATACGCCGGCCAGCGTGAGAGCGGCGGCGAGCTTGGTGATCCTCATCGAGTGCCTCCTGAGCACGAAAGGAACCTCTGACGATCCGCCTGCCGCTTTTCCGGAACAACCGGGGGACAGGGGATGGGACGATGGCCCGAAAGAGCCGTTCGCTCCGTCATCGGTTCCTTCCCGGGGGGCCTTGAGGACCGGCTCCGAGAATTCGCGTTTCTCCGAGGGGCGCCGGCTGCGACAGGAGCCCGCACCGGCGGACCGGTACGGGCTCCTGCTCCCTGCAGACCCGATCAGGGCGTCTCTCGGGGCCTCTCGGGGCCCCTCCCGCCTCAGTCCTCGCCCTCTTCCCCATCCTCCTCGCCGCGGAAGAACTCCTCCTCCAGATGCTCGAACTCCGCCCAGGTGTCGGAGGGCTGTCCCGGGTCGAGGGCGACCCGGAGGGGCTCGCGCCACTCCTCCTCCCCCACCCGCAGCACGACCTGCAGCTCCCCGGGGCCGATCGGCGGCGAGAAGCGCCCCCGTCCACCGGCGCCCCCACGGCGGTCGGGGCGGAGGTTCCAGATCACTTCGTGGAGACCGGGGGTCGGATCGACCTCGAGGGTGGCGATCCGCTCGCCGGAGAGGCTCTCGATGACCAGCTCGGTCTCGGCTCCCACCCGTTCGGAGAAGGAGTACTGGATCCTCGCGCCGCTCGGGGGGTTCTCCCCGACAAACCCACGCGCCTCTCCCCGACTCGGCTGCCGACGCCAGACCACCGCGTCGTTCGGGCGGTAGAGGCGCGCCGCGTCCTGCACCCGCTGCGGCGTCATCTGGCGGAGCGAGGTGACATCGGCGATCCAGAGGCTCCGACCGTGGGTCCCGGCCACGATCTCCCCGGCGGTGGGATGCTGGGCGATCGCGTGCACGGCGACCGTGGGGAGCCCGCCGAACTCGGTCCAGGTGCGGCCGCGGTCGATGCTGACCCACGCCCCGAACTCCGCTCCGGCGTAGAGGATCTCCGCGCTCTCGATGTCCTCGACGATGGTGCGGGTCGAGCCGACCCCCGCCGGCATCCGCGCGGTGAGGGATGCCCAGGTGCGACCTCGATCCTCGCTGACGAAGAGCAGCGGGCGATCGTCATCGGAGCGGTGCCCGTCGAGGGCGAGGTAGACGCGATCGACCGAGAAGCGACTCGGGACGATCTCCGCCACATACCGGGGACCGTCGATGAACTCCCCGAGGTTCGAGATCGGCTCCCCCGACGCGGCCGCCGGGGCCGCCGCCGCTTCCGGGGCGGCGGGGCGTCCCCCCCGTCGCCGGGGCTCCCCGTCGGGGGCGGCGGGCGCCGCCGGGGCGTCTCCCCTCCCGGCCTCGGTGTCCCTTCCCCCCGCACCCATTTCGCCCGCACCCGCGCCTCCGCCCCGACCGCCGCGGCCCCCGCGGGGGCGACGGACGAAGGCGTCGAGCTCGGCCGCATCGATGACACCGTCGGAGTTCGTGTCCGCCCGAGCGAAGATCCGCTCGGCGAACCCCTCGGGGACCTCGCCGAGGGCGATCTTCCCGTCGCCATCCGCATCCATCTCCCTGAACCGGTCGAGCATCCCCTGCTGTCGCTCGGTGAGAGGGGGCGGCTCGGGGTCGTCCGCCTCCTGCGGCGCGGGGGCGTGCGGAGCGAGGCTGTAGAAGATCGCGCTGCGGATCGGCTCCTGAGGCTCGGCGAACTCCGGCGGCGGGAGATGCAGGGCGACCCAGTCCCGACCTCCGTTCTCGGTCCTCCAGAGGGCGCCGTCGTCGGTCCCGACATAGAGGAGGTCGGGCTCGAGGGGGGACTCCGCGAGCGCCGTCGCGCTGCCGCGGTCGGTCGCGGAGATCTGGGGAGAGATCGCCCGCAGCTGGTCGCCCCGGTCGAGGGATCGATAGACCCGATTCGCCCCGACGTAGAAGATCCGGTGGTTGTGGTGGGAGAGGATGTACGGCGTCCGCCAGTTGAAGCGCGGCCGGTTCGCGGCGGGTCCTCCGCCGGGCGCGCCGCGCCCTCCGCGGACCCGGATGCTCGCCCTCTCCCCGGTCACGAGCTGGCGCCGCCCCATCCCGCCGTTCTGACTCTCGAAGTAGACGAGGTCGGGGTCCTCCGGGTCGACCCGACAGATGAACCCGTCCCCGCCGCCGATGGAGAGCCAGTCCCAGTTCGCCGGGCCGGCGTTGTCCGCGGAGCGGCTCGGGCCCCCCCAGCTGCCGTTGTCCTGCAGCCCGCCGTAGACCCGGTAGTCGCGGCGCGGTCCGACCTCCACATGATAGAACTGCCCGATCGCGAACTGGTTGTGGTGGGTCCAGTTCGCCATGCGGTCGTAGGTGACGTACACCCCGCCGTCGTTCCCGAGGATCATGTGCCGGCCATCCCGGGGATCGATCCAAAGGGCGTGGTGATCCACATGCACGCTGCGATCGGCCCCATCGGGTGTGAAGGTCGCGCCCCCATCCTCGGAGCGGTAGAGGGAGATGCCGAGGACGTAGACCCGCTGCGCGTCGCTGGGATCGACCCGGATCTGGCTGAAGTACATCGGGCGCGGGTTCAGGGTGTTCACCCGGGTCCAGCTGTCTCCGCCGTCATCGCTGCGGTAGATCCCCCCGTGCTCCGACTCCTCGCGGCCCTGCTGTCCCTGCAGGTTCGGCTGCTGCCCCCCGAGGAACGCCGAGAACGGGTTTCGACCGCCGCGGGCCCGCGCGGGACGACGCCCCTCCCCCTCCTGCCCCTGAGGGCGCGCGGCGAGCTCGATCCGAAGCTCGACCGTCTCCCGCTCCCGGGAGAGGACGAGGTCGATCGACTCTCCCGCGCTGTGGCGGCGAATCGAGGCGAGGACCTCGGCGTAGTCCCCCACGAACGCGCCGTCGATGGACAGGATGATGTCTCCGGTCATCAGGCCCGCCGCGCCGGCGGGCCCCTCGTCCGCGACCTGCGTGACGCGGGCCCCGACCTCGGCGTCCTCTCCGGCGAAGCCGGCCCAGGGGGCATCCTCCGGCTCCTGCCCGATCCGCTCCGACTCGACGACCGCGAAGACGATGTCCGGCTCGCTCCGCGACCAGTCGAGGCCGATCCGTCCGAGCCGCACGGTCGGCAGCCCCTCGGTGACGCGACGCCAGGTGCGCCCCCCGTCGGTCGTCTTGTAGATGCCCGTGTCCTCCCCGAACTTGACCTCGGGGTCATCGTCGTCGAGGAGCCCCCGGCGGCGCTCGTAGGCGGCGGCGAGGAGGGTGTCCGGGTCGGTGGGATGCATGCGAAGCTCGATCACTCCGGTGCGATCATCGAAGGAGAGGACCTTCTCCCAGCTCTTCCCACCATCGGTGGTCTTGTACACGCCCCGCATCTCGTTCGGCCCCCACAGGCGACCGAGGGCGGCGACATAGACGGTGTCGGGGTCCTTCGGATGGACGACCACCCGCCCGATCTGGTAGCTCTCCTCGAGGCCCGCGTGGGTCCAGGTCGCTCCGCCGTCCGCCGACCGGTAGACCCCGTTCCCCCACGAGACCGAGTTCCGCGGGTTCGACTCCCCCGTCCCGATGTAGACGATCTGCGGGTCGGAAGGCGCCGCGCAGACATCCCCGATGGAGACGGTCGCCTGGTCATCGAAGTGGTGGGTGAAGGTGACGCCGTTGTTCGTCGTCTTGAGGAGACCCCCGCTCGCCGTGGCGACGTACCAGATGGAGGGATCGGACTCGACGATGGAGAGCGCCGTGATCCTCCCGCTCATGTTGGCGGGGCCGATGGAGCGCCAGTCGATGGCATCCGCCCACGCCTGAGGCAGGGCGGGGGTCGCAGCGGCGGCGGCAGGCGCAGCGGCGTCGGAAGGCGCGGACTGGGCCGCGAGGGGAGGGGCGAGACCGAGAATCAGAAGCAGGGGGAGCAGTCGGCGGGGCATCGTTCTTCCTTCCGGCGGGAGCGGCGGGCGAGGACCGCTCCGCGGGAGCCGCGAGTTCACTTCGATCGGGGTGATGCAGGCGAGCCAGGGGGAGCGGGCGCTCGATCCAGCCCGCGAACCACCCTGCGAAGATAAGCGAAGCTCCGGCCCCACGCATCCCCCGACCTCCGAGGGGGAGACCCCCCGAGGAGGGTCGGGAGAGGCGCATCCTCTCGCGCCGGAGGAGGTCGGGTGCCATCCTGAGCCGCTCCCGATCGCAGCCCTCACCCAGGAGCGCCATGGTGCCCCCGACCGAAGCCGATCTCCCCGCGAGCCTTCCTCCCCGCGGCGGCCCGCCCGGCCGACGGCGTTGGGGGCGTCGGGGCGGACTCCTGCTCGTCGGGGTGCTCTTCGGACTCATCGGAGGCGGCTTCCTCCTCGACGAGCCCGCCCCGCGCTTCGATGATCTGTTCCTCCCGCCGCCCACCCTCGCCGAGCCGAACCCGTTCGCCTCCCTCCGTCCCGGCGTGCCGGTCTCCCTCGATCGCCTCTCCGACCTCTTCCTCCGCCTCGAGCTCCCGGCTCGCTTCCCGGCGGAGCTCATCCGCGAGGAGGTTCCCCGGGAGAGGCTCGAGCGCTGGGCGGGGGATCCCGAGCTGACCGAGACCCTCCGCGCGGTGCGGGAGTGGGCGAGCACCTTCGAGGCCTCCTTCACGAGCCGGGGAGGAGACCCCCGCGCCGGGGTCATTCTGCGCTCCACTCATGTCCCCCGCCTCACCCTCGACGACGGCACCGCGCCGACCGTGGGGATCGGGCGCCGCTGGCAGGAGCCGTTCCCCTTCGAGGAGCTGCTCGGGAAGGTCTCCGCGGCGGAACGGGCGCTCGGCGCCGCGGACGATGCGGTCGCCCACCTCACCCTCGCCCTCCGCCTCGAGACCTGGCAGATCATTCACCTGCCCGACCACCTCAACTACCGCCGGGTCTCGCGACTCCTCCAGCAGCTGCGGACCTGGGTCGAGTCCGGTGCGCTCCACACCCTCCGTCGCCCGCGAGTCCTCGAGGCCCTCCGCTCCTGGCGACTCCCCCCCCAGGCCCACCGGGCGCGCCTCGCGGAGCTGCTGCGCAGGAGGGCGGAGACCCTCGCCGATCCGGAGCACTGGGAGGTGTTCTTCTCCGACCCTCCTCCGTCCTGGCGTCAGAAGCGGCACCGGACGGCGCGCCGACTCGCCGATGAGGTGCGGCGGATGGTCGAGGCCGAGGGGATCCCGGTCGCGGTCCCCGTCCCCCGGACCTCTCCCCTGGTGCGGGCCTGGATCGACCCCTTCGGAGATCGGGTCCTCGGTGCGGAGTACGACTACCTCCACAACCTGCAGGAGGAGTGGCTGAAGATCCGGGAGGAGTCGGAGCTCCTGCGGGTCGCGCTGTCGATCGTGCACCACGAGCGCGCCCACGGGAGCGCCCCGACCACGCTCGATGAGGTGCTGGCGGAGGCGCAGCTCCCGGCGGGTGCGATCCCCCCTCGCTGGGACCCGACGACCCGTCGCCTCGAGCCCGCCGGACTGCCGATCGGGGATGGCCCCGCCACCATCCGCGTGCTGCCGCTCTCGGTCCCTGCCCCCTGAGCCGAGCCCGCCGCCGCTACTCCCCGCCGAAGAGAATCGTCTGGGCGGTCGCCGCCGTCCCGCTGTAGAGGAACGCGCCCCACCCCGTCGTCATCAACCACAGGCCATAGATGGCGTGCTCGAAGCTCGACACGAAGAGGGAGCGGGAGCGCCGGTGGGTCTCGACGAAGAGGAGACCGCCGAAGAGGGTGACGACCACCGCGATCGGGTTGCGGAAGACGAGGTGCAGGAACGCGAACGCCCCCGCCGCGAGGAGGCCCGCCCGCCGCCCCTCCCCGAGGAGCCCGGCGTACCGGTGGAGGAAGAAGGCCCGGTAGACGATCCCCTGCGGGTAGACCGAGAGGATGGGATAGCCGATGCAGATCGCGAGGAAGAGGAGGGGCCGCTCCCGGGGAAGTCGAAAGAGCAGCTCCGGCGTCAGCTGCCAGGTGAGGAGGAGCAGCACCCCGCCGAGCACGACGAAGCGCGCGAGGATCGCCCGCCAGTGATCGCGGAGCGCACCGGCGCGCCAGAGCTCCTCCCGGGGGAAGGTGGGATCGCGCCGCAGGGCGATGAGGACGCCGAGGGTGAAGAGCCAGAGGGTCGGGAGGAGCAGGCGCGTCTCCGAGAGGCGGACCGCGAGCGGGAGAAGAAGGAAGAGCAGCAGCATCTCGCCGGTGCGGCGGGGAGTCCCCGTCGCGGGGGGTCGAGCGGGCTCGCTCACCGCGGACCTCCGCCGCTCCGATCGCGCCCGAGGAAGACCCAGTCGGTCTGCTCCTCATCGATGAGCACGTTCTCGAAGGTGACCGGGACGAAGCGGGTCTCCTCGAAGGAGTCGCGCATCGCATCCGCGAACGGGGAGTCCTCCTCGTAGCTCCACACCGCGAGCACTCCTCCCGGCGCGAGGTGCGCCTTCGCCGCCGCGAGCCCATCGCGGGTGTAGAAGCGGTCGCTCGCCCGCCCGAGGCGGTCATCGGGGGAGTGATCGATGTCGATGAGGATCGCCTCGAAGCGCTCCTCCCCGGCGGGGGGAGCGAGGAGGTGGGCGTAGGCATCGCCGAGGCGCACCTCGAAGCGGGGATCGGCGTTGAGCTCGCCCGAGAGCGGGATGAGCCCATCCGCGAGCCAATGCGCGACCGGCTCGAGGAGCTCGATCACCGCGACCCTCTCCACCCCGCGCTCCGCCAGCGCGGCCTGCGCGGTGTAGCCGAGGCCGAGGCCCCCGACGAGCACCCGCGCGGCGTCCGCCTCCCCACCCCCCTCGCGCAGCATCGCGAGCGCGGCGCCGGCGAGCGCCCGCTCGGAGGCGGTGTGCAGGCTCGACATCAGGAACTCGTGATTGAGGGTGATCTCGGTGACGAAGGTGCCGGGGTCCCCGAGCAGCTCGCGCCGCCGGAGGAGGAGGAGGCCGAGGGGGGTCTCCTCGTGGGCGAGGACCTCGATGTTGCCGATCACTCCGACCCCTCGTCGGCCCCCTCCGCCGGCGGGGGCTCCTTCCCCTGCAGGATGGCGAGGAAGCCCTCCCCGTACTTGCGGAGCTTCACGAGGCCGACGCCACCCACCATGGCGAGCTGGTCGCGCGTCTGCGGCCGCAGCTCCGCCATCTCGATGAGGGTGGAGTCGTGGAAGATCGTGTAGGGGGGCACCTCGTTCGCGCGGGCGAGCTCGAGGCGGTACTGGCGCAGCCTCTCGAAGAGGGTCGCCTCGGCGTCGCCGAGCTTCTCGACGAGGTCCTGCTTCTTCTTGCGCGAGGCGCGCCGCGGCATCGGGTCCTTGCGGAAGAGGACCGACTCCTCCCCCCGGAGGATCGGGCGGCACTTGTCGGTGAGGGAGATGCTCCCGTGCCCCTCGTAGTCGATCTTGAGGAAGCCGCGCGCCGCGAGCTGGCGGTGGACGCTGTGCCAGGTGTTCGAGTCGAGGTCGGAGCCGATGCCGAAGGTGCTCAGGTCGTCGTGGCGGAAGCGCCGGACCTTCTCGCTCTCCTTGCCGAGGAGCACATCGATGAGGTGCCCCTTGCCGAAGAGCTGACCTGTCCGCACCACGTTCGACATCGCCTTCTGCGCCGCCACCGTCCCATCCCAGGTCTCGGGGGTGGCGCGGCAGTTGTCGCAGTGGCCGCACGGCTCGGTGAGCTCCTCGCCGAAGAAGCGGAGCACCGCCGCGGTGCGGCACTCGACCGTCTCGCAGAAGCCGAGCATGGCATCGAGCTTGTGCCGCCCGATCCGCTGCTGCTCCGCGCCCTTCCCCGACTCCTCGAGGCGGCGCGCGGCGATCATCACGTCGTTCCAGCCGTAGGCGAGCCACGCGTTCGACGGCAGGCCGTCCCGCCCCGCGCGCCCCGTCTCCTGGTAATAGTGCTGGAGGGTGGGCGGCATGTCGAGGTGGGCGACGAAGCGCACGTTCGACTTGTCGATCCCCATCCCGAAGGCGACGGTCGCGACGACGACGATCCCCTCCTCGCGGAGGAAGCGGTCCTGGTTCCGCGCGCGCAGCGCGGGGTCGAGCCCGGCGTGGTAGGGGAGCGCGGCGATCCCCTCCCCGTTCAGCCAGGTCGCGGTGCTCTCGACCGACTTCCGGGAGAGGCAGTAGACGATCCCGGCGTCTCCCCCGTGATGCTCCCGCAGGAAGCGGAGGAGCTGCTTCTTCGGCTCCTTCTTCGGCTCGACGGTGTAGTGGATGTTCGTGCGGTGGAAGCTCGAGACGTAGGTCGGCGCGTCATCGAGGTGGAGCCGCTCGCGGATGTCGCGGCGGGTCGGGCCGTCCGCGGTGGCGGTGAGGGCGATCATCGGCACCGACGGGAACCGCTCGCGCAGGGTGCCGAGCTGGAGGTACTCCGGGCGGAAGTCGTGCCCCCACTCCGAGACGCAGTGCGCCTCGTCGATGGCGATGAGCGCGGGAGGCGTGTCCTCCAGCTCCGCGAGGAACCCGTCGAGCATCAGCCGCTCGGGCGCCACATAGAGGAGGTCGAGCTCCCCCCGCTTCCAGCGCCCGAAGGTGCGCGACCGCTCCTCCGGGGGCAGCGCCGAGTTCAGGCTCGCGGCCGCGATCCCGTTCTGCTCGAGCGCGCTCACCTGGTCCTGCATCAGCGCGATGAGCGGCGAGACGACAAGCGCGGTCCCCGACCGCAGCAGCGCCGGCAGCTGGTAGCAGAGGGACTTCCCCCCCCCGGTCGGCATGAGGACGACCGCATCCTCCCCCGCCGTCACCCTACCAACGATCTCCTCCTGATCCCCCCGGAAGGAGGAGTGCCCGAAGACCTCCCGAAGCAGCCGATGCGCCTCGTCATTGCGCACGAACGGCTCCCGAACCTCGAGGGTGGACGCATCATCATCGAAGAGCGGCTGAAGCATGAGGGCCTATCTACGACTGGGGCGGAGCGAAGAAGCAACGGGACGGGCGGGAGCCCGCGCCGTCGGGGGATCATCGGAGAAGGGGGGATCGGGGGCAAGGGGAGGTCCGGAAACGGGCCGAGGCCATCTCTTCAAGGAGTTGCCTCGGAGAGACCGGGGCGCGAGCGCCCGCCTGGCCTCCCCTCACTCCACCCCCCGCACCCCCTCCAGGAACTCCCCGTACTCGCACCCCTCCCCATGCTCGGGGCAGCGCTCCTCCTCGAGGCAGCGCTTCACCTCGAAGAGGGCGGACTCCACCCAGCCGTCGTCTCCGTGGTAGGGGAGGATGGCGGCCTGGAACTCCATCACCGCGCGGGATGGGTCGGCAGGGTCGATCATGCCGTCGATGCCGATGTGCTGGCCGTCGACGTAGACGAAGTAGCCGGTGTCGCTCACCGCGAAGCCCTTGCGGCGCATCACCCACTGGTACATGTCCATCTGGCGGCGATAGCCCGCCTTCCAGTCCGGCTTGTCCGGGTCCTTCGGCGGGGCGATGAAGCGCTCGTCGAGGCGCCTGGGGTTCCGGCCGAGCTGGGCGGTGCTCTTGTAGTCGACGATGTGCAGCTCTCCCGTGGCGGGGTTCTCCCAGACATCGTCGAGGCCGCCGCCGAAGAGGATGTTCGTCGGGGCGTGCACGGTGTTGAAGTGCTCCGGGGTGCGGCCGAAGTGGAGGGAGTCCGCCCACTTCCCGACATCCTCGTGCTCGAAGGGGCGGAGATGCCCCAGACCGTGGCGCTCCATCAGAGGGTGGGGACCCCGGCCACGGCAGGCGTCGAAGTCACGCTTCAGGAGGGTGTCGGTGTTCGTGTTCAGGTTGAAGCCGGGGAGGCCGGGGAACTTCACCCCCGCCGCGCGGTCGAGCCAGAAGCAGGCCGGGCAGCGGATGAACGACTCCACCCGGGAGCGGGAGAGCTCGTAGGGCCGGGGATTCGACGCGTCGTAGCGACCGCGGTGTCTCGGCATGGTGGGATCTCCTCCATTTCGATCGATTCGGCCTCGGGAGCCGCCGCCGATCACGCCATCGATCGATCCGGGTGTCCAGTCGGCCCCGTTCGGAAGGGGCGGGTTCTCCTCCCCCCGGGCCCGGACCTTGCCCACCTCTCGCCGGCGCCTTTCGCGGTTGCGCGATCGCGGAGCCCCATCCTACGCTTCATCGGCGCGCGACCTTCCCGCCAGGGGTCGTGACGGGGAGCCGGTCTCCCCCCGAGATGCGCTCGCTCTCGGCGCTCTCCTGCACCTTCAACCGACATGCCTCATGTCGTGAATCTGGCGGTCTCCTTGTCTCGCAACCTCCGACCGATCATCGGGCTCCTCCTGATCCTCGGGGCGACGCACCTCTTCGCGCGGGCCTACAACGCCGCGGAGAAGCAGAGTCACGAGTCGGAGGTCGAGCTCGCCCAGGACAGGGTCCTCGGGTACATCTCCCGGGACCTCGCGACCCTGACCGAGGTTGTGCGCTCGATCCGCGCCTTCTACGACGGATCCGAGTTCGTGAGCCGGGAGGAGTTCGCGCTCTTCACCCAGCCTTTGCTCGACGCCAACCCCCACATCGGGGGACTGGAGTGGGTCCCGGTCGTTCCGCACTCGGAGCGTCGGAAGTACGAGCGCGAGGCCCGCAGGGATGGGCTCCTCGACTTCACCTTCACGGAGAAGCTGGAGGACGGTCGGCTCGTCGAGGCCACGGAGCGCGAGCTCTACATGCCCGTCTTCTACGCACACCCGTACGAATCGAACCAGAAGGCCGTCGGGTATGATCTCGCCTCCTGCCCGATCCGGCGGCACGCGATCGAGGAGGCCGCCTCCACCGGCAAGGCCACCCTCAGCGCACCCATCTCCCTCGTGCAGGACTCCAACCCGACCCTCGCGGCGCTCCTCTTCATCCCGATCTACCACGCCGCGGACCGGGAGCAGGAAACCCCGCGCGGTTTCGCCCTGGGATTGATTCGACTCTCGGACATCTTTGCGGCCGGGATCACCCAGGCCGAGCTCCCTTGCGAGCTGCAGGCGACGGACCTCGGCGTCGACGAGGAGGCCCTCCTCTTCCGGAGTGGAGCTGCATCCGTCGATGTCCCCCCTCTGGTCAAGCCGACCCGCAGGATCGTGATCGACCTCGCCGGGCGCAGCTGGGAGTTCACCTTCGGAGCCTCGCGCGACACGATCAGTCACGGCCGCCTGCTCTTCATCTGGATCCTCGGGGCTCTGCTGAGCGTGCTCGTGTACGAGTATCTCCGGGTGCGCGAGGAGGCTGTCATCCGAAACCACGCGCTCCAGTCCGCGCACGATGCGCTGTGCGAGCGCAGTCGGGAGATCACGCGCTTCTACCACATGGCCTCCCACGAGCTGAAGACGCCGCTCACCTCCGCCCGCGAGTTCACCGCCCTTCTCCTCGACGAGGTCCCCGGAGAGGTGAACGACGAGCAGCGTCAGTTCCTCCGCTACATTCGGGAGAGCTGTGACCTCCTCACGCGCTACATCAACGACATGCTCGATGTGACCCGCCTCGACACCGGCAAGCTCAGCCTGAGGCCCAAGCTCTGTGATCCCGCCATCCTCCTCGAGGACATGATCGCGGTGATGCGGAAGAGCTGCGCCGCTCGAGACCTCGAGCTCGTGAGCGCCATCCCCCAGACGAGCGCGATGGTCTACGCCGACCCCCAGCGCCTGAAGCAGGTCGTCTCGAACCTGCTCGGCAACGCGATCAAGTTCACACCGGATGGCGGCCGCATCACGCTCCGCGTGGAGCCACCCCATCCGCGGGGGAACCACGTGACGATCTCGGTCGAGGACACCGGGGTCGGCATCTCGGCGAGGTGCCGCGAGAAGGTCTTCAAGCGTCTCTACCAGGTGCATGCTCCGGACGACGACAACGCGGGATGCTGCAGCGAGGGGCTGGGGCTCGGGCTGTCGATCTGCAAGGAGATCGTCCTGCTGCACGGAGGCGACATTTCGGTAGAGAGCGAGCTGGGGCGCGGCTCCACCTTCAAGTTCACGATTCCCGTGGCCGCCGGTGCCCGGCGGCCCATTCCCTCAATGGAGGAAGTTACATGAGCAGGATACTCATCGTCGAGGACGATCAGAAGATCGCGATCTCCCTGGCCGCCCGTCTCCGCTCCGTCGGTCATGAGACCTGCGTCGCCTACGACGGCGTCGGAGGGGTCATGGCCGCCGCGAAGGAGAAGCCGGACCTCATCATCATGGACATCAACATGCCGGCAGGGAACGGGATCACCGCTGCAGAGCGGATCCGCTCTCTCGGTTCGAACGCCGGCGTCCCGATCATCTTCATCACCGCCAGCAGCGACCCCGAGCATCGCCAATTGGCGGAGGCGGCCGGAGCGAGCGCCTTCATCGCGAAGCCGTTCCAGTCGGAGGAGGTCGTGCGCACCGTCGAGGTGCTCCTCCAGAGCACCCCCACGATGTGAGCAGGAAGAGGGGCGGTCGACGCTCGCCGCCCCTCTCCCCCGCCTTCCTCTCCCCGGCTCCGCGGACTCCAGTCCGCGTCGCGGAGGGAGAACCCATGGTCGGAACGATGGCAGCGAGTGCCTTTACCTCGCTCCTCTCTCGTTGGCGAAAGCGGTCCGCATCCTTCGGGGTCTGCTGAAGGGGATCTCGCCCCTGGTCGGGAAGCGATGCTCGAGCGTGTCGCCCCTCTAACCACGCCTCCTCCTTGTCCCGCCATCTCCTCATCCCGCCATCCGGCCGCCTCGCATTGACCGGGCGTTCCTCGTCGTCGAGACTCCGTGGCGCTGGTGCACACCGCATCGGCGCCCCCCGGGGCCCAACGGTCCCGGTTTCTCCCTCGGAGCGGAGTGCCGACCGATGCCCACGCCGGACCATCTCGATCTGCGACTCTGCCTCCCCGGACTCCCCGAGCTGGAGCCGCTCGCCCGTGACTTCGCCCGACATGCCCTGTGCCTGGCGGACTTCGAGGGGGAGGTCCTCGAGGCGCTGCTCGCCTCCTTCCTCGCCTCTCTCGCCGGACTGGAGGAGCGGCTGCAGCGGGAAGGGGATCCGATCGTCGACCTCGAGATCTCCGCTCGCATCGATGCGATCGCGCTCGAGTTCTCGATCCTCGAGCACGGCATGCCCCTCGGAGAGGAGCCCGCCGGAGTCTCGGGAGGAGCGCGCGCGACTCCGGTCTTCGAGCGGGTCTGGTGGGTTCAGAAGGGGACCTCCGGCTCGGAGCTGCACCTGAAGGTCCACCGCCCCCATCCGTCGATCGACCTCCTGGAGGCGGTCCGGAGTCGCCTCGACGGCGAGCCGTCCGGTCCCGACGACCTCGAGCCCTCCTCCCGGACCGGGGAGTACCGGATTCGGCCCTACGCGGCGACCGACGGGCTGGCGATCGCCCGGCGGATCTACGAGGCGTACGGTCGGTCCTACATCAATCCGGACCTCTACGTCCCGGAGCGGATCGAGCGCCTCAATGGAGATGGCCGCCTCCACTCCATCGTCTGCGAGTCCGCGGACGGGGAGATCGTGGGGCACTACGCGCTCGAGCGCCCCGACCTCGGCCCGACGGGAGAGGCCGGGCAGGCGGTCATCGACCATCGGCACCGGGGACACGGTCTGATGAGGCCGATGCGCCGGGCGGTCGAGGCGGCCGGAGCGGAGCTCGAGCTGCTGGGGATCTGGAGTCAGCCCACCGCGATGCACCCGATCAGCCAGATCATGAACCAGCGGCTCGGCTCGGTCCCGACCGCGGTGCACCTCGGCCTCCTGCCGGGGGGGGTCACGCTCCGGGGAGGCGTCACCGGTGAGGCGACCCGGCACGCCGAGAACGGGCGACGCTCCACCTTCCTCTACTGGCATCCGCTGGGGGAGGAGCCGCCGCTGACTGCCCATGCCCCCGAGCCGCTCCACTCCCTGCTCGCCGATCTCTACGCCGCGCGCGGCCGATCCGTCACCCTCGAAGGGGATGCCCGCCCCGCCTCCGGAAGCTCCGGCAATGCCGTGCACTGTCGCCTCTCCGCGAACCTGGGTTGCGCTGCGATCACCGTCGATCGGATCGACGAGAGCACGCACGCCGCGATCCAGGCGGCGGTGGAGGCGATGACGATGGGCTCCAACGCAGGGGTCGTCCATGTCGACCTCCCCCTCGACGACGCGGGCACGCCGATGGTGGCTGCGGCGCTGCTGGAGGAGGGGTTCGCGTTCGCCGGCGTCGCCCCCCGCTCGATTCCCCGAGCGGGAGCCCTGCGAGCGGAGGATGCCCTCCGCCTCGCTCTGCACCCCGCTCCGATCGATCTCCCGGGACTGGTGGCGGAGGGGGATCTGGGGCGCCGACTCGCTCTCTCCGCGAGTCGCGGCGAGTGGTCCCCGAACTGAGGGGGCTCGCCGCGGGACGAAGCACGCCGCCCCCTCGAGCCTCGTCGGCGCGAGGTCGCGGCTCGCCTTGATCACCGCGTCGGATGAGCGGAGAATCGTCCCCTCGGGCGCAGGTCGAAGAGCCGCGCGCCCCTCATCCCCGTCCGGGTGCGCCTGAGCGGCGAGACGCTTCCCCGAACCGGCCCTGCAAGGAGCCCCCATGTCCGATCTCCGCGACCGCTTCGTGGCCTGCCTCCTCGGAGGCGCGGTCGGGGACGCCCTCGGCGCCCCCGTCGAGTTCCTCTCCCGGGATGAGATCCTCGAGGAGTTCGGCCCCGATGGCATCACCGACTACGCTCCGGCCTACGGCGGCCTCGGGAGGATCACCGACGACACCCAGATGACCCTCTTCACCGCGGAGGGGCTGATCCGTGCCCATGTCCGTGGGCTGAACAAGGGGATCACCACCTACTCCGGCGTGACCGCCCACGCCTACGAGCGCTGGCTGCGGACCCAGGGGGAGCCGGCACCGGCGTCGAGCCGGTTCGCCGAAGAGGAGACCGGCTGGCTCTTCGAGCAGAAGGAGCTGCACGCCCGGCGGGCCCCGGGGAACACCTGCCTCTCCGCCCTGCGGGCCATGGAGTCCTACGGGGAGCCCGCGCGGAACGACAGCAAGGGATGCGGGGGCGTGATGCGGGTCGCGCCGGTGGGACTGTTCGGTGCAGGGGAGCATGCCTGGAACCCCCACATCGCCTTCGAGACCGCGAACAAGATCTGCGCCCTGACCCATGGTCACCCGACCGGCTCCCTCACGGGAGGCGCCCTCGCGGTCATCATTCAGTACATGGCCGCAGGAGACCCTCTCCCCCCCGCCGTGAATCTCGCGAAGCGGGTCCTCCGCGAGCAGGACCGACATGAGGAGACGCTGGACGCGATCGAGGCCGCCGAGGCCCTGGCTGCGGATGCGGAGATCCCCCCCGAGCGCGCCATCGAGAAGCTCGGCGCGGGATGGATCGCGGAGGAGGCCCTCGCGATCTCCATCTACTGCTCCCTCGTCGCCCGCGACTTCCGCCATGGGGTGCTCCTCGCCGTGAATCACGGAGGGGACTCCGACTCGACCGGCGCGATCACCGGGAACATCCTCGGCGTGCAGCTCGGGCTCGAGGCGATCCCGAAGGAGTGGCTCGAGCCGCTCGAGCTGCGCGAGGTGATCCGTCAGCTCGCCGAGGACCTGCACGACTGCCGCAGCTGGACCACCAACGAGACCACCTTCGAGCGCGATGCCTCGGGGACCCTGGTGATTCGCGAAGTGCCCAGCCCCGACAGCGCGGAGATCCGGGCGCGCTATCCCGGCTTCTGACCCTCGACCGGAGGCTCCCCGATGCGATCGCTGACGCTCGCGCTGCTCCTCGCCCTCTCCGCCTTCGGATGCCAGGGTCTCCAGCCCCGGGCTGGGGGGGGAGAGACCGCGACCGTCCAGGAGGGCTGGCTCAGCGCTCTCCTCTCCACGGATCCGACCCTCGCTCCCCTGCACGATCAGGCGGGAGCGCTGCGGCTCCAGCTCCTCGTCTCGGAGGTGATCGAGTCGGCGGAGGGCGGTGCTCCCACCCTCGCCCGCGACAGCTTCCGCCTGGATGCCGAGTACTTCTATCCCGCGAGCACGGTGAAGCTCTTCGCCGCCCTCGGCGCTCTCGAGTGGCTCGGCGAGGTCTCCAGAGGTCCCGAGTCCTCCCCCACCACCGACTCCCCCCTGCGGATCCACCCCTGCTTCGAGGATGAGGAGCTCGCCACGGAGGACCCGTCCAACCTCGATGGCGGGACGATCACCATCGGCCATGAGGTGCGGAAGCTCTGCATCGTCTCCGACAACCGCGCCCACAACCGCCTCCTCGGGCTCATCGGCCACGAGGGGATCCACCGTCGCGCCTGGCGGGCGGGCTTCCCCACCGTCCGCTGCCTCCATCGCCTCTCGGAGCTCCGCACTCCGACCGAGAACCTCCGTACGCCGCGCATCGAGATCGGCGCCGACGAGGGCGACTGGATCGAGGTCCCGGAGCGGACAAGCCCGCTCCGCCTCGACAGCGCGGCGTGGTCCGGCCTGCAGATCGGCCGCGGCGTGAAGCGGGGGGAGGCGGTCACCGAGGGGCCGATGGACTTCACCGGGAAGAATTCGGTCTCCCTCCTCGACCTGCAGAACGCGATGATCTCGACGGTGCGCCCCGACATCGATCTGGGGATCCCCGGCTACCGCCTGCGCGACGACCATCGCGCCTTCATCGTCGAGGCGCTCCGGCAGCTCCCCCGGGAGTCGGAGAACCCTCTCTACGACCCGGAGAAGTACACCGACGACTGGGTGAAGTTCCTGCTCCCCGGTCTCCGCGAGGTCACCCCCGCGGCCGCGCTCGATGTCCACGACAAGGTCGGCCTCGCCTACGGCTTCACCATCGAGAACGCCCATGTCGTCGATCGGGAGAGCGGGCGGAGCTTCTTCATCACCGGGTGCCTCCACACCAACCCGAACGGGATCCTGAACGACGGCGTCTACGGCTACGACGCCGTCGCGTTCCCCTTCTGGAAGGACCTGGGCCGGGCGCTGGCGAGAGAGCTCCTCCGCCCGGAGGCGCGGCTGGAACCATCCGCGGATCCGGAGCGTCCCTAGAGGACGAGGGTCGGGGACTCATCGAGAAGGGGCCCCACGCGGTCGCGCATCCCGAGGAGCCGGGAGTGGCTCCCCCGCGCGCCCGGGTCGCCGACCAACGACTCGAAGGGCTCGCGCAGGGCTCCCGGAGACGGCGCGGCGTTTCGGGGTCTAGCCGCGGGACCCCTCCGCCTCCCGCAGGAAGCCGAGCGGCTGGCGGGCCGGGCGGTCGAAGCCGGGGAAGAAGTCGTCCGACTTCCAGTCGAAGCGGTAGAGGCCGGCGAGGGTCTCCGCGAAGACGTCTCTGAAGTCGGTGTGCACCGGCATGTCGCGGCGCATGTTCAGCTTCGACGGGTGGAGGCCGGTCCACTTGCCGTGGATCCGCCCTCCCGCGACCCGACCGCCGACCGCGAGCATGAAGCCGCCGTGTCCGTGGTCCGAGCCCGCGTTGCCGTTCTCCGCCGCGGTGCGGCCGAACTCGGTCATGGTGAGGACGAGCACGTTCTTCATCCGGGCGGGGCCGAGGTCCTTCACGAACGCGGCGATGCCGTCGGAGAGGGTCTTCAGCATGCGCGCCTGGGTGCCGGCGCTCCCGCCCTGGTAGGAGTGATGATCCCACCCGCCATAGTCGACCGCGGCGACCTCGATCGGCTGACCCGCCTTGATCACCGCCGCGATGTCCGCGAGCTGGCTCCCGAGACCGCCACGGGGGTAGCGCTTCTTCGCGGCCTCGTTGCCGCGCAGGATGCCGTTGAGATGGCGGAGCTTCGTCACCGTGTTCGCACCGGCGTCGATGAGGCGCCCGGTCAGGTCCTCCTCGGTGACGGGCGGTCGCTCGGGGATCTCCTCCTTCTTCCCGCGTCGACCGCGGGCGGCGGGCGGCGGCTCCTCCGTGGTGGCCGGGTCGACCGTGGTCCCCCCGCGCTTCCCCTCGCACTCGTAGAGCTCGGCGAAGGTGTCGATGGCGACCTCCGAGCCGGGGCCGGGGGCGGCGAGCACGGCGTAGTCGCCGCGCAGGGCCCGCGGGAGGAGCGGCTGCGGACTGAAGCCGCGCAGGAAGTGATCGTTCGGGGTCGAGGTCCGCTGGAGATAGCGGTTCAGCCACCCCTCCTGGATCGACTTGATCCCCGGCGCGGCCCACTCCATGAAGTCCTGGGCGTCGAAGTGGCTGCGCGTCGGATGGGTGGAGCCGACATTGATGATCGGCGCGAAGAGCTTCTGCTCCCAGAGCGGCATCAGCGACTGCATCGCCGGATGGAGCCCGAAGCCGCGGGTGAGGGGGAGGGCCGCGCGCTCCCCCTCGGGGAGGTCGGTCGTCCCCGGAGCAGCGATGCCGATCGTCGGGCGGATCGCGTAGTAGTTCTCGTCATGGTAGGGGACGACGACATTGAGGGAGTCGCAGCCACCCCGCAGGTAGATGACGACGAGGGTCCGCGTGTCCGCCGCGTCCGCGCTCTTGCTCAGGGCGTGGACGAAGGGGGAGGGAAACGCGGAGGCCCCAAGGACGCCGACCGCGGAGGTCTTCAGGAAGTCGCGTCGATTGGGAGTCATCGCTCCACCTTCCGCCCCGCGTGGGGCCCCATGCCTACTGCTTCTGGAACTCCGGCGTGCCGAGGATCAGGCCGACGAGCTCGCGCGGGGTCTTCGCCCGGGCGAGGAGAGCGGCGGTCCGCTCCGGCATCGTCCCGGGGACGATGGACCCGATGATCGCGCTGCGGTTCTCCTCGATGGGGCCCTTCGCCCAGCGGTCGAAGACCTTCGCATCGATGCGGACCCCATCCACCTCGCCGAGGGTCAGCTGCAGCGCGAAGTCCCACCGATGGACGAGCACCCCCGGGTCGAGCCACGCCTCGGTCTGGTCGAAGTAGCCGGTCGGGTCCTCGCACTGGTAGAGGGGCTGTCCCATGCGGGCGAGGCGGCGACCGATGTCATCGACCTTGGCGAACCGCGCGCCGGTCGCGCGCAGCGCTCCCACCACGAACTCGAAGGGGGATCGGTACTTCGCCCGATAGGCGGTGCGATCGATGAACTCGGGGGACAGCACGATCGCGCGGTACACCGTCGGCAGATGCCCCTTGCTCTCACGGAACGCCTCCGCCCCCCTCTCGACGAGGGAGCGTCGCGGCTCGTCGTTCACGAGGTAACGGCAGAGCTTCCAGGAGATGAACTCGGCTGTCCCCGGGTGACTCGCGAGGCGGCGGATCGCGAGGACCCCCTCCTCCTCCGTGCTCCCCTTGTACCGCTTGCCGAGCACCGTCTTCCGGTCGGCGTCGTGCACCTCGGGATAGAACCGGAAGCCGTACTCGCTCTCGTACGCATCCCCCAGCCAGCCGTGAGACCAGCCGGTGAGGATGCGCGCGAGCTCTCGGACATCGTTCTGCTCGTAGAAGTTGTCGACCCCGAGGGTGTGCAGCTCCATCAGCTCCCGGGCGTAGTTCTCGTTCAGACCTCGATGGCGGTCGATCCGCTGGGCGACCATGCCGAGCATCGCGTTCGGATCGCGCATCCGTTTCTCGCGGATCTGGTCGAGGACCGCGAGCTCCTCCTTGGTGAGGGGCTTCTGGGAGATCTCGTTGTCGAGGTAGATCGACATCGCCGGGTGGCGGGCGGAGGCGAGGAGCATCTCCTCGAAGCGGCCGAAGGCGTGGGCGCGGATCACCGACGATTCGTAGTGGTTCGCCAGCAGCCGGCAGAACCCCTTCTTCTGGTCGATGTTGAAGTGGTTCCGCCAGAAGTCGACCATCACCTCCTGGAACTGCCGCTCCGAGGTCGCCGCGCGCAGGAGGACCGAGGTGTGGAGCTCCTGCTGCACCTTCGCGTACTGCCGGTTGCGGTTCTGCTGCAGACGGTCGCGCTGCTCCTCGGGGAGCTCGGCGAACCCTTCGGGGTACCGGGGGTAGTAGGTCTTCCAGAGCTGGGCGAGGTCCATCGAGAGGCTGGGGAAGCGAGCGGCGAGCAGGGTGTCGATCGCCGGATCCTCGATGGAGGAGGGGTCGAGCTGCTCCTCGAACCAGGTCCGCCACCCCATCGCGGCGACCCGCTCCACATCCCCGGGGCGGGGGCCGAAGGCGAGACGATTCAGGGCATGCCAGGTCTGCTCGAGGTCGTCGAGGGGCGCTGCGTCCTTCCCTCCGGGAGCGGGAGGCTCCTGGGCCGGCGCGCGCTCGATGAGGCCGCTGGGGAGGAACGCGAAGGAGAGGAGGGCGATCAGCAGCAGGGAGGCCGGGCGCATCGCTTCACTCCGTTCCCTCCGGGGGACGTGCGTCCCGTGGAGCGGACGCCCCGGAGTCCGCCCATCCTAGGTGCTTCGGGGGCGAGGCTCCAGCCCCCGTCGGGCGAGGCGGGGTCCGATCCGGTATCCTCACCCCCAAAACCGACCCCGCCCCGCGTCGACCGAGGAGATCCGATGCCACCGCTCCCGCTCCGCTGCCACCCTCACTGCAACCCTCACCGCCGTCCTCGCCGCCTCGCTCGGCGCACCGCGCTCGTCCCCGCCCTGCTCCCGCTCCTGCTCCCCACGCTCCTCTCCGCCCAGGGCACCGCAGAGGACTACCGCCGCGCCCGGGAGCTGCCGGGTCGCTACCGGGCCGCCGTCCGCGGCGCGACCCTCGAGCACACCTGGGTCTCCGCGACCGAGCTCATCTTCCGGCGCCACACCGCAGCGGAGAGCTGGGAGTACCTCGTGATCGATGCGTCCACCGGCGCGCTCGCCCCCGCCTTCGATGCGGCGGCTCTCCGCGCCCTCCTCGGAGAGGATGCGCCGCCGCCCGATCGCCTCCCGGTCGAAGGGTTCGTCGGCACACAGGGAGGGTGGGCGCTGTCGATCGCCGGACGCACCTTCACCGTCGAGCGGGAGGGGGGCACCCTCGCCCCAATGGAGGCGACGGCGGAGGCGACCGCGGAGGCGCCATGGCGGCTGCCGCGCGCGCGCCCCGGGGCGCGCTCCCGCGACCTCGGCGGGGAGACCCACCTCATCGTGGAGAACCGGCGGGCGACCCCCATCGGTCTGCGGTGGGTCGAGCGGGATGGCGCCCTCCGAGACTACGGGGAGATCGCCCCCGGGGAGCAGACGCGCCAGCACACCTATGTCGGGCATGTCTTCGAGATCACCGCCGGGGGAGAGCCGATCGGGCGCTACCGCGCCGAGCGGAGCCGCTGGATCGTGCGGATCGACGAAGGGGCGGGAGGGGAGCCACCCCCGCGCCGCGGACCTCGGCCCGGCCCGCCGGAGCGCGCGCGATCCCCCCTCGAGGTGCGGGATCACGACCTCTACTGGGTCGACCGCGAGAGCGGGGAGCGCACCCTCCTCGACGGGAGCGGCGAGCCGGGGGATCACTACACCGACCGGATCTTCCCCTCCCCCACCGGGGCACACGCCATCGTGCTGCGACGCGTGCCCGGCACCGAGCGCGAGGTGACGATCGTCGAGTCCTCCCCTCGCGACCAGCTCCAGCCGCGGGCGAGCCGCTTCTCCTACCGGAAGCCGGGAGATGATGTCGATCAGCTCCGGCCGGTGTGGGTGGACCTGAGCACCCGCGAGGTCCGCGCCATCGAGTGCGGCCCGATCGAGAACGCCTGGTCGATCGGCCGCTTCCACTGGACCGCGGACGGCGCCGAGTTCCGCTTCCTCTTCAACGAGCGCGGGCACCGCCGCCTGCGGGTGATCGGGATCGCGGCGCCCACGGGGACGATGCGGGTCATCCACGAGGAGCGGTCGGAGACCTTCATCGACTACTCGCAGAAGACCCTCCTGCGCTGGTGGCCCGACGACTCGGCCTTCCTGTGGATGTCGGAGCGGAGCGGTCACAACCACCTCTACCGGGTGGAGGTCGGGGACGGGACGATGACCCCGATCACGGCGGGAGAGTGGGTGGTGCGCGCGGTCGAGGCGATCGACTTCGACGCGGGGACGGTGGAGCTGCGCGGCCTCGGGGTGCATCCGGGTCAGGACCCCTATCATGTGCACCACGGGCGCGCCCGCCTCGACGGGAGCGGCGTCACCTGGTGGACCGAGGGGGACGGGACCCACGAGATCTCCTTCTCTCCCGATCGCCGCTACATCGTCGACACCTGGTCGCG
>Ga0181579_10001048_pt1 | contig 22839 bp, 22 predicted proteins | sample 071ome_24_FD_132996 | JGI IMG/M metagenome (GOLD analysis project Ga0181579, IMG submission 132996) | Coastal salt marsh microbial communities from the Groves Creek Marsh, Skidaway Island, Georgia - 071402CT metaG (megahit assembly) | ecosystem: Environmental > Aquatic > Marine > Intertidal... | reverse complement strand
TACTGTATTTAAATGATATTTCTGTTGGTAATACTGTCCTGAAAACGGGCACCGACCTGTCAAAACCCCTGTTCATGACAACAGCTCAGGGCCCCATCGCCGTCACCGTGTCGCCCATCAGCTATACCTGACCCTCCCGACCATCTGGCAGTTTTCATTTTCGTCTGGAAGCTGAACTTCACGCCAAACAATGATGTGATCAAAGGCGCAGGCCTGTTCGACGAGAACGATTTCATGAGTGGCACTCTGGAGGTATGGAATGGTACCGATAAAATTGTAGTCCCTGTGACAAAAGCAATCCTCACAGGTGCCATCAATGTAGACCCGAACAGCACCGAGGCTTATACCGCCGGCAGCATCCTCTTGGAAGCCACATTCACCACCGAGGCAAGTACTGTGGTGAAAACCCGGATTCTTGGTGATTATGATATTTTTGGTTACAGGGAAACCCGCCTTTCTCGTAACGAGCTCCTGAACATGAACAATTACCTGGGCTTGCTGGTTAAACAGGGCAGCAACAGCGTGGAGAGCCATTACTTGTCCAACGGCGTCAATAACGCCATCAAATTTGCCGACAACTTCCTGACAGATACTGACCTCGCCACAGACGCAGATCAGGCAATCCATGATGAGCTTTTCCGCAATGATCCACTGCAACTGCTGGAAGAAGCCGGTGGTGGCATCAATAATGCAACCACACCCTCCTCTGTTACCAGCGCCTTTAATGTAGGCTGGGGTATCTGGAGTGGCGGCGCTGACATTATCGATGCAACTGGCGGCTCCAGCGCCTTTATCACAGGAGAGGACATTTACTGGCTGTCTGCTGAGCGCGCAGGCATTGCCGACCTGACGGGTGAATGGACCTACAGCAACGTCATCGGCTTCGAGGGAACCGGCAGTGACGGCGCCATGACGAGCATGGATATGAGCTTTGACATGAATTTCGGGACTGGCGCGATCACTAACGGCCTGTTCAATGCGACAGTCAACAATGGCAGCACCGACAACTACTGGCAGACAGGTTTCTCGGGTTCTGCCAATGGACCCACGGCATTGATCAATGGGTTCACTGATACCCGTTTCGGGCCCAACGTGAATGCGGTTGATAATGATCCGGTTACCGGATTGAACGCCCTGTTCCGGGGAATCTTTACCGGCAACGGCGCGAACCAGGGTTTTGCCACCGGCTTCTCTCTCAAAGGCTCCATAGATGGCGGCAGTACTTTCCATGACCTCACAGGCGTCGGAGTATTGGGCACCAGGACCGAGATCAACCCTCCCCCTTAACCTGTATCCACCAGGCATAAAAAAGCAGACCGTCGGTCTGCTTTTTTTGTTGCTTTGAATTGGTCGGAGTGGCCGGATTTGAACCGACGACCACTTGACCCCCAGTCAAGTGCGCTACCAGGCTGCGCTACACTCCGATGCGATGCGAATGATATCAGGTTCGGGGGATTGGATGAATCAGGAACGTCCGAGAAATTACTGCGTGCCGGCAATCAGGAGAGGTCTCTCAGGGCCTCTTCCACATCGCTGATCAGGTCTTTCACCACCTGCTTGTTGACGGCAGGTTTCTCTTCGGGGACATCGGTTCCCGCCATGCGCTGCCTTGCCCCGCCGATGGTGAAACCCTGCTCGTAGAGCAGTTCACGGATCTGGCGGATGAGCATGACGTCCTGGCGCTGGTAGTACCTGCGGTTGCCGCGGCGCTTGACGGGCTTGAGCTGGGTGAATTCCTGTTCCCAGTAACGCAGTACGTGGGGTTTGACGTCACACAGCTCGCTGACCTCACCGATAGTGAAGTAGCGTTTTGCAGGGATTTCCGGCAATTCGGCGTTATGACTTGGTTCCAGCATAGCTCTCTACTCGTGACTTGAGTTTCTGACCTGGCCTGAAGGTAACGACACGGCGGGCCTGGATGGGAATTTCCTCGCCGGTTTTGGGGTTCCTGCCCGGGCGCTGGCGCTTGTCCCGGAGGTCGAAATTGCCGAATCCGGACAATTTCACCTGCTCGTTGCTTTCAAGGGACTGCCGGATTTCTTCGAAGAACTGCTCGACGAGTTCTTTCGCTTCGCGCTTGTTAAGGCCCATTTCGTCGAAAAGGCGTTCCGCCATTTCAGCTTTTGTCAGTGCACCACCGGACATAGTTTCCTACCTTTCTCAATAACCCGGGTGAAACCCGCTACTCTTTTTTGTTGTTATTCTTGTTTCGCCCTTTTGCGTCCTGCTTCTGGTCCCTTTTTTGGAATAAACGGTTTGCCGCACGCATTTACATGCGTCATTACATCCTTAATTCTGCATTAAATTGTGCTTCTAGGGCGTTGATACAGTTATCAATTATTGCGTTTATATCTTCATCCATAAGAGTGCGGGAAGGATGCTGGAAGGTCAAGCCCATTGCAAGACTTTTTTTAGTTTTTCCAATATTTTGGCCTTGATAGACATCGAAAATCACGATCCCCTGCAACAACTCACCGGCTGTTTTCCGGATCAGCGCCTGAATGGCACCGGTTTCCTGGCCTGCATCAACAATGACAGCAAGATCCCTTCTGACCGACGGGTAACGCGACAGGGCCTGGTATACCGGCAGGCGCGCTGGCATGATGGCCGCCAGATCCAATTCCATCAGGTATATTTTTCCTGGAATATCAATGGCTTGCTGTACAGCTGGCGAAAGCGCTCCAAGCCACCCTACTGGCTGGCCCTGCCGCAGAACATGGGCTGACTGCCCGGGCTGCAGGGCAGGATGGGCGGCCGCTTCGAAAGTAAAGTCGCTGCCGGCCAGGGTCAGGGCCAGCAAGGCCTCCACGTCACCCTTCATATCGAAGAAATCCACGGCCTTGCCGGGGACGCCCCACTGCTCCGGAAACTGCTCCCCCCACATGATAGAAGATACTTTAGCTTTCTGACTTATCTCATTGTTATTTATTGTAAATACAAGACCGGTTTCGAATACTTTCCCACGCCCCTGCTGGCGGTGGACATTATGCTTGACGGCACCCAGGAGTCCGGGCCACAGACTGGTGCGCATCATGTCCATGTCCTGGGAAATGGGGTTGGCCAGCGGCAGCATATCGGCATCCGCGGTCCCGAGCAGGGACTCGAGCTTGCCGTCGACGAAACTGTAGGTGATGACTTCCTGGTATCCCAGGGCGGCCAGGCGACCGCGAATCGGGTTCAGGCCCACTGCATGCTCGCTGCTGGGTTTCAGGCTAAAGTGCCCCAGTGCTTCGGTGACCGGCAGGTTGTCGTAGCCGTAGATGCGGGCAAGCTCCTCCACCAGGTCCTCTTCGATGGCAATGTCAAAACGCCAGGAAGGCACACGGAAGGTCCAGCTCCCGCTTTCCGTGCGCTCCAGCACCAGGCCGAGGCCTGTCAGGATGGTCTCGACCTCACTGGCTGCCAGCGAAATACCGAGAATGCGCTCGATTCTGGCCGCCCTCAAGGTTACGGTGCGGGGTGGCGGCAGGCTCTCTGTAGTCTCAATGACAGGGCCGGCTTCTCCGCCCACGATGGCCAGCAGCAGCTGGGTAGCACGCTCCATGGCCAGGCGCGGGAGGTTGTAGTCCACACCCCGCTCGAAGCGGTGTGCAGCGTCGGTCTGCAGACCATAGGATCGGGCCTTGCCAGCGATTACAGCCGGCGAGAAATGCGCGCTTTCCAAAAAGATATGCCTGGTATATGCCTGGACACTGCTGCCCAACCCGCCCATGACGCCGGCAATGGCCAGGGCCTGTTTCTTATCGGCTATGACGAGGGTATCGCTGGTCAGTTCGACTTCCTTGCCGTCAAGAAGGGTCAGTTTCTCCTGTGTCCCGGCATAGCGGACATGGATGCCGCCCTCGAGTTTGTCGAGATCGAAGGCATGCATGGGCTGTCCCAGCTCCATCAGGACGTAATTGGTGACATCGACTACGGGATCGATGCATTTGATGCCGCTGCGGCGCAGTTTTTCCTGCATCCACCGGGGAGATTCGGCGTTCTGGTTGATATTGCGGATGACACGGCCCAGGTAGCGTGGACAGCCTTCCGGAGCTTCCAGCGTGATCGGAAAGCTAGCGTCAATCGTTGCGGCAATGTCGGGTATCTCGGGGCGCGATACCGGCAGTTTGTGCAATACACCCACTTCGCGGGCTATGCCGTTGATGCTCAGGCAATCGCCCCGGTTCGGCGTCAGGTCAACTTCGATCAGGGCATCATTCAGTTGCAGGTAATCCCTGACGTTGGCGCCGAGCGGCGCATCCGCTGGCAGTACCATGATGCCGTCGGATTTCTCCGCCAGGCCCAGTTCCTCTTCAGAACAGATCATGCCCTGGGACTCGACACCGCGCAGCTTGGCTTTTTTGATCTTGAAATCAGGACCCAGCACCGCGCCCACTTCGGCAAAGGGAATTTTCTGGCCGGCAGCAACATTGGGCGCTCCGCAGACAACCTGGCGGGTATCCGTGCCTGTATTGACCTGGCAGACGCGCAGTTTGTCGGCATCCGGGTGCTGCGCGGCGCTTACGACCTCGCCAATGATGACCCCGGTGAATGCAGATGCCGCAGAACTGACGCCATCCACCTCGAGGCCGGCCATGGTCAGCCTGGCAACGAGTTCATCGGTATCAGTGTCAGGATTCACCCACTCGCGCAGCCACTGTTCAGATATCTGCATGCTGCCCCCTACCCTTCACTGAACTGGCGCAGGAAGCGCAGGTCGTTTTCAAACAACAGGCGCAGGTCATTGATCTGGTAACGCAGCATCGCGAGGCGATCCACCCCCATGCCGAAAGCGAAACCAGTGTACTTCTCGGTGTCCACGTTGGAGGACTTCAGTACGTTAGGATGCACCATGCCGCAGCCCCCGATTTCCAACCACCCGGTCTGGCTGCAGACGCGGCAGCCCTCGCCTTTGCAGGACACGCACTGCACATCGATTTCCGCGGACGGTTCTGTGAACGGGAAATAGGAAGGACGGAACCTGACATCCAGGTCCGCTTCGAAGAAAACCTGCAGGAATTCCACCAGCAGGCCCTTAAGGTCCGCCATGGTGACATGTTCATCGACCAGCATGCCTTCTACCTGGTGGAACATCGGCGTATGCGTGAGATCGGAATCGCAGCGGTAAACACGTCCCGGGCAAATGAAGCGGAACGGCGCTTCCCCGGTTTCCATCACCCGCACCTGTACTGTGGAAGTATGGGTGCGCAGCAGCAGGCCGCTGTCAAAATAGAACGTGTCGTGCATCGCCCGCGCCGGGTGGTGGGCGGGAATATTGAGTGCCTCGAAGTTGTGGTAGTCATCCTCGATTTCCGGTCCCTGGACCACATCGTATCCGGCCGAGGTGAATATAGCCTCGATACGCTGAAGGGTACGGGTGACTGGATGCAGGCCGCCTGCGCTCTGGCGCCTGCCCGGCAAGGTGACATCCACGGCTTCGGCAAGCTGCCTGCTCGCGGCGGCTTCTGTGGCCAGGATTGTCTTGCGCGCTTCCAGGGCATCCTGGACACGGGTCTTGGCCGCATTGATCGCAGCGCCGGCCTGCGGGCGTTCCTCAGCGGAAAGCTTGCCGAGACCTTTCAGGAGTTCGGTCAGGCTGCCTTTCTTGCCGAGAAACTGCACACGCAATTGCTCAAGTCCCGGAATATCCTGGGCCTGTGCAATTGCCGCGAGGGCGTCACTGGTCAGTGCGTCGAGATTCTCCATGCTTACCGGGCCCTGTGAGGGGGTCACAAGGCGGGCTGCTCTCTTCGACTGGTTAGGTGTTGAAGAAGAACAGCCCGAACAAGTCCGTTAACCCAGAGCCGACTTGGCCTGGTTGACGACAGCGGCAAAAGCCTCCTTGTCATTCATTGCCAGGTCAGCCAGGACCCTGCGGTCCATTTCGATGTTGGCCTTTTTCAGACCATCGACGAGCCGGCTGTAGGACATGCCAAGTTCACGCGCCTGTGCGTTGATGCGTGTAATCCACAGTGCGCGGAATACGCGTTTCTTCACGCGACGGTCACGGAAGGCATACTGTCCCGCCTTGGTGACAGCCTGTTTGGCGACGCGGAATACACGGCTTCTTGCACCGTAGTAACCCTTGGCCTGGTCCAATACTTTTTTGTGTCTGCGACGGGCGACTACGCCACGTTTTACTCTAGCCATTTTTAATATCCTCCTGGATTAAACGAGACGCAGCATGCGTTTTACGTTGCCGAGATCCGCATGGTCAACGACCTGGGTTCCACGCAACTGACGCTTGCGCTTGGTTGTCATCTTGGTGAGGATGTGGCTTTTGTAAGCACTTTTACGCTTGATACCGGCGCCCGTTTTCTTAAAACGTTTCGACGCGCCGCTATGAACTTTCTGTTTCGGCATGATTTAACACTCCGCATTTATGGTTACCCACTGCTAGGGCCCATACGATTAATAAAATGAAACAGCTTCCTGCCCCCGTCTGCTACGGGAGAAATCCGGTATCAGGCTGGGGAACTGGTTACTGCTTCTTTTTCTTTACAGGTGCGAGGACCATGGTTATCTGACGACCTTCCATCTTGGGTTCCTGGTCGACAGTGCCATACTCCGCGAGATCTTCCCTGATGCGTTGCATCATCTCTGCACCTAACTCCTGATGGGCCATCTCACGGCCGCGGAATCTTAACGATACCTTGGCCCTGTCCCCATCATTGAGGAAACGTATCAGGTTGCGCAGTTTTACCTGATAATCTCCTTCCTCCGTCCCTGGACGAAACTTCATTTCCTTAACGTGAATCACCCGTTGCTTCTTCTTGTTCGCCGCTTTTTGCTTCTTCAGCTCGAACACGTGCTTGCCATAATCCATGATCTTGCAAACAGGAGGATCGGCTTCGGGGGAAATCAAGACAAGATCCAGCTTTTCTGCGTCTGCCGCAGCTCTGGCATCGGCTAGGGATACAACACCCTGCTGGCTGCCGTCTGAAAGAATCAAACGAACGGGATCATTCTGAATCTCGTCGTTCACCAGGGCCTTTCTGGACTTGTCACTATCTCTCTTGTTAATACGAATCTCCGGTTAATTACACGTTAACTATTGCTTTAAGGACGCAAATTTCAAGGCTTTCAATCAAGACCTTTTCAAGACGCTGCTTCTTCATTAACACGCCCGAGCCGATCTACATCCTGTTGCAATAAAACCGAGAATTCATCGATAGTCATTACTCCCAGGTCGTTTCCGGCCCTGTCGCGTACGGCAAGTGATTGCGCTTCGACTTCTTTGTCGCCCACAACCAGGAGGTAGGGGATCCTTTGAAGCGTGTGCTCGCGGATTTTAAAGCCGATTTTTTCATTTCTCAAGTCAGCTTTTACGCGGAACCCCTTGTTTTGCAAAGAATTCACTACTTTTTTGCAATATTCGGCCTGTTTGTCGGTGATATTGAGCACCACGGCCTGTTCAGGAGCCAGCCAGGCGGGGAAAGCGCCCTCGTAATGCTCGATGAGAATTCCGATAAAACGCTCGAAGGAGCCGAAAATGGCCCGGTGCAGCATAACCGGTGTAGCACGGTCATTGTTCTCGGTGACGTATTCAGCCCCCAACCTGCCAGGCATGGAGAAATCCACCTGGATGGTGCCGCACTGCAATTGGCGCCCCATGCAGTCCTTCAGGGTAAATTCGATCTTGGGACCGTAGAAGGCACCTTCGCCCGGCTGCAGGTCCCAGGGTTTGCCGGTCTCGTTCAACGCCACTTCAAGGGCCTTTTCCGCTTCATCCCAGATCTCATCGGAACCAACGCGTTTTTCGGGCCGCGTAGACAGCTTCAGTAATACCTCGGTGAAGCCGAAATCATTGTAGACCTGGTTGACCAGTTCGATGAAATGGGACACTTCGGACTGGATCTGTTCACGGGAACAGAAGATATGGGCATCGTCCTGGACGAAGCTGCGTACGCGCATCAGGCCGTGCATGGCGCCGGAAGGCTCGTAGCGGTGGCATGAACCGAACTCCGCCAGGCGCAGCGGCAGGTCACGGTAACTCTTGAGTCCCTGGTTGAATACCTGGATATGACACGGGCAGTTCATGGGCTTGATGGCATACATGCGGTTGTCGGATTCGACGCTGAACATCTCTTCCGCGAACTTGTCTGCGTGACCTGATTTTTCCCACAGGGAATAATCGACCAGCTGCGGTGTGTTGATTTCCCTGTAGCCATGCACTTTCCAGAGCTGCTGCATGTATTTGCGAATGATTTGATAAATTTCCCAGCCCTTGGGATGCCAGAACACCATGCCCGGGGCCTCTTCCTGGAAGTGGAAAAGCTCCAGTCGCTTGCCGACTTTGCGGTGATCGCGGCGTTCGGCTTCTTCCAGCATATGCAGGTACTGCTTCAGGTCCTTCTTGTCATTCCAGGCAGTACCATAGATACGCTGCAGCATCTCGTTGCGCGAATCGCCGCGCCAGTAAGCACCGGCAACGGACATCAGTTTGAAGGCCTTGATGGCTCCAGTGGCGGGTACGTGAGGACCGCGGCACAGGTCGATGAAATCGCCCTGCTTGTAAAAGGACAGCGCTTCATCACCCGGGATGCTTTCGATGATCTCGACCTTGTATTTCTCCCCCATCTTCTCGAACAGGGCCACTGCATCCGGACGGCTCAGGACCGAGCGTTCCACCGCGATGTTTTCCTTCGCCAGGCGCTCCATCTCTTTCTCAATGGCTTCCAGGTCTTCGGGAGTGAAAGGCCTCTCGTAGGCGAAATCATAATAAAACCCGTTTTCGATCACGGGGCCAATAGTGACCTGGGCCGCGGGGAACAGGTTCTGGACAGCGTTGGCCATCAGGTGGGCGCACGAGTGACGGATTATCTCGAGGCCATCGTCATCACGGCCCGTGATGATCGACAGATCACTGTCAATATCGATCAGGTGACTGACATCCACCAGCCTGCCGCCAACCCTGCCGGCAAGTGCAGCCTTGGCCAGACCCGGTCCGATGGACTCCGCGACCTGGAAAACGGTCACCGGGGAGTCAAATGTTTTCTGACTGCCGTCAGGCAGTGTGATGGCTACCATGGATTTTTCAACTGTGTTGCGTTTGTACTGCGTTTTCTTTCCAACATTACGTTACGGAAGGGAGTCATTTGTCATCCCGTTGCGAATCATCATCTGGGGATTGGTAGGCACGACCAGATTCGAACTGGTGACCTCTTCCATGTCAAGGAAGCGCTCTAACCAACTGAGCTACGCGCCTAGATCGTCTGTGAAACAGGCCTTTGCGGCCGGAATTTCCCTTCCCTTTTCCTGCCAGGCCCACCTGGTATATCCAGAGTGGATTCCTGCTGGCAAAAGAGGTGGCGATTATAGTGACAAGGGGCAAAAACTACAAGGATTACAGGGGTATGGACCCATTTTCCGGAGGCCCCGGCAAGCTTCAGCTTAATACGTACTGCTCGTTGATGGAATTGATCTGGTCCCGGAGTTTGGCGGCCTCCTCGAACTCGAGGTTGCGGGCATGCTCGTACATTTTCTCCTGCAAGGCATTGATTTCCCTGGCCAGTTCCGCCGAACTCATCCGGGCCAGCCTGCCCTGGTAATCCCCGCCTTTCTCCGCCGCTTTCGCCAGGTCGCGATAGCTGCGCCTGGACATGCCCGGGGCATGGGAGGCCCCCTCCATGATATCTGCCACCGCCTTGCGAATACCGGCCGGCGTGATGCCGTGCTCCTTGTTGAACGCCACCTGGATGCGGCGCCGCTCTTCCGTCGTATCGATTGCTCGCTGCATGGAGCCGGTGACCACATCGGCATACAGAATCGCCTTGCCGTGCAGGTTGCGCGCCGCCCTGCCGACAGTCTGTACCAGCGAGCGTTCGGAGCGCAAAAACCCCTCCTTGTCGGCATCCAGCACGGCTACGAGCGATACTTCGGGGATATCCAGTCCTTCGCGCAGCAGGTTGATACCCACCAGGACATCGAATACCCCAAGGCGGAGGTCACGAATGATCTCCACGCGCTCAACGGTTTCGATATCCGAGTGCAGGTATCGCACGCGGACGCCGTTTTCAGCCAGGTAGTCGGTAAGGTCCTCCGCCATGCGTTTGGTCAGCACGGTGACAAGCACGCGCTCTTCCTTTTCCACCCGCGCCCTTACTTCGGACAACAGGTCATCCACCTGGTGCAGGGCCGGACGGACTTCCAGTTCCGGGTCCACCAGGCCGGTCGGACGCACCACCTGACGCACCAGCTGACCCTGCTTTGCCTCTTCATAGGGCCCCGGGGTGGCGGACACGAAAATCAACTGCGGCACCAGCGCCTCCCACTCGTCGAAGCGCAGCGGGCGGTTGTCGAGAGCCGACGGCAGCCTGAAACCGTATTCGACCAGGGTTTCCTTGCGGGATCTGTCGCCCTTGTACATGGCGCCGATCTGGGGAATGCCGACATGGGACTCATCAACGACCACGAAGGCATCCTTGGGCAGGTAATCGAACAGGGTTGGCGGCGGCTGCCCTTCCTGGCGGCCCGACAGGTAGCGGGAATAATTTTCGATACCGGTGCAGTAGCCAAGCTCGCGAATCATCTCCAGGTCAAATTGTGTGCGCTGGGCCAGGCGCTGGGCTTCCACCAGGCGATTGTTTTTCTCGAGTATTGCCAGGCGTTCCTGCAACTCCACCTTGATCTCTTCCACGGCATTCTGCAGGCGCTCGCGTGAGGTGACGTAATGGGATTTCGGGAATACCGTCATTCGAGGCACACGCTGTACCACCTCGCCGGTCAACGGATCGAACCAGGCCAGGCTCTCGATTTCGTCGTCAAACAGCTCGATGCGGATCGCGTTCACATCCGACTCGGCCGGATAGATATCGATGACGTCACCGCGCACCCGGTAGGATGATCGATGCAACTCCATGTCGTTGCGGCTGTACTGCAGTTCCGCCAGCCGCCTGAGCAATGCTCGCTGGTCCAGCTTGCCGCCGACATTGAGGTGCAGCACCATGTTCAGGTACATGGTCGGGTCGCCCAGGCCATAGATGGCCGATACCGTTGCCACGACGACAACGTCTCTGCGCTCCAGCAGGGATTTGGTGGCTGACAGGCGCATCTGCTCGATATGGTCGTTAATGGAGGCATCTTTCTCGATATAGGTATCGGAAGACGGCACGTAGGCTTCTGGCTGGTAATAGTCGTAATAGGAAACGAAGTACTCGACGGCATTGTCAGGGAAGAATTCCTTGTACTCGCCGTATAACTGGGCCGCGAGGGTCTTGTTCGGCGCCATTATGAGCGTTGGTCGCTGCGATTCGGCGATCACGTTGGCGATGGTGAAGGTCTTGCCCGAACCGGTAACCCCAAGCAGCGTCTGTGCCGCCAGGCCGTCTTCGAGCCCTTCGAGCAATTGCGCTATGGCCGCCGGCTGGTCTCCGGCGGGCTTGAACTTGGCTTGCAGGCGGAACGGTTTGTCCATGGTTCAGGCACGATTCGATTTAAACAGGACATTGTACGAAGAATGGCCGCAAAGGGAAAAATCCCGTGCGAATCAGTGGTTTTTTGGGGTCCAGTATTGACCGACAGGGGATTAATAATTAGTATGCGCGTTCTTTGAAAAACCGAGTTGCTGCCCAATAGCTCAATGGTAGAGTAGGTGACTGTTAATCACTTGGTTCCTGGTTCGAGTCCAGGTTGGGCAGCCAATTTTCCCCCTCCCCCTTTTCCCAGACTGCACTGATTTTCCTGATAAAACTGTCAGGAATACCACGCAAGTTGCATGACCAGATTACTGGTTGGCGGCTGTCATCAGGTCCACAGCCGGGGACTTCTCCTGCCTGACAGCTCCCTGGCGGTTCTCCACAAGAACCGGTTTGACGGGTTTTGGCCTGGTGCCGGCTGGATTGGCGGATGCTGCTTCCATCAGGATCTGCCGGACACGCCGTTTGTCCATCCGGTTGCACCCTTCTTCCAGATGCTGGAGCAGGACTGACAGCACGGACCAGGTATGGAACGACTCGTCGGCACAAAGAATTCCGGGATGTTCCGTACCCCTGATGGCCAGTTCCGTCGCCAGTTCCTCGGACAGTTTTTCGCCGGGGCGCAGGCCGGTGTATTCAATGCGAATGCCGCGGTCACAATCGCAGGCTCCCGCAGCGCAGGTATTGCAGACCTCGAATCCCATCAGGGCAATCAGCTTCCTGGCCATATCTGCGATCCGCAACGGCCGATGCATGTCCAGCACATGTACCTCTCCCCCCCTGGCCAGGGCACCAGACTGGATGACCAGCTGGGCAGCCTCGCTGGCGGTCATGAAGAAGCGGCTCGCCTCGGGATGGGTCACGGTTACAGGGCCGCCCTGGAGAATCTGTGCGTGGAACCGGGGCAAAACCGACCCTGAGGAACCCAGCACATTGCCAAATCTCACCATCGAAAAACATGTCCTCGCGCCTTCGTGATGAAGGGCCTGGAGCACCTGTTCCGCCACACGCTTCGTGGCCCCCATCACGCTGGCCGGGCGCACCGCCTTGTCGGTAGAAATCAGGATGAATCGCCCTACTCCATGCTCTTCGGCTGCACGAGCCAGGGTCAGGGTTCCGAACACGTTGTTGCGTACCCCCGATATGACGTTTTCCTCCAGCATGGGCACATGCTTGTAGGCAGCGGCATGGTAGATAGTATCCACCTGGTGTGTGGCGAGAATCCTGTAAACCAGGTCCGCGTCCTGGATCGAACCCAGCACCGGCACAATAGTGGTGCAGGAAACCCCGGCTTTCGCACCATTCCGGGCAAGCAGGATATTTTCTATGGTATGCAGGGCGTATTCGGAATGTTCAAACAGGATCAGTGTTGCCGGTTTCCAGAACTGCAGCTGGCGGCACAATTCCATGCCAACGGAGCCGCCGGCCCCGCTCACCATGATGGTCTTGCCACGAATGGCAGTGCGCATGAGGTTTTCATCAGGAGGGACGACATCGCGGTCCAGCAAGGACTTGAAGAGATAGTGGCTGTCGAGCATGGCGCCTGTTCCTTTTTATATTCCGGCATCCGTCCACAGGCAGGCTGTGCGCTGTCGGCGAGATTCTGCATACCGGCCTGGCAGTATTGTAATCTCCGCCCCTTGCCGGTTTCCGGGACGTGAGCGGCACTTTTATAATGCAATTGCTATGCCCGCAGGCCGCAATGCTAACAGCGAGGTATTAATTTCGGATAAAGAGCGGGCATGAGAAGCCCATGGATGAAGGAACACGTATATATACGAGTTACCTGCCCGGCAGGAGCGCAGAAATTTCAGGCCGGTTGCACTGTGACGGAGCGCTTGCCTAGGAACCTTACAAGGAAGACGAGGGGCAGCCAGGCAACGAGAGTCAGTATAGCACCATGCTGGGGAAACCGTTGGCTCAGCCAGGCCAACGGGAACAACCAGCTGCAGTTGATCACGCATACGCCTGCAACCGCCTTGCCATGGCTTCCGAGCTGCATGGCTGCGCGCTGGTAGGCGTGGCTGCGATGGGCGTGATACCAGGTTTCACCGTTCAGTGCCCGCGTAAGCAGTGTCAACGTGGCATCGACCAGGAAAACCCCGGCAAGGATCAGCCAGGTCCATAGGGTGGTGTCGCCCGCGGTAGTGCTGGCGAGGGCTAGCACACCGAGCAGGAAGCCAAGGTAATTGCTCCCAACATCCCCCATGAACAGCCTGGCAGGCGCCAGGTTCAGCACCAGAAATCCACAGGTTGCCGCCATCAGCAGCAAGTTGAACTGATCGAACCCGGCATGGCCGCCGCCCATGGTCAACACGAATACCGCCGCGCAGATAAACAGTGTCTCCATGCCCGCGATACCGTCAATTCCGTCCATGAAGTTGAAGAGATTGATGAACCACACCAACAGCAGCGCTGCGAAAAGGTACCCGGTCAGCGCTGGCTGCAGGTTTAGCGTGTACACCGTTACCGGCGGGATGCCAAACAACGCGAGCGCGGTGATTACCACCAGCAGCTGCACACCAATACGCGACCATATGCCGAGGCTCAGAATGTCATCTGCCAATCCCAGTAACGCAATGAACGCCCCCGCAGCAAGCACGGCATGGTGATTGAAGCCGGGTGATTGCCCGGAAAAACCGATTAATACGGCAATGCTGAAAACAATGACCAGGGCGAGACCGCCGCTGGTGGGGGTGGGCGTTGCATGGGAACTGCGGTTGTTGGGTCGGTCCAGCCACTGATGCTTGTTGGCCAGTATGACAATCACCAGGCAACCCAGGAAAGTGCACAGGAATGTCAGGGGAAGCAGCAGGTACTCGGTCATCGTCGACAGCCAGAGTGGTGGTAGTCAGGAATCGGTGCATTCTGACAAAAATCCGGTGACGACACAAAACCGATGCAGCCAAAAGGCGCCCGAAGGCGCCTGGTGCCGGCTGTTTCAGGTTTAGTCGAAACGGATCCGGGTTTCGTTATTTTTCAGGGTTGCTTCGCCGACGCCCCTGACCATCATCAATTCCTCGAGACTGGCAAAATTACCGAATTCCTCCCGGTAGGCAACGATAGCTTCCGCCCTGCTCTGGCCAATGCCAACCAGAACCCTGGCAATGGTCGCTGCATCCGCGTGGTTGATATCGACTTGCTCGGCCTCAATGGCCACTGGATTGACAGCCGTTACACCGTCATCCTGGGCCAGCCCGAGCGGCGCCAGGGCCAGCATGCCGAGAAAGGCCAGTAATTTAACCTGGAAAAATGGGTTGTCTGTACCTGTAGATTTCATGTCTCTGCCTCCTTGCAAGAGATTGCTGTATGAGTCGGCAGCTAAGGGGCTGCCGGAATCACTGTAGCAGAGAATCCGGAATTTGCTCAGGCAGCGGTTATTTCAGCCATGATGGCGCGCAGTTTTGCTGTCGGATCCTCCGCCTGGGTAACCGGGCGGCCAATCACCAGATAGCTGCTGCCGCTGGCTATGGCCATGGCTGGCGTCATGATGCGCTTCTGGTCGTCGGCGCTGTCGCCGGCAGGCCGAATTCCGGGCGTGACCAGGATGAAATTGCTGCCCAGCGCTTTACGCAGGTCCGGTGTTTCCCGGGCTGAACACACTACACCGTCAAGACCGCAATCTTCTGCAAGGCTGGCCAGTGTCATCACCTGCTCATCCGGCGTGGCACTGATGTTGATCTCTGCCAGGTCTTCCTGGCCCATGCTGGTCAGCACGGTCACCGCGATCAGCAGGGTCTTGCCGTTTGCCGGCAGCGCCTTGCGCGCAGCTTCCATCATTGCCCTGCCGCCGCTGGCATGGACGTTCACCATCCAGACGCCAAGATCAGCCGCAGCGGACACGGCACCGGCCACAGTGTTGGGAATATCGTGGTATTTCAGGTCCAGGAATACGTCAAAGCCCTGGCTGCCCAGTTGCCTGACCAGGTCCGGCCCGGCACGCGTAAAGAGTTCCTTGCCGACCTTCACCCGGCACAAGGCCGGATCAAGTTTATCCGCGAGTCGCATGGCTGCACCTGCATCGGGAAAATCCAGGGCAACGATTACGGGTTTGTCTGTCGTCATAATGCTGTTGTCTCCGTTACTCCCCCAGTATACCCATGACATGCTTCACGCTGCCCCAGCCTGAGCAACTGGGACAATGCCAGTGCAGGGTTTTCAGTTCAAAGCCGCAGTTCTGGCAACGGTACTGGGCCTTGCTTTCGATATAGTCATTGAGCACCCTGCGATACAGGGCGTTTTCATTGCCCGCTGCGGAATCTTCCGATACCTGCAATGACAAGGCCCTCAACAGCAGGCGCAGCGAGGATTTCGCTTCCAGTTTTTCCATCAGGAACGCGGCAGCCGCTGCGGCACCTTCTTCTTTTTCCAGAAAGTCGGCAAGCCCCAGCAGTACAGTGGCGTTGCTGTCCTCTTCACGGCAGTTTTGAATGAACTTGTTCAGCCCTTTCTGCTTGCCGGCATTGCGATAACACGTCACGAGCGGGGAAAAGACATCCGCCATAAAGGCCGGATCCTGTTTTCTGACCTGGAGATAGGACTTGATGGCCTCGCCATGGTTGCCGCACAAGGTTTCCAGCTTGCCGCGCAACATGCTTACGCGCACATTGCCCTTGTCCATGGAGGCCGCTTCCTGCAAAAACTCCCTGGCACGACCCATGTGCTCGTTATCCAGCTCCTGTTCCGCCAGCTCACAATAGAAATGTGAGGCCAGGTTCTGGTATTCCTGTCTTTTTGCCGGCGGGCAAACCTTCAGGAGTTCAATGAGCGCCTGGATGGCTTTTTCCCAGTCTTTTTCAAGCTGGTAGACATGGGCCGACTGCACCAGAGCCTTGATTTTGATGCCGCCTTTTTCCTTGCGTAGTTCACCGAGAAGATGTTCGGCACGATCCAGCAACCCGGCGGAAATGTAACTCTGCACAAGGTTTATCTTGATTTCCTGCAGTCCGGCGGTGGAGAAACCGCTGCGTCCCAGCAGATCCTGGTAGACAGCAATGGAGCGATCCACCTTGCCCCGGCGGCGCAGGAGTGTACCGAGCGCCATATGGGTTTCGAGTGTGGACGAGTTGATCTCAAGGGAATCGATGAAGATGTCGATGGCGTCATCAGGCTCGTCATTGAGCAGATAATTCAGGCCGATGAAATAATCCCGTGAAGGCGCCCGCCCGCCCCTGCGCCCACCTGTGCCAGCTGCCGTGCTGCGCCGCCCCAGCCACCAGCCCGTTGCCAGGGCTGCCAGCAGGAGCAGGTAGAGCAATATGTCAGTGAAATTGAATCCTTCCATGCGCGATGATTTTCAGCCTATAGACTGGAATGTGGACGCCCGTCACCGGATTTGTCGATCTTGCCGAGTTGCGACCTGAGATGACGGATCTGCAGTATGTATTTTAACTGCTGGAAAATCCGCAGACCAAGCACAAGGCCCAGGACGCCACCCAGGATGAAAGCGCAGATCACAAGCACACCGACGCTGAGCGGCGGCATTTGCAATCCCAACCACAGGCTTACCTCGGTTGTGTTGTTCACGGCAAACATGAATGCCAGCAGGATGATGCCGACAAAAACCAGGAATGAAATGAAGCGGAGTAACCCTTTCACGGTAAATGGCCCTGTGGAAAAAAAACGGCAGCTTTTGGGCTGCCGTTTTCAATTACTACGTTCCCGTCCTACTCGGGGAATTGGGTTTGCTCTTGCATGCTGCTGTTCACCCTGTCCCGTAACTCTTTGCCCGGTTTGAAGTGAGGCACGTACTTGCCGCTCAGTTCAACAGGTTCGCCGGTTTTCGGATTCCTGCCCACGCGGGGTGCGCGATAGTGCAGGGAAAAACTGCCGAATCCACGAATCTCTATCCGGCCTCCATCAGCCAGGACTTCAGACATGTAGGAAATGATCGCCTTTACAGCCAGTTCGACATCTTTCGCCGATAACTGGGTTTGCTTAGAGACTATCTGGTCTATCAGTTCTGATTTAGTCATGGCTCATCCTTCACAAAAATTTACAAGCGGTATTCGCAGCAGCGATGCGCGACTATTCCTTGTCGAGCTGGGACTTGAGAAGGTCCCCGACAGTGGTAGGTGCGGCCGCTGTGGCACTCTGTTTCTTGTGCTCTGCAATGGAATCCTTTTCCTCGGCAATTTCGCGCGCCTTGATGGACAGGCTGACGACCCTGTTCTTGCGGTCAACACCGATTACCAGCAGTTCCACTTCTTCACCGACATTAATCGCATTGCGGGCATCCTCGACGCGATCGCGGCTGATTTCAGACGCTTTCAGCACGCCTTCCACGCCATCGGCCAGGGTTACAATCGCTTCCTTGGCATCCACTTCCTTGACCGTACCTTTTACGATGCTGCCCTTCTCGTTCTGGCCGGCAAAGTTGGCAAACGGGTCGTCGGAAAGCTGCTTGATCCCCAGTGAAATACGTTCACGCTCAGGATCGATTGACAGGATGACGGTATCCAGCTTGTCGCCCTTGGTGTACTGGCGCACTGCCTGTTCACCGGGTTCATCCCAGCTGATGTCCGACAGGTGCACAAGGCCGTCGATCTCGCCTTCAAGCCCGATGAAGATACCGAAATCGGTAATGGACTTGATATTGCCGGAGATACGATCACCTTTCTTGAATTTCTCGGCGAAGCTATCCCAGGGATTCTGCTGGCACTGTTTCAGGCCAAGAGAAATACGGCGGCGCTCCTGGTCGATATCCAGGATCATCACTTCCACCTCGTCACCCAGCTGCACGAGCTTGGACGGATGGATATTTTTGTTGGTCCAGTCCATTTCGGACACGTGTACCAGACCTTCCACGCCTTCTTCCAGTTCAGCAAAACAGCCATAGTCGGTCAGGTTTGTGACCACAGCCTTGACCCTGGTGTTTTCGGGGTAACGGTTCTTGATTTCGATCCACGGATCTTCGCCCAACTGCTTCAAGCCTAGGGACACACGGTTGCGCTCGCGGTCGAACTTCAGCACCTTGACGTCGATTTCATCACCGACATTCACGATTTCGCTCGGGTGCTTGATGCGCTTCCAGGACATGTCGGTAATGTGGAGCAGACCGTCCACGCCACCCAGGTCCACGAAGGCGCCGTAATCGGTCAGGTTCTTCACGACACCCTTGACGTTCTGGCCTTCCTGCAGGTTGGCGAGAAGTTCATCGCGTTCTGCAGTATTGACGGATTCCAGAACGGCGCGGCGGCTGACCACGACGTTGTTGCGTTTCTGGTCCAGCTTGATCAGCTTGAATTCCAGTTCCTTGTACATCAGGTGGTCCACTTCGCGCACGGGGCGGACATCGACCAGCGAACCGGGCAGGAAGGCGCGGATGGTGTTCACGTCTACCGTGAAGCCGCCCTTGACCTTGCCATTGATGACACCCATGACAGGCTGGTCTTTTTCAAAGGCCTGCTCGAGCACCATCCAGGTTTCTGCACGTTTGGCTTTTTCGCGGGACAGGCGGGTTTCACCGAAACCGTCCTCCACGGCGTCAAGGGCTACCTTGACCTCGTCGCCAACCTGCAGCTTGAATTCACCATTTTCATCCAGGAATTCCTGGCGGGAGATGACTCCCTCTGACTTGAGACCTGCATTCACGGTTACCCAGTCTGAATCCACGTCTACAATTGTCCCGGTAATGATTGAACCGGGTTTCATATCGATATCGTTTAAACTCTGTTCAAAGAGTTCTGCGAAACTTTCGCTCATAAATGTTTTCCTGATCAAACAGATAGCGGTTTGGATTTCCTGAAAATCAGGTGCCGCTTCTGCTCTTCCGTATACCAGTCCATACGGGTCAAGTGAATGTTGCCGCCTGCACTGGTTTGACTGGCACCAGAGCGCGCGGGATTCTTTCGTTGCCTTCCATCTAATAGTGAATGGAGACTCAGGCCTTCGTTTCGGGGAACCGTTCCCTGACTTTTTCCAGCACGGTGTCCAGCACCTGCTCGATGGTCAGCGTCGTGGTGTCGATAACGACGGCATCCTGGGCCGGCCTGAGAGGTGAAACCGCTCGGTTTGCATCCCGCTCATCCCGGCTTGCGATATCCTGCAAAAGGGCGCGCAGATTAACACTAACCCCCTTATTTATCAACTGCTTATACCGCCTTTGCGCCCGCTCTTCTGGACGCGCGGTCAGGAAGATTTTGAGGCCGGCGTCGGGGAAAACCACGGTCCCCATATCGCGACCGTCTGCAATGAGGCCGGGAGCCCGGCGGAAATCCCGCTGGCGCTGTAACAGCACCTGCCTCAACTCCGGTATGGCCGCCACTTTGGAAGCGGCATCAGCGGTCTCCTCGAGACGCACCTGGCCGGAAATTTCGACGCCGTCGAGGGTGATGGAGCCATCGAACTCACCAGAAAAGTTCACATTCATCGTGGCAGCGAATCCACATAACTCTTTGATATTTATGGACTTAATATTTTTATTTTCAACGCCGACTGCCACGATACGATACAGCGCACCGCTGTCCAGCAGGTGCCAGCTCAGTACGTCCGCCAGTTTCTGGCTGATGGTGCCCTTGCCGGTGCCACTGGGACCGTCAATGGTGATTACGGGTATCGCGCCGCTCATCAATAAGCCTCAGTTTTCCGCCACCTGGAGGCTGACACCGACGCTGCCGGCAAGCGCACTGAAGCCCGGAAAGGAAGTTGCCACGTTGTGGCAGTCATGGATAACGATGGGTTTATCGGCTCTCAGGGCGGCCAAGGTGAATGCCATGGCGATACGGTGATCGCCGTGACTGTTGATTTCACCCCCGCCAAATCCGCTGCCACCCTCGATGACGATGCCATCGGCCCGCACTTCATGCTGGACACCCAGGACGGCCAGGCCATCGGCCATGACCTGGATGCGGTCGCTTTCCTTCACGCGTAATTCCTCTGCCCCGCTCAGAACCGTGGTGCCCTCGGCGCAGGCGGCGGCAATGAACAGGGCCGGGAACTCATCGATAGCCAGCGGCACCTGGTCGACAGGAATGTCGATGCCTTGCAAACGGGCATGGCGCACCCGGATATCGGCAACGGGTTCACCGCCCACTTCACGGTGATTTTCCAGTGAAAGGTCTGCTCCCATCTGGCGGAGGATATTGATTACCCCGATCCTAGTCGGGTTGATGCCGACATGTCGCAGCAGGATGTCCGAGCCTTCCGCGATGGACGCACCAACCAGGAAGAATGCCGCGGAACTGATGTCGGCAGGAACGTCGATATGGCAGCCACGAAGCGTGCCGCCACCCGTGATGCTGATTCTGGCGCCCTCAGTTGCGACGTCATAACCGAAACCGCGGAGCATGCGCTCGGTGTGATCGCGGCAAGGTGCAGGTTCCGAGATCACGGTACTCCCGTCTGCCGGATCCGTGTAAAGCGCTGCCAGCAAGAGGCAGGACTTGATCTGCGCGCTCGCCACCGGCATGTCGTAAATGATGGGATGCAATTTGCCCGGCTGAATGTTGATCGGGGCCAGACCACCCTCGCGCAAGCTGATTTGTGCTCCCATGTCCCTGAGTGGATTCGCCACCCGTCCCATGGGCCGGCTCGACAACGACTTGTCGCCGACCAAGGTGCTCGGAAAAGACTGTCCAGCCAGCAGGCCGCACATCAACCGCATCGCCGTCCCGGAATTACCCAGATCCAGAGGGCTCGCCGCCTCCCGCAGACCATGCAGGCCGACACCACGGATATGGGTCCTGCCCCCGACGACATCGTCGATCTCGACACCCATGGCGCGGAAGGCTTTCAGCGTGGCGAGACTGTCCTCGCCTTCGAGGAAGCCTTCGACGGTGGTGTCCCCTTCGGCGATGGAGCCGAGAATGATGGAGCGATGGGAGATGGACTTGTCTCCCGGCACGCGGAAATCACCGCTTAATCGGCCGCCGGGTTGTACCGTGAAAACCAGATCTGACATAGATAATGCTGATATTTTGACTGTGTAAGTGAATGTCCGTTACGCGGGATCCGTGTCGCCTGAAAACATTTCCAGGAATTTGTCCCGTGATTTCTTGGCCCGCCTGAATGTGCTCATGAGTTCTTCGGAATCACGCGCCTGGATGGCTTTCCGAAGCCGGTGCAGGTCCTCAATATATTCATCCAGCACCGTGACCGTGGCATCGCCGTTGGTCATGAACACGTCATGCCACATCTGGGGGTCGCTGGAGGCTATCCGGGTAAAGTCACGGAAGCCGCCTGCCGCATAACGGAATATTTCCTCGCTCTCCCCCTGTTGCGACAGCGTATCCACCAGGGCGAAGGCGAGCAAGTGGGGCAAGTGGCTGGTCGCGGCGAGCACGGCATCGTGGCGCTCGACACTCATGGTCAGCACCTCGGCGCCGAGGCTTTCCCAGAGCGCAGTGATCATTGCCACTGCCGATGCGTCACTGTTGGCCAACGGGGTCAGGATGACTTTCTTGCCATTGAACAGATGGGGTGTCGAAGCCGTGTACCCGCTGTGTTCGGATCCCGCTATCGGGTGCCCCGGTACAAAATTCGACGGGACCTGGCCGTACACGCGTTCGGCTGCTCGCACGATCTCCCCTTTCACGCTGGCGGCATCGGTGATGACCGCGTCGGTATTACCGATGGCAGCCAGGGTTTTTTCAACGGTAAGGCTGGGCACGGCTACCAGGATCAGGTCGGCGTTTTTGCAGGCTGCAGCGATATCGGTGGTCCAGGACGTAATGCTGCCGTCATCCAACGCCTGGCGGAGCATGGCTTCCTGCCGGCCGACAGCGACTATCTCGCGGCATTTGCCGGCAAGCCCACGGGCCACGGAGCCACCGATCAGGCCGAGTCCGATGATGACGATCTTCTTGTCCAGCAGCGCCCCACTCACAGCCTACTCGCTTGCCGCCGCCGGATAAGAGCCGAGCACACGACACTCAAGCGTATGACGCGATACTTCCGCCAGCGCGTCCCGGATATTGTCGTCGTCACTGTGGCCATCGATGTCCACAAAGAATGAATACGACCAGGCTTCCTTGCGCGACGGACGTGATTCCAGCTTTATCAGGTTCACTGCATGGTTCTTGAATGGCTCCAGGGCATCGAAAAGAGCACCCGGCTCATTGCGTGTGGTGATGATCAGAGAGGATTTGTCCTTGCCAGTGGGCGGGCTCTTGGCCGTTTTGCTGATTACAGCAAAACGCGTAGTGTTATCGTGTACGTCCTCGATGTTTTCGTTCAGTATTTTAAGGCCATAAATGGATGCGGCGGTCCTGCCGGCAATTGCCGCCACACCTGTCTCACTCGCTGCCGCCTTGGCGGCGACTGCATTGCTGAACAGTGACACCTTGTCGATCTTCGGATAATGATCCTCTAGCCAGTGACGACACTGTCCGAGCGACTGCTGATGAGACACGATGCGGGTGATTCCCGAAGCTTGCGTCGCTGCAGTAGCCAGCAGGCAGTGCTCGATGCGCAGCATCACTTCGCCAATGATATTGAGGGT